>OKVX01001007.1_pt1 | contig 12625 bp, 10 predicted proteins | sample 1606941 | NCBI WGS metagenome assembly OKVX01 (sample SAMN03281016, study PRJEB24777) | human gut metagenome | isolation source: fecal sample PR161 from 1 month old female Malay infant, caesarean... | reverse complement strand
TCGTGAATGGAAATGGTCTCGTGAAGAAGAAATCAATTACGCGGCTGAAAAAGGCGTGCCGATCCCAGCGGATCTAGACAATCCTTACTCCATCGACCAAAACTTATGGGGACGTGCCTGCGAATGCGGCATCTTAGAAGATCCTTGGGCTACTCCACCAGCTGGAGCTTATGCCATCACTGCTGAATTAGAAGATACACCAGACAAACCAACGATCGTTGAGATCACCTTTGAAAAAGGGGTGCCGACAGCGTTGGATGGGGAAGAATTATCTTTAGCGACATTAATCATGAAACTGAACACGATTGCCGGCGTACATGGTATCGGCAGAATCGATCATATTGAAAATCGTCTAGTGGGCATCAAATCGCGTGAAGTTTACGAATGTCCCGGTGCAGAAGTGTTGATGAAGGCACATAAGGAATTGGAAGATCTGACCTTTGTTCGTGAGATGGCGCATTTCAAACCAGTTATTGAGCAACAGCTTTGCCAAATGATCTATGACGGATTGTGGTTCAACCCGACGATGGACGCGTTAATCGCCTTCTTGAAACAATCCCAAGAAGTCGTGAACGGCGTATTGCGTGTAAAACTCTTCAAAGGCAATGTCATCGTTGAAGGACGTAAATCTGACAACAGCTTATACAACGAAAACTTGGCGACGTACACGTCTGCTGATACCTTCGATCAAGATGCAGCGATCGGCTTCATTAAATTATGGGGCTTGCCAACAAAGGTACACGCTGAAATCCAGGCGGAGAAGAAACAACCAAGTATTTAATGAAATTGCAAGAGGAACCAGATGTGAGGCGGCTTTTACTTGCCGGTAAATAAGGCCGTCCGGTTTCACATCTTGCCATTGCTCTTAGGAGAGTTTCTTTTCCGGTCAGGAAATAAGGAAACCAGCAATGTTTTCATCCTGAGGTATCTGAGAAGATGCCTCCTCCCTAGACTAAAAGCTACGCAGGCTCGTTCAGCTCTTGAGCACCAAGTAGGTACTGTTCCACATCAGCTCTGCTAAAGCAGTCGCTGTGTGTCTCAGCAATAAGACAAAAATTTTGATAAGTCGCTCTTCAGACTTCTCAAAATTTTCGCTTATTGTCGAAGAGAGCTAGCCTGCATGCTAGAAAAAGAAAAGTGTGATACTTCGCTGAAAAAGACCGACTAGTCGGTCTTTTTTTAGCAATACACTTCTTATATACTGATTATAAAAGAAAAGCGAGGACAACTATTATGGCAAAACTTTGGGGCGGGCGTTTTGATGGCAAAAATGAGGCCTGGATCGACGCATTTGGGGCTTCCATCCCCTTTGACCAGCAATTAGCGACACAAGACATTACCGGTAGTTTGGCTCATGTTAAAATGCTTGGGGAAACAGGTATCATCACCAAAGAAGAAGCGCAGCAAATCACCGCAGGATTAACTATATTAGCAGAAAAAGCGGCAAAGAATGAATTAACCTTTACGATTGAAAATGAAGACATCCATTTGAACTTGGAGAAAATGCTTCATGACGAGATCGGACCTGTCGCCGGCAAGCTTCACACCGCTCGCAGCAGAAACGACCAAGTCGCTACCGACATGCATTTATACTTGAAGGAGCATTTGGCTGAGATTATCGAAAAGGTTCATCATTTTCGTGCGGTGCTGGTTAATAAAGCCGAAGAGCATGTTGAAACGATCATGCCTGGCTATACCCATCTACAGCATGCGCAGCCGATTTCCTTTGGGCATCATTTAATGGCCTATTACGGGATGCTGACGCGGGATCAGGCACGCCTTGAAGAAAGTCTTAAGCGGGTGGATATCTCTCCGTTAGGCTGCGCGGCGCTTGCGGGAACGACTTTTCCGATTGATCGCCAGATGACCGCGGACGAGCTGGGCTTTGCGGATATTTACATGAACAGTCTTGATGGTGTCAGCGATCGGGATTTCATTCTTGAATTTTTAAGCAACAGTTCGATCTTAATGATGCATCTCTCTCGTTTCTGTGAGGAGATCATTCTATGGTGCAGCCATGAGTTTAAATTTATTGAATTAACCGATACGTTTTCGACGGGCAGCTCCATTATGCCGCAAAAGAAAAACCCGGACATGGCAGAATTGATCCGTGGAAAATCTGGCCGTGTCTTCGGTGATTTGATTGGTTTATTAACCGTCATTAAAGGATTGCCGTTGGCTTATAACAAGGACCTGCAAGAAGACAAAGAAGGTATGTTCGATACAGTCCATACGGTAGCGACTAGCTTAGACATCATGGCCGGGATGATTGATACCATGAAGGTCCATACCCAGACTATGCACGATGCGACAGAAAAAGATTTCTCTAATGCGACGGAGCTGGCAGATTATTTAGCGGCGAAGGGCATTCCCTTCCGTCAAGCTCATGAGATCGTTGGGAAATTGGTCTTGTCCTGCACCCAAAAAGGGATTTTCCTGCAGGATGTGCCGTTAGAAGAATATCAAGCCATCCATTCTGTGATCGAAGAGGACATCTACGACACCTTGTCTTCTAAAACGGCTGTCACACGTCGTCATTCTTTAGGCGGTACTGGCTTTGATCAAGTCAAAAAACAAATTGAATTGGCGAAAGAAGCCTTATAAGACATTAAAAACGACTGCCCGCTACAGGCAGTCGTTTTTCTTATGCATTCGTATAAACAGAAGTGGCAGTTTCCTTTAATACCGCATTTAATTCTTCAATGTTCCGTCTGCCTTCTTCGGATAACCAGGCAACTGCTTGTCCTTCGCCTTCTTTTACAAAGGGCTCTACTCCGTTCGCCCAAGTTGCTCGTCCACAAAGTACCCCATTAAAGGTTGATCCCGCTTGTTTCGCGAAGCGTAAGGTTTCTTGGAACAGCGCTGCACTGACACCGGCGCTTAAGAAAATAAATGGCAGATCTGTGGCCTCTGATTGCTCTTTGAAGTAAGCCGCAGCCTCTGATTGGCTGTAGCAGACTTCTTGACCATAGCCTTCAACAAAGTTCATGTTTACCGGGACCTCTACCTTTAAAACATCCACCTGATAACGTTCCTTTGAAAATTCCCGCATCGCTTCAATCACTTTGCGGGGTTTCACCTTCGCGTAGTCCAAGGATGAGGCATCTGTGATCTTGGCGTCATAGGACACGATTTCTAAAAAGAAAGGAATATCTTCTGCGGTACACTCAGAACCGATCCGCTCCATATACGCCCGCTTTTGCTCATTGATTGCTTCTGGCTCATCCACATCGTAATAGAGCAGGAATTTGCAGGCATCGGCACCGGCTTCTTTCAAACGCTTGACTGACCAAACATTTAATACATCGGGCAAACGCCCAGGGGTTGTCGCGTCGTAGCCCGTTTTTTCATAGGCCAACAGCAGTCCGCAATGGGCGTCCCGCACGTCCGCGGCAGGCAGACCATATTCTGGATCTAACAAAATAGCCGACGCATAGGGCGTTAACTCCTGAGAAACCAGCTCCTTGAATTTGATGATATCATCTGTCGTTGCTTCCTTGTATTTGCCGATCATTTTCTTCAAGGCGCCCCGTTGATCGATCGCTAGCGCACCAATGATTCCCGCTTCATTTGTCAATTGATCTAAATACTTCTTCTTTCCTGCACTGATTGTCTTCATTCATTCTCACCTATTTTTTCATTTAATAATGTTGCGATTTCCGTTTTTGTTTGCGCCACTTTCAGCTGTTCCGTCACTTCGTTTCGCATCAACAGCCGAGCGACCGCGGATAATAATTTCAAAGGAGTCGTTCCCGCCTCTGAATCAGGAATAAACAACGCGATGACAAAGTTGATCCGCTGACCATCCATGCTGTTCCACTCGATTCCCTGATCCAGCGTAACAATGAGGATGCTGGGTTCTTTGATCGACTGATCCTTCGCATGTGGAATCGCGAAGCCGTCCATCATACCGGTCGTTCCTTCATTTTCACGTGCGACTAATTTCTGATACACCTGCTGCTCATCGGCTGAAATACCTAAAGCCACAGCTTGTCTCGCTAAAAATTCAAAGGCTTCTTTTTGAGTAGACAGTGATTGATGTAAAAAGATGTTTTCTTCTTGAATGATCCCCATGCTCGTTCTCTCCTTATTCTGCGATGGCTGATTTATCTGATTGTTCCGCACTGGCTTTTTTCTCTTTCGCAGCGACACTGCTTTTTTGGATCAATCCCAAAATGACTCCGCCGATAATTGAACCGATGAGAATCGAGAACACCCATTGGAATTTCCCTGTCACAACTGGCAATACTAAGAAGCCGCCATGAGGTGCTGGTACTTGAACACCAAACATATAGGTTAAAACAGCCGCAATTGATGACCCCAGCATCATCGTTGGCAATACGCGAATCGGATCCTTTGCCGCAAACGGGATCGCACCTTCTGTAATATGGGTAGAGCCTAAAATGAAGTTGACTAACCCAGCATTGCGATCATTCGTATCGAAATATTTTCCAAAGAATAAGGTCGCGAATCCTGTGATCAGCGGCGGTGCGATACAAGCTGCTGAGACGCCTGCCATAAAGGTCGTATTTCCTTGCGCTAATAATGCCGTCCCCGTTACATAGGCTGCCTTATTGATCGGACCACCCATATCAAAGGCACACATACAGCCAACGATCACCCCTAGAACCAATGGGTTGGAGTTTTCAAAGCCCGCTAAGAAGCTCATCATGCCTTCGTTTACAGCCTTCATCGGACCTGCCAATAAAGACATCACGATCCCAATTACCGCTACACCAATAACGGGATATAAGAAGATGGCTTTCAAGCCGTCCAACTGTTTTGGCAATACTTCTAAGATTTTTTGTAAGAACAAAATGAAGTAGCCTGCTAAGAACCCTGCCAGAATACCGCCTAAGAATCCGGTACCGCCATTCATGGCGACGATCCCGCCGACAAACCCCACAACTAAACCTGGTCGTTTCGCGATGCCTTCCGCAATATACGCGGCCAATACTGGAACCATCATCCCCATCGCGGCGTCTCCGACAGCTTTTAGCATCGCTGCTGTCGAATTATACTGAGCATTGTCTGGATCAAAGGAATAAATGCCCCAAACGGCAAAGGAGATCGCGATCAGAACACCGCCCGCTACGACAAAAGGCAGCATATGGGAAACCCCGTTCATCAGATTTTTATAAATGCTGCGGCCAAAGCTCGTGGTGCTCCCGGTTTCTTGTTCTAAGGCATCCACTGAATGATTCTCTGCGGCGATCGATCCTTTGCCGGCTAATGCGTCATCGATCAAGCGCTCGGCATCCTTAATCCCCGTACTCACAGAAACATCAATGATTCGTTTGCCTGCAAAGCGTTCTGGATGAACGTCCTTATCTGCCGCGATAATCACGGCCTCCGCGTTTTTGATTTCTTCAGCGGTTAATTCATTTTCGATCCCAATTTGTCCATGTGTTTCGACTTTGATCGTGACACCCTTTTTCTTCGCAGCTTGCTCCAACGCTTCTTGCGCCATATAGGTATGTGCGATCCCGGTCGGACACCCTGTTGCTGCGATTAATTGATAATTTCCCATGTTTTTACCCTCTCTTCTTTGATTTCAATTTGTTTACTTAAGGCTTCTACATCTAAAAAATCTGTCAGACCTTTACGAAAGGCTGTCGAGCTGCCCGCCGCTAAGCTTTTACGCAATGTTTCCTCCAGCGGCTGATGGCTTAAATGACCAGCTAAAAAGGTTCCCAATAAGGTATCCCCTGCACAAGCCGTGTTGACTACTTTTCCTTTTGGCGAATTTCCTCGAATAATTTTATCTTGCGTGAAAAAAATGGCTCCTTCTCCGCCAAGTGACAGCAGTACATTTTGTGCACCGGCCGCTAACAATTGCTGCCCATAAAATAAATAAGCCTCCTCTGTATCAATGACTTGTCCAAACCAGGACGCCAGCTCTTCTTCATTTGGCTTCAGTAAAAACGGGTGGTAAGGCAAACAGTCCATGACTTCTTGATAGCTGCTGTCAATGATCAAATGAATGCCGCGTTCTTCGCAGATCCGACTGATTTCAATCAGAATCGTAGGTGCCACCCCTCTCGGCAAACTTCCTGAGATACATAGATAATCCTGCGCCTGTAAATTCCTGATCTGATCCAAAAAGGCCTGCACCTTTTCAGGTGGGATCTCCGGTCCTTGATTGACTAATTTGTATTCCTCCTCTGTTTGATTGACTTGTGTGAAGACATTGATGCGAGTCATCCCCGGAACTTCAATAAAATCTGTTTGAATCGCTTTTTCCTGTAAATAATCTTCTATATAGTTTCCAGTGAACCCTGCACGAAAACCCAATGCCGTCGTTGGAATTCCCAGCATTTTTAAGACGAGGGAAACATTCACGCCTTTTCCGTTTGCTTGGATATCATCATCCTTTGTTCGATTCACGACAAAAGGATCCATGGTGTCTGTTTCAATAAATAGATCAATGGCTAAATTCATAGTGCATGTATAGATAGACATGAGTGACGACCTCCTTGAGCCTATTATGCAACGTTCCGCACCGAAAAGGTTTTCATATTTTCGCTAATTCATTGAAAAGCTTTACATCTTTTTATGAAACGTGATACTTTTTATATAACGTGATGCTGAAAGAGGGTTAGTGAAACAATGGATCACAAATTAAGCGAAACGGAACAATACCTCTGGGACTATATTGAAAGCCATATTCTTGAAGTCCCTAATTACTCCATCGTCAAGCTGAGCGAGCAGGCCAATGTTTCTACTGCTACGATTGTGCGAACGATGAAAAAGAAAGGCTATGAAGGCTTCACTGCGTTCAAACACCATTTAAAAGAGCAGGAGAACAAAAACATTAATTTTTCCTCCTTAGATAAAGTCGATGAGGGCATTCGACGAGCGATTTTAAAAAATGAGCAAGAGGTTGTTCGAACGATTAATATGATGAAAATCGGCAATATCGAGGATGCGATCCAAAAAATAAAATTCGCGGATCGGGTGTTTCTCTTTGCGCGGGGCTTTTCGGAGATGATCGGTCAAGAAATGATGGTGAAATTCCAATTGACCGGAAAAAATTGTCAAATGCATACCGATCCGGAAATTATTAAAAATATCAGTCGAAAACTGACCAAACAGGACATCGTCATTTTTATCTCTCTAAACGGTGAGACGAAGGAGCTGGTCGTCGCCGCTAAAAACTGCTACGACGCGGAGATCGGCTCCATCCTGCTAACAGCGAACAACACCTCTAGTCTGATGAATTATTGCGAGATCGCCTTGGTCGGCTTCAAATCTGAAGGCTCCTATTTTCCAGATTACGAAGTGCGCTCACGCTTGCCGCTGCAGATTATTGCACGGATTCTGCTGGATTCCTATGCGCTGCGTGTGACGGATAATTAAAAATTGCTGTAGTCAACAAAGAGGATCTACAGTTTTTGGATGCAAACCAACATTCCTCTGTCCAAAACAGAAAAAGGAGTGAAACGATGAATCAAAAATTAAAAGAAAATATTTCTGAATCGTTATCCGCAGTCTTGCCGATTACGATCACGGTGCTGCTGGTAAGTGTTTTTCTTGTTCCAATGGAGATTGGGACCTTCGCGATGTTTCTCATGGGGGCAGTGATGCTTATTATTGGGATGGGCTTTTTCCAGCTGGGGGCGGAAATGTCCATGACCCCTCTCGGTGAGGGAATGGGGATCCAGCTCTCAAAAAGTAAAAAAATCGGACTACTAGCTTTCAGTGTTTTTATTATCGGCGCGGTTATTACGATCGCAGAGCCTGATTTACAAGTATTGGCCGATCAAATGCCGGCGATCCCTAGTAATTTACTGGTTTGGACGGTGGCGATCGGCGTGGGGATTTGTTTGACCATCGCTGTCTTGCGAATTTTATTCAAAATCAATTTATCCCTCTTACTGATGGTGCTATACTTGTTGGTAATCTTACTTTCTTTTCTTACACCAAACGATTTTGTCCCTGTCGCCTTCGATTCAGGCGGGGCTACTACAGGTCCGATCACTGTTCCCTTCATTTTAGCTTTAGGGGTCGGGTTGGCATCGGTGCGAAGCGATAAAAATGCTTCTGACGACAGCTTTGGTTTAGTTGCGATTTCAAGTATTGGGCCTATTTTAGCCGTCTTATTACTAGGCATCTTCTTTCAACCGACGGATGCTTCCTATACGCCTACAGAGTTTCTTGATGTCAGTACGACACAAGATGTCATGCGGGAGTTTATGCTTGAGCTGCCGCATTTTGCAAAAGAAGTCCTTATTTCGATGCTACCGATCGCTCTGCTCTTTTTTATCTTTCAGCTTATCAGTCGTCGGTACCATCACAGACAGTACATACGTATGATCGTGGGGCTCATCTACACATATATTGGGCTGGTCCTTTTTCTAACCGGTGTGAGCATCGGTTTTGCTCCAGTCGGCAGTTTATTGGGGGGCGAATTAGCGGCTAGCCAATACAAATGGCTGCTCATTCCTATCGGGATGCTGATCGGTTACTTTATTGTAAAGGCCGAACCAGCCATTCAGGTATTGAATCACCAAGTTGAAAATGTTACTGGCGGATCGATCTCCGCTTCTTCCATGAATATCTGTCTCTCCATCGGAGTGGCAGTCAGTGTGGGCTTGGCGATGACACGTTCCATCACAGGCGTCAGCATTTATTGGATTATTATCCCAGGCTATCTGATTGCCCTGCTTCTGTCCCGCTTTGTTCCAAAAATCTTCATCGGTATCGCCTTTGACTCCGGCGGGGTTGCAAGCGGACCAATGACCAGTACCTTCCTGCTTCCTCTCTGTATTGGCGTCAGCGAATCTTTGGACGGCAATATTATGGCGGATGCTTTCGGTGTTGTGGCGCTTGTCGCATTGACACCATTGATCGCTATTCAGATTATGGGGCTTGTTTTTAAATGGCGCGAAGGCAAGGCTGCACAAAATGCGGCGTTAACAATAGATGAATTGAATGAAATCGAAGAATGGGAGGACACTGAAGAGGATGCATAATAAACCGGCTGTTCAAATGTTGACATTGATTATAGATTTAAAAGATAAGAAAAAAGCCCACGCTATTTTTGAAGCGGAAAAAACACCCGTCCACTATTTATGTATCGGAGAAGGAACGGCGACAAACGAGGTCATGGACTACCTCGGATTAGGCACCTCCGAAAAAGCGATTTTCATGTGTCCCGTTTTAAAAAAATGTGTCCCTGGTCTATTGGCCGCTCTTGGAAAAGGCTTATGTCTTCATAAGCCTAACAGAGGCTGTGCGTTTACTTTCCCTATTTCTGGAGCAAGCAGCTATATCACGAAAATCTTAGACTCAGAAATGCAGGACAAGATCCAACATCACATGGAAAGAGAGGAAAAACAGATGATCCAGGAGGCAAAACACAGCTTACTCATGGTCACCATCAATCAAGGGTACAGCGAGGAGGTCATGGTGGCCGCTACTGCAGCTGGCGCGGCTGGCGGAACAGTCGTCCACGCTCGACGGCTTGATTCTCAAGAAACTCTGAAAAAATGGGGGATCAGTATCCAGCCGGAAAAAGAGATGGTCTACATCTTAGTCGAACACGACAAAAAAATGGCGATCATGAAAGCTATCAGCAAGCAATGCGGTCTCCAGAGTGACGCGCAGGGCATCTTGATCTCGATTCCCGTGGATAGTGTGATTGGCCTAAATTCTGATCCAGCGCTATAAAAAGGGTCTGGGACATAAATCCTAAGCTCAACTAAAAACAGGGATCAAAATCGCTTTTTCGATTTTGATCCCTGTTTTTTTATAACTTGATTTCGCCGTATTGCTCTCATGTTGCCTATTAAGCATCATTTTCTTCATATTGACTGCCATTAAGGCGATCCCTACTTCATTTTTTACTTTGTCTTTCCCTCGAACGGAAAAGCGTGTCCATTTCAAACAAGCCTTCAGATGACCAAAAGTTGATTCCACGTCAATCTTACGCTGGGCATAGATTGCACTGGTTTCTGGTGCTGAAAGCAAGTCTCGTTGTTGCGCTTTGAAATATTCTAATGACGGATTGACTTTGATTTTTCTTCGATAGCCGCCTGGTGTGAATGCCTCTGGTAGTTTCTTCTGATTAGCATCCTTTGCTTCGGCCACATATTCTTTGAACTCTCGTTCAAATCCGTAGTCGTCTGTTTCTGTACGATAAGTGTTGAAGTTGAAGCGAACGCCTTTAGGATCGACGTAGTAATCATCCGTTTCAAAATAGTCCCAGTTCATGACTTTCTTTTCGTCGGTTTGCCATTTCTTACTCTGTTCCTTGATCATCGTGCTATAAGGAATCAACGGTGTCTGTTGAGGAAGCTCATCCTCAAAGAAGCGATAATTACTTTCTGAGCCATAGCCTGCATCCGCTACAATGTAAGGGGGGAAAGGGAGAAATTGCGCCCGCAACGTTTCTAAAAAGGGGTGAAGGGTTCGAGTATCTGTAGGGTTCGCAAAAAGATCATACCCTAGTACATATCGATTGTTCGTAGCGATTTGAAGGTTATAGCCAGCTTTCAATTGCCCATTACGCATGTGATCCTCTTTCATTCGCATGAATGTCGCATCTGTATCTGTCTTGGAATAGCTTTTGCGATCACCTAGAATACGATACTGGTGCTCATATTTTTGAACACGCTCTTGATGGGAACGGAAATGTTTGAGCTGAGCCTTTGGCAGTTTGCGTTTGGAGCGAAGCTGCTTACGAACAGAACCGATAGGTTCTTGTTCAATTGCTTCGTCGTATTGTTCGACTGTTTCAGTCAAACGAGTAGTGAGCGTATGAATTTCCTCTTTTGATAATTCACCATCAGATTCCCGTTCAAGTGCTGGGATGATTTCCTGTTCGACGAGCGTTTGATAAGCTTCTAAGAATTTTTTTTCTAAATCCTTGTGGTTTTTCTCTATGGCAGTTTTCCAAACAAAGGTGTATTTATTGGCTGCAGCTTCAATTTTTGTGCCATCAATAAAAATAGCTTCTTCGGTTATTTGATTCGTTTCTACCAAGTGCGAACGCAGTTGGATAAAACAAGTCTGAATCAGGGGCAATACCCGAGAATCGACTCTGAACCGATTGATTGTGCGATAACTAGGTTCGTGCCCTTGCGCGAGCCACATCATTCTAATACTATCTTTCATCAACCCTTCAATCTTACGACCAGAGGTGATTGATTGCGCGTAAGCGCATAGAAGCAACTTCAACATCATGCGCGGGTGAAAAGAGCTCGCCCCGCGATCATGTTTGAAAACCTCAAATTCTGAATCTGGGATACTCTCAATAAAAGAATCGATGAGTCTAGCAATATCATTTTCCGGAATGACAAGTGTAAAATCTAGCGGTAAAACGACCTGATTTGTGTTATACTTTTTAAACATAAGAGAACCCTCCAGACTTTTTGTTTCGACGCTTTAAGTTTATCAGAGAGTTCTCTTTCTTTGTAGGGAAAATAAATAGGCATCAGAGAAAATCGATGATTTTCTCTGATGCCTATTTTTACGGAGCTGGATTTATGTCCCAGCCCCTTTTGAATTAAGCGTCAATTTCAGGTGCTTTTCCTAAGTGTGCTTGAATCATCCAAATGCGTTTTTCAGTCGCTGTTTTGAATTCGATGAAGATGTCTTGTGTTGGATCATCGCCTTCTTCACCAGATACTTCGATCCCTTTTTGGTAAAGGTCTGCCAAGTAACGGTAGCCGTCAACAAGCGTAGCTAAGCGTTCTTCCATTGTACGATCCCAACGTCCTACTTCGTCTGGGATTTTTGTTTGGTCAGCCATTTCACGTAATGTTGAGTAAGGTGAGCCGTCTAATGTGATTAAACGTTCTGAAATTTCGTCCAATTGATCGTTCACGTCATCCATGAAATCGTCCATCATTGGGTGTAATGTCAAGAAGCCAGGGCCGCGCATATACCAGTGAGTTTGGTGAATGACCATGGACATTTGACTCAAGTCTGCAACTAGTTGGTTCAATACTTCTTTTGTTTTTTCGTATTTCATTCCTTCATACCTCCTAATTTATCTTCCATTAAAAGCATAATACAATTATGGCAAAAGCACAAAGAAAATGCTGGAATTTTGCTTGCTTTTCGTATCTTATTGAAAAAGGGAGGTGAGAACAATCCTACATTTCATCTTTGGAACAATTATCGGGTCCTTTTTAGCGGTCGTTTGTACCCGGGTCCCATGAAACGAATCGCTGCTTTATCCGCCTTCACACTGTGACCATTGCCAGCACAGACTTCGACCAGTCGAAATGATTCCTTTAGTCTCTGCTTTGCTTCAAGGATTCCAGTGTATCCACTGTCGGCAAAAATTTTCGAAACGCAGCTTCTGGCTGGAATTGTTTTGCGGCCTTCTCTGTTGGCTTTTTTTACAGGAATATCAGTGGGACAATCTTTGGACCTTGTTTTGGTTGTTCAGTTCATTAGTCTTAGCGGTAATTGATTGGGATTATTTGATTGTGGAGATGCGGATTTTTTTCATAACGGGCACTCTTTTACTCATTAGCGGATTTTTTCTTTTTCCGATTTATTGGACCCATCCACTGGCTGTTTGCGGGCTTTTTTATCTCAGCCAAAAAATTCTCCCAAACAGCTTAGGTTCGGGAGATCTTTGGGTGGTCGGGTTGTGGAGCTTCTTTTTATC
>OKVX01000999.1_pt1 | contig 12682 bp, 19 predicted proteins | sample 1606941 | NCBI WGS metagenome assembly OKVX01 (sample SAMN03281016, study PRJEB24777) | human gut metagenome | isolation source: fecal sample PR161 from 1 month old female Malay infant, caesarean... | reverse complement strand
AGTGATAAAGATTTTCATGGGGACAGCATGATCTCCTGTTGCTGAAAAATCAAGCGTCTTCAATGATCACGGGTATATAAATAACTAAGTACTAATTATTAATATATACAGACGCAGGCTTTTTAAGACGTGATTGCCAAACAACTCCCAGACCGTTTTACACCTCCAGAACCCACTGGAACCCCCTCTTCAGACGCTCTAGAATCGATTTTATGAACCACAGTAAGGAAAACTATCATGGTATACCCGACGAACGTCGTAGCGCTCGTTGAGAGCGATTTTCTGGCCAAAGTGCGCGACATGATGAAAGATCGCGATAAGGCTTTCAGTCTCTACGAATGGTCGCTCAAATGTCTTCATTCAGGCGAGCACAAAGAGCTGGTGGAGCAGCTGTTAGGGGAACTCATCAATGAGGTGTTTGCCCTGAACGTCCAGCTTCATGGTCGAGAAAATAATCAATCGGAATAATCGGTAAGTACTTACCATTTAAAACGCAGATCGCCAGTGATAAAATCTACCCGCTTTCCGGATTGGTTCCGGCAGCTCGACCTGATGGGTGGGGGGATAGCGTCACTGGCGTCAGGTTTAAAAAAGCTCACTACCAGCGTAGAACCGGCACCGTTTAGGGGTTGGGGAAGGGGGAACCAAAGTGGGCAGAGAGAAGGGTCACTTTATGATTGTCGAGTCTGGAGTGTTTCGAGAGGTTGAATCCAGAACTCCCCTTCATAAAGTGTGGGAAGATCTCGGTTCTGGGGTGCTGTCATCCATAACTTCCCAAGCCTAAGCTGGCAGTAGACTTAGGTCATAACTTTTCAGGTTATGTTACGACCAGGTTGGTGAGGAAATTTTGTACTCACCTCCCTGGGAGAGTATTACCTGAAAAGACAACCTCTCACTTCGTTCGAGGTGAACTTCACTCACTTCGTTCGTTCAGTTCAGATTTTAATAAAACCTGTTCTGGGAAGTAAGTTTTTATTTTCTAAACATTTTTAATATTTACACGCACGCACGCGCGCGAGAGAAAAAAAATCGCCCATCGCAATGTCTTCAATGTGCCAGGAGCGGACGTTAAGGGTTTCCAAGGGAGCTATCTAATATGGCATCCACGGTGAACGCATTGCCAGCCGGGAAATGATGCGAATAACTGTGTTTAATTTTATCGAGTGAGATTACAATCGGTGGCGAAATCACTGTGCTGTGGCGGACTCAGCTCGGAATTTATTGAAACTATAACCTCGCTAGGGTCTTGCTCACATTGGGTAGGATCAGTCTTGTAATGCACCTGTTGTATGGCCTTGTTCATCCGAAGATCCTGCAATGGCTGATGGTGCATGAGAAGTTTGAGTGCAATGAGGTCTACACCAAAGTCTTTGCCCTCGATGTGGTGGCCAGCCAGCAACTAAGATTTATCCTCTATACCCACTAATCTCTGCAGCAGCTGCCGGCCCCCCGTGATAACGGAGATCAGGATGCATACACGAACAAAATTACCTGCCCCTCTCGCAGCTGATGTGGCGGCTCTCATTAAGAATGGCATGGATTTTCTGGATAAGGCACGTGAAGAGTTCGAGGCCAAACAGTACAAACACTCGGTAGTTAGTTTCTGGACAGCTGTAGAAATTTTGCTCAAGGTACCCCTTGCCAGCGAACACTGGACGCTGGTCTGCAGCGGTAAAAAAGTATCGCGTAAAAGCTACCTTGCCGGTGATTTTCAGTCGGTGTCCTTTGATGATGTCTGTACCCGGTTGAGGGATATCCTTGAAAAGCCCCTGCCTAAAGAAACCGAAGCTGTGTTTAATACCATTCGCAATCACCGAAACCGTGTAGTTCATTTCTTTCATACAGCTTTTAGTGATTCTGAGGTGGAGACCATTCTGGCTGAACAGGCTCGGGCATGGTTTGCACTGAACCGACTAATGCGTGAAGACTGGCAACAGCATTTTGCTTCACCACACAACTGGGCACTGGCATTAGGTGAAACACAACTCCTGCGAGGCAACGAGTTTTATGCCGAAGCCCGTCTGAAACATATCCAGCCCGAGCTGGAACAACTTGCGACTGAGGGCGCTGAATTTCATCCCTGCACCATTTGCCACAAGCCAGCAGCCATCATGGAAATTCTTGCCGTCGGGAAGAACGGTCCTACCGTTTATGAGCAAACTTGTCGCGTCTGTTTTCACTCAGAGCGCCATGTAAAGTTTACCTGTCCTGAGTGTGATACAGACCAGGTTCTGCCGGTGGAAGAAGAAGATGACGATACCTTCATCTGCCGCACCTGTAACGCAGAACTCTCAAGGTATAACTTGCTTGATGAGGAGAATTTTCGTCATGTGGACGAAATGATGTATCCCGATGGCCTAGCAAATTGCGCTCACTGTGAGGGCCATGAAACGGTCTGTGTGTTTGGCGAGAACTTCCTGTGCACACGATGTCTTGAGATCCATACAGGCTATGATACTTGTGAAATTTGTGGGACTCCCTGTGAAGCAATGGGCGAGACAATGAGGTATACGGGCTGCCCACATTGTGCGGATGAAGACTGAATCGCCACAAATTCAGTAGCCTTCTTTTAGCCTTCAACGTCTGCTCCTCGCTCAAAGCCGACTTAATGTGTGATCGCCTGTCGAAGATCGCCGTCTACTCCGCAGCTGATATGCCTCACAAGCGTGATATTGGATTTTTGTCACAAATGATAGGTAAGTATTTACCTATCATTTTAAATCAGGTATCTTACCGTTCGTCAGGATGACGAAGTACCGGTTAGGTACTGTTCCAGGATGGAACGCCAAAAGGCGGCTGGCTTGGCCAGCCGCAACTCTTTCTGACACTGAATGGAATCCAAATGGCACGTCAAACGCCTTTCACTTCTTTCAATAAACGTCCCCGTTCAATTCGCCTGGTTCTGGCCGAGCTGTTTAGCGGTCGTGTTTCTGCACGCCTTGCGGAACTGGAAGAACGAGTGTTTGAGCTGGAGAAGCGCATTGATGCGCAAGCTACCGCCATAGCAAATCTGGGTGCGACAGTAGGCATGGGGAAGGTGCGTGATTCCGTCGCCTCTCGTGTGTTGCGTGAATCCCAGGCACACAAGGACAGTTCTTATGGAAAATTTTCAACGAAATCGACTGAAGCCAATGGCCTACGGAGTAATTTTAGCAACCCTGGCAGCGGTAGCCGTACCAACCGGTCAGAGTCTGTTGATGACGGACACAACTACTTCCACCACAACCTTGCAGACGACACCCCTGCCAGAACGACCTCCTGTCTCTCTGGATGGGATGCTGCTGGACACGATTCCAGCTCGACCTGCAACTCCGGATCTTCCTTCTGCTGTGACTGAGGCTATTGCATGAAATGGAGCTTCCAGAAAGTCACCGCGATGATTGTTGGCCTCGCCATTTTTCTGCTTGGCGGCTGGATCATGAATCTGGTGAAACTCGTGAACAGTGGCGATCTTCAGTTTGATGCCGGAATGACACTTGCGCGTGTCGTGGGCATTTTCGTTGTTCCGGTGGGCAGCATTCTCGGGTTCTTTTGATGCCAAATCTCTTTTCGGCACTGTTAAAACAAATTGTTTAGCCAATCAACCAATGAGAGTTAACAACAAGGGCCACTGACGGCCCTTTTTACACTGAATGGAGAATGTATGTTTGAGGCAACTGCACACACTCCCACCACTACAGGCTTACACGCCAAACCATCGATGACCAGTCAGGAGATCGCCGAAATGGTCGGCAGTCGCCATGACAGCGTAAAACGCACCATTGAAAGACTCGCTAAATCCGGCGTTATTACTTTTCCACCAATGGTGGAAAAGCCCACTGCCGGGCGTCCGGCTACGTTTTACTTGTTCGAAGCCGAACAGGGTAAGCGCGACAGCATCGTTGTCGTGGCACAGCTTTCTCCTGAATTTACCGCACGCCTTGTTGATCGGTGGAGAGAGCTTGAGTCCATGTTTGCCGACCGCGGAACGCCTGCTATTCCACGTACCTATAAAGAGGCTCTGGTTCATTTGTTACACCAGGTCGAGGAAAACGAGCGTCTGGAGAAAGAGAACGAAGCGTTAGGCGTTGCACTATCTAACGCAAAACCAAAAGCCATTCTCATGGACACCATTTGCGGCACTGCTGATGAGCTTTATGGGCTGAATGAAGCTGGTCGCATTCTCGGAACGTCCGGGGCTGTTCTGGGTGCGCTGATGGACTCGCTGGGTGATGTGTACGTTAAGCGCAAATACACCACTGTTAACCGCCAGTTCCTCAAGATCTTCATTGACCGCGGATATGGCAAAAACGTTGTCATCGGAAACGGACGCAACCAGGCCAAGTTCACCTTTAAAGGACTTTGCTTTGCTGCCGTGAAGCTAATTGCTGCCGGGAAAATTACCGCCAGCGCCATTGAGTATGAGCCGTGTCGTGAGCATGTCGAACGTGAAATGAAGGAACCCAAACGTCTTCATTAACCGTCAGTGTGGGCGTTTGCCTTTACGTAGCGTTTGCCCACCTTATCTGTCACGCCACAATAACGCCATCTAGAAAACAACTTGTTTAAATACATAAGGAAAAAACACATGTGCGAAAAATGCAAAAAAACTAATGCCAAAGTTGAAAGCGTGATTAAAAAAGTTGGTGCGGCCCAACTGGTTGAGATCATGGGTCTTGTGGTTGGTCACGAAGACGACGCCTCCCCTATCGACCGCCTTTTCAGTGTTCTCAAGTTCTCAAGCATGATTGATGACCCGATTGAAATTGTGATGCTGGCGCGTCATTTCGGCGAAGCGTATCTGGAAGAGAAAGAACGCGCCGACAAACTTCAGGCAACTCTGGAAATGGTAAGCAAGCCGAAGTGCTCACCGGATTCAGTCAAGGCAGATGAAACCAACGCCAGCAAAGATCGCGAAATCGCCGGACTGAAGTCTTCTCTGGCGATGTTGCTGGCCGCCTTCAAACTGATGTCTTCCCAGGCTGGGTTCAAAATGCCTGATCTGAACAGCGACGATCCGATGGCCGTTCGCCAGCTGCTGGGGGCAATGGCCGACCAGCTTGACGACACCAAGAGCCGTCTTGAAGACATGATGCGCGAGCTGACCCATCGCCACGACCTGAACAAACAGCCGCACAAAACGCAGCACGTACACCACTAATTTCTCACCTGCCGACAGGGGGCGAAAGCCCCCTTTTTTACGCCTTAAATCAGCTGCAACGCCTGTGAATGCTGCTTTTACGCCTTTTCAACTTTGGGGGAATAACACCAACAAGAAAACAATTTGTTTAATGGTGCAATCATGAATACAGCCCTTTCCATCATTGACGCTATCACCCCAAACACTGATATCGACTACCGGCAGGAAATGAACGTCATCCACGAAATTGTGGCCGAGTGCGAGAAAGAGATCGCATTCATGCATCAGGTTCACGACTTCATTTATGGCGACGAACGCCACAACATGATTAACCGCCTACTGCGACTCAACCACCGGCCGGATGACGAGCGCACACGCTTTAACAGAGCCTGGCTGGACAAAGTCGACCTGGAATGGGTGAAACAGAATATCTGGGCCGAGTACTGGAAGAAGGTCACGGATATGACAAACGTTCTGCTGATCATGCCAGCTTCCCGCCGCGACGAGTGGCGCGAGCAGTTCATCGAGGGCAAGCAGGAAACCATCAGGACTGACAGAACCGGCTACCAGATGAAAGTTAAGGAGTTTGTTGGCGTGCCGGAGTTCAAAGCAGAAACGGTCATCCCCACGATGCTCAATCTACTGAATGACAGGCACAAATATCTCTCTGAGCGCGTGTATGGCTTGTTTAAGGCGCTGAGTCCTGCCCACAAGACCAACAAGACGAATGGCTTTAGCGAGCGACTGATCATCGCCAACTGCATTTCCGAGTTCTGGCGGGACAGCGTCAGCGTGAACTACCGGAAAGAGGACTACATCGACGACCTGCGCGTCATGCTTCATTTCTTCGCGCACAAAGAGTTCATCACCATCAACCGCACAACTGAGATGCTATCAGCTGCGTACCGGGCAAACGACTGCCAGACCGGTGACTGGATGAATGTCGACGGAAACCTGATGCGCGTGAAGATGTTCAAGAACGGCAACGTTCACTTTGAAATACATCCTGACGTGGCCTGGAAGCTGAATGAGGTGCTGGCTTACAGTATGCCTGCAGCAATCCCGGCGCCATGCCGTACCGCACCCAAAACACGGGCACCAAAAGAGTTCGGGTTAATCCAGAAGACGATCTCCGAGCCGGTTCGTACCGCGCTGCGCGACGGGCGATTCAGCAAAGACAAAGGCGTCTGGTACTTCTCTGATTCCAACCTACAGAAGTCGCAGGTGGAAGAGCTTGAGCGCACACTGAACTTCATTGGCGGCGTACAGGAGAAAAAGCACTGGCAGTTCCCGTATGAGATCGGCCATACGCTCAAAACGATTGTGGCCACCGGTTTAATACCGGATACGAAATCACACCAGTTCTACCCCACCCCACGTTTGATAGCGGAGTACGTTGCCAGAGCCATAGAGCTGAAGCCTGGCGAGAAGCTGCTGGAGCCTGAAGCCGGGCGCGGAGATCTGCTGGCCTGCATCGACGCCAATCCGGAAGACGTTACCTGCATAGAAGTCGCACCTCTCTTCGCTGATATCCTGCTTGGCAAGGGGTACACAAATACGGTCTGCTGCGACTTCATGAAGTGGTCTGAAGACAACGCAGGCTATCAGTTCGACAAAATCGTCATGAACCCGCCCTACTCTCTTGGCCGTCACAGAGAGCATACGCTGGCCGCGCTGGAGCATCTGAAAGTCGGCGGGCGACTGGTGGCAGTACTGCCGGGTGATGCGCCAGCTCTGAACTGGATGACGCTGGATAATTACGTTTATGCCAAAGGGAAGTCGTTTACTGACGAGTTTGAAGACACCGGAATCACTGTAAGCGTATACGTTTTCAAACGCGTAAAATGATAGGTAAATACTTACCTAATTTATGTAAGAATAGAGCCACTTTATCAGAGGTGAACACATGAGCGAAAAATCGAGAATTACATTCGCCAGCGTTAATCAGGCGAAGCTGCCATTTAATTTAGTGCTACAGGGGAACGAAGGAACGCCTGCCGGAACCATCAAAATCGACAAGGAGCTTGTGACGTTCGAAGGTAACTTTGATGAATCGGCGCAGGTTTTTATCGAACATCTGGCACGCCGTTGGAGCCAGCAGTGGAGAGACCTTGAGAAACGCGCCAATGAGTTCGACCGGTTCATGGACGCAATGGACACAGCAAAAGAGGCTCTGTCTGCCGGCACTCCGTTAGATCTGGAGTCGCTTTTCAAAGGAGAGATGGCCTCTGCGATGTTCGCCACCATGTTCGCAGGTGAGTTCGTCCGCAGCGGCGCCAGAAATTACCTGGAGCTGGGATACAACGTTCCTGAAATGGGCGAGTTTACCGTCACCATCCAGCGCAAAGAAGGCAAGACGCCAGGCGAACGTATCGCTGAACTTGAGGCCGTTGTTGATCAGCGTAACGGCGAGTGTGTTCGTTTGATCAACGAACGTGATGCGCTGCGCGAAGAGCAGCTAAACAAAGGCTCGAACACACGCGCGGCCGCAGACATCTACTTCCAGTTAGTTGAGGAATGCCAGGTCCCACCAGGCGGCTCTTTGGTCGAGTATGTCCGCGAATTGCAGGATAAAGCAGAGAGGTGCGCGGCATGAATGATCTGCCTGTCGAGCGCGTCTCCGCTTTTGTTAAGTCCCCGCTGGATAATCCCCTCACCCGCGGTGAGCAGATGAAGCTGGCAAGGTGGTTTCTGCATATCCATGAGCAGATGGAAGTTTTTAAACAGTTGCCGGATCTGCCCATTACAGACGGCCATGTTCAGCAGGTGATTAACAGCCACGAAAAAGGCTGGGCGATGATTGTGCCGTGCAAAATTACCTACGAGCTGGCTAAGGAAGTGCAGGCTAACAGAGCAAGGAGTAAGGAAGAGTAACTATGAAGTTGGGTAATGCCGTTTCGCTGTTTTTTACAGCATTACTGGAAGGTTTCAATTATCGCTTTTGTCCGGTCTGGGATAAGGCGCTGGATACGCTTATTGAGGAAGGAACGCTGCTTGAGGTGCGAAATGGGATCGCTCTGTTTGAGCGCGATGCCCAGCTATATGAAGTGTTCGTCGGGGCTGGCTTCAACCACTTCGGGCATCTTATTAGCTTGAATACCAAAGCCATCGACGAGAGCGTCATGCGCCGTCCGTCGTTCCGCGTAATGGATAAGCTGCAACGTCATGTAAATGCCGAATTACTCCGTGTAGCCAAAGAAAAAGAACGAGAGCTACAGGCGATGATTGGATCGCTTATCGCTGAGTAAATGAAGGCCACTATTGTGGCCTTTAATAATTTGTTTTCTACCTTTTCTTATCTGTGAAAATAACCACATCCAGAAAACAACGGAGTTAAGAATGTCCCGTATTTCCAAAGCCCATATGTTTGCCGCTGGCGCTCATGGCGGCGTTGGCCAGAAAAGAAAATATACCGGTGAAGACTACATCAACCACCCGGTTGCTGTCCGCGAGATTGTTGCCTGGCATGGTGGAACCGTGGAGATGCAGATCGCGGCGCTGCTGCATGATGTGGTCGAAGACACCCATGTCACCATAGAGATGGTTCGTGAGCACTTCGGTGAGCACGTAGCCGAAATGGTTCTGGCTCTGACCAACATTGCCAGACCAGAAGACGGCAATCGAATACAGCGCTTCATCATCAACGTCCGGGAGCTGGAGCAAAGCCTCGACATGCAGACGCGCATGATCAAGCTGGCTGACCTGCTGGACAATACCTCTTCTATCGTGAGTCGCGACCCTGAGTTTTCAGCCATCTACCTCGCAGAGAAAGAGCTGATGCTGGCCGTACTCTTTGACGGCAAGGAGATTGGTGCCGATGCCGGTGTTGTCGAGTACCTGGAGAAAAAAGGCATAGAGCATTCGTTGCTGATAAACGCCCGGGCGATGGTGACGAAAGGCATTGCCAGTCTGCAACCGGTACACACCAAACGTTATGAAAAACACAAGGCGCTGATCTGGAACGCGTGGGAGGCTGCATGAAGGTCGAAAAAATAGATGTTCTTTCCTTTGTGCTGACGGATCTGGAGCGTCTCGACCCGGTACGCGTAATGATTGAAAACTACGAGCCGGGCAAGGGAAGAGTCACCATTACCTGCTATGGGAAAGCATGGACTGCTGCGTGGTTCGCGATGGGCGGGGATGACGTGCAGACGTTTATTAAGAGAGTGAGCAACGATTATTTGATTGGTTGCCTCGACCCTCAATTGCTGAGTACGGTCGACGATGACAACGACGCAAACCTGCTTTTCGTAAAGTCCGAAATCATAAAGTTGCGCAGGGAGAGAGAAATCGACGCAGAACAGGCCCGCAATATGTGGGACGAGGCAGAAAACGCTGATGACGTAAAAGAAAGTTGCTGCTGTTTCGGTGTCGGCAACGAACTGCTGAGTCTGTTTGGTGACGATCCGTGGTATGCCGGTTGGCCAACGGTGCCAAACCCCAGATACCAATACCTGGAACGTATCGTGAACGCGGTACGTGATGGGCTGAAAGCGCTTGACGATCAAGCGAGAGAAGCAGTCGGTTAAGTGTTATAGTCAGGCGCTTTTATATTTATGGAGTGAATATGAAAAATATCCTACTGGCATCATTGTTGGTGGCATCGCCAGCTGCATTTGCAGCCAGCTTCGACTGCCAAAAGGCTTCGACAGAAATCGAACACAAAATCTGCGATAACGAACGCCTGTCAAAATTAGATGAACAACTTAGCTCTACCTATTCTATTGCTCTCAAAGCGAACCCGGGGGATGCAGACACCCTAAAGACGGTTCAACGTCAGTGGATAAATATGCGTGGAAAACTCACTGATGATAAGGCTCTTGAGCTGGCTTATCTTATCCAAATTAATGGACTCAAGGGGTTGGGTGGCTCGGCCAGTACATCGCTGGCCAATGAGACACCGAAGCAGGTGCAGAAACAGCCTGAAGTTCGGGAAAAGACAGACACAAAGCCGGTCAAGAGCGGTAATGAGCTAACTCTGGAGTCGTTCCGGGCCAAGTATATTGAAGTTGATGGTGAGTACTACAGCACAACATCTCTTCCACGAGGTAGCTCGTTCTTGTTCACCTGCGCCAGTCGTATGGCCGATGACCAGGTAAATGTCTGGAAGAAGCACGCTGCAAAAGAGGGCAAGATCGACCTTTTCTTTGAGCTTGAGAATCGTATACATACCGCGCTTTTGAATGCTAATTTTCAGAAGCTGAATAGTGATTTAACTAAAACAGGCATTTGCGATCTGATTACCGCTGTGCCGTAAGTAAATTTAAGGCCACTATTGTGGCCTTAAACAATTTGTTTTCTGGTTGGTGAAATTAGTGGAACCCTAAGCGAACCAAATCCATTGGGCAGAACAGACCCTCCACACCTTCGATAGATACGCAGTCAGAACGGCGTAATTGTTCTTCTGATTTGCCCTCTCCGCAGATTTCCTTGATGACTCCCGTTGCACCATTCGTTGCCACCATCACTCGGCTGCCGGTAGTGATAGCGTTACGGTTGCGATCATAGGTCTTCATCGTTTCCTCCTTTCACATGGGTCAAATCAGGTTTCAATAATTGCCGTTTTCCATGTATGTGCGATTTGCAAAATCTCAAATGCCGAAACAAATTGTTTTCACCACCTTGTTATTCCCTTAACCAGCAAAGTTGACCGGTACTGCAATAATTACTACTGTTTATTTATACAGTGTTGTGGGGCGGGAAAAATGGGCAGTAAAAATTCCAAATATGAGATCGTCTATAGAGGCGAAGCACTCAAACACCTGATACCAGGACAGTTCGTTTTCTTCCAACGTGAAAAAGAATACGGTGGGGGATTCTGGCTTGGTAAACGCATGATGATGGGTTCGAATTTGTGCTGGAGCAACCCACTTCACTTAGTTACGGGCTTGCGTATCTGATCAGATTGTCGAGTGTCGAAGCCAGGTATATGGAGTTTGTTGATGACATAGACGACTTCAAACTCACCTAATCATCCCTTAAACATCTTGTTTTCTGCCTTTTGTTATTTGAGATAATAACACCAACAAGAAAACAAATTGTTTAAGGAGTTAATCATGCTCGGAACCGCAAAAGACATCATCGAAAAGCTGGAGAACTACCCAGAAGACGAGCCGCTGCTGATGGTGATGTGGCACAAGGAAGATGTAGGTGAAGTGCGACCAGACCTGACTGACGAACAGTGCATTCAGGTTTTGCGAAAAATCAAAGAGTGCCATGACGCCAGCGTCGGTGTGAATTGGGATGTCATTTCTGACACGGCCGACATTCTGTTTCCAAAGGAGAAGGCATGATGCTGAAAATCACCGAATCGTATAAGACGGCGGTGATCAGCACCGCCCACGTTACACAGCATGACTCTGAGTGTCTGCCTAATATCTGTTTCGACCCACTAACAGATCGTGGACTGAATTGGGTACACGGCACGGAGTACGGATGGATTGTCCGCGCAGGTATGCGTGGCAACGACTGGAAAGAAGAGCTACGTGATTACGGCGTCACATGGCAAACCATCGAGAACATTCAGAAGGTACTGGATGCCGGCTATGACGCGGTTCACTTCGATTGCGACGCCGAGCTGGTGGATGGGCTGCCTGCATGGGATTGGTGATCGCCCACCCGTTGAGTAATCAGGTTATATAAGCGAGGAAAATTGGTAACATATGACCACTGTTTTAATCTGATGGAATGGATGTGATGGAAACCCAGAACCAACAAACAAAACCTCTGAAAAATATTTATGCGTGGATATTAGCGTTCCTGCCTCTCTTCTTTGGCGTACCGCCAGACGAGTACTTCAATTACGCAATGGTCATTGGCGGTGTTGCCGTCATCGGTTTGCTGGTGGCCGACAGAATGGCACTCTCAGAAGCAGGCTATGAACCACCGGCCATTTTGTGGGGCGTACTCTTCCTGCCGGTCTATCTCTGGAAGCGTGCGACCATCACAAAAGGGAGTCGGATTCCGTTTATCGTCATTGTCGCTTCGCTGGCTTGCATCATCTTTATCGGCATCCCGCACCAGGAAGAGGTTGCTCTTGAAGAAGCGGCTTGTCCTCTCGTAACGACCATTCTGAAAGAGAATAACGGAACCACAGCGCCGAAATGTATGAAGGTGACAATTCAGGACAAGGTGACGGACAAGTTCTATAAAGCGACGGCTACGCTGGATAACGGCAATGACATTAACGTTACTCTGGAACTGACCGGCGACAGAAACTTTTATGTCCGCGTTCCTGATGCCTATCTGAACAACTAGCGGCTGCAACTCGTTGACATTGGCGGTCACAAATTGAGGATTTCTATAAGAGTCCGTTGATCGCCACTTTCCCCACCCCTCCAACCTGCCCCAGCCCAGGCGTGACAAGGCATTTAAGCCAATTACACCCATAAGAAAACAAATAAATAACACATCAACGAAAAGTCAACGCTTTCCCTTGATTTGGTCTAAAAAGTTGACGTTTTCGCAAGCCATCTCTTATACCCAAAATCCTACGCACCAGAATCCATCTCCCTGCGACCAAAACGTCAAAAACGACTCGTGATACCACCAAAAAACAGACAC
>OKVX01000992.1_pt1 | contig 12771 bp, 17 predicted proteins | sample 1606941 | NCBI WGS metagenome assembly OKVX01 (sample SAMN03281016, study PRJEB24777) | human gut metagenome | isolation source: fecal sample PR161 from 1 month old female Malay infant, caesarean... | reverse complement strand
CATCTCGCAGAAACTGTCTGAATGAGCGCGGGCACGCAGGAATAGCTCTTGCAGAAGGTCTGCTGCTTTTTCGCTATCACCTGTCTTCGATGTCAGGAAGCGAGAGAGTTCGGCTTCATGTTGCCGCCATAACGCGCTCATGCAGTTGTTGAATGCCGTTACATCACTCATCCTAGCCCTCAGATTTTGCTCTGATTAACCCGCCGGGAAAGTTCTTCTGCAGACTCTTTACGTTCGCTGTAGCGATCGACGAGATAAGCTGAGCTACCTCTTGTCAGCAGAGTAAATTTCACCAGTTCTTCCATCACATCCACGATGCGGTCGTAATAAGACGATGGTTTCATTCGTCCATCTTCATCAAACTCCTGCCAGGCTTTTGCCACGGAGGACTGATTCGGGATGGTGATCATCCGCATCCAGCGGCCAAGAATGCGCATCTGATTTACGGCATTGAAAGACTGGGAGCCACCGCAGACCTGCATAACGGCCAGCGTCTTACCCTGAGAAGGGCGAACAGCGCCTTCCGAAAGTGGTATCCAGTCAATCTGAGCCTTCATGATGCCGGTCATCGCACCATGGCGTTCAGGTGAGCACCACACCATGCCTTCGGACCAACGAACCAGCTCACGCAGCTCCATGACTTTAGGATGCGAATCAGGCGCATCATCAGGAAGAGGCAAGCCAGAAGGATTGAAGATCCGCACCTCTGCGCCCATGGCAGTCAGCAGCCTTGCAGCTTCCTCAGTTGCCAGTCGGCTGTAGGAACGTTCGCGTACAGAGCCGTACAACATGAGGATACGTGGAGGATGGGGAACGGCAGGAACGCCGAATCTTGCCTCTGTGATTGAGGTGTCGAACAAACTCGAATCAACATTCTTAAGATCACCTGTCATTTTACTTCTCCGTCTTCTGGGGTATGGTGAGGCAGTCGTCAGTTCCTGAGCAGCATTCTTCTGTCAGGAAGGCAATCAGAGCCTCAAGATTTTCATATCGAGCATGGCAAAAGAGCGTTCTGCCCTGACGTTCCTGGCGTACCAGAGAAACTGATATCAGCGATGAGAGATGATGGCTCAGCGTAGAGGCAGGGATGTCGAGCCGCTTCTGCAGTTCGCCAACCGGTAAACCTTCATGTCCGGCTTTAACCAGCTCTCTGTACACGCTCAGTCGTGTAGGATGTCCCAGCTCTTTCAGAGTGTCTGCTGCTTTTGAAAGCTCCATTTGCATCTCATTTCTATATTTCCGGAATTGTAGAAATATACCTAATTTCCTTTCCTGGTAAAAGAGAGGCAATGGTAGATGTCGGCACGCTCAGATTTAACCTACGAACTCTAACGACCGAAACTGTCTCTTAAACTTCTAACACATAAATCAAGTCGCGACATTTCGGACAAACCTTGTCCCCATGCCAGTGAGTATCGCACCAGCAGCATCGCCATTGCCGTATCGTCGTGTTAGTAGGTCGAAGGCGCATTTCTGGAGGCGGGATAGTTTTTGGCGAGGTTTCTTCTGGTACTGTTTGGAGCTTGTTAAATCGACATGTTTTAAGCCGAGCAACATTGTTGATATGCCTCGGTATGTGCACAAACGTTTTTGTAGATGTCAGAGGATTAAACTGAACACCGATCTGCAGTTTGCAGTAAATACAAAGCAATGAATCAAAATCAACCTGTTGAACAGATTCTGGTGTAACCCATTCACCATCTACGGTGACGGCGTGAGTGGCTAAGACGAAGTAATTCATCATGAACTCCGTAACAAATGAAAAAAGCCAGCATGGTTAGCTGGCTTTGTAGATAGAAGGGGGGAAGGAAGCATTACCGACTGTTACAACAGGTTAGGTTTACCGGCATATTTATGCTCTCTTCCTTTTTTTCAATGAACGTACTTCTCCGCGACCAAAGGTTCTGGCATTACCCGGAAGAACCAGACGTGCACAGGCATCGATTTTGGTGATGTAACTTAGCGCCTTAAGTAACCCCTTGTCCTTACTACTGTCACCGCGTTTCAGTTTGCCGAGGCAGCAGTCCTCATAACGCTCTTTGTAAGCGTTGCAGTTGTAGAACATGCCTTTACCTTTAGTAATAGTTTCATTCCAGTATCTCCCGAAAGCATGAGCAATCACGCCATCCTGTTGTGCCTTATTACCATTTAAGATAAATAGCATGTGGTAATGAAATTTACGTTGTGGGCCATATTCCAGTTTCCATACCGTCCCGAGGACATGGCGAAACATTGGATTCTTTTGCATATTGCGAAACAGCTGCTGACGGTGCTTACGGGCATCATCAGCAGTTATATCAGCTTTGTGTTCATTTGCCCATGATAAATCAACCCGCAAGACCAGCAGCCGGGAATGACGCTCCTGCAGATGTCTGATGTAATTCATCACTCCCTTAAGATTTTTAACCGAAGCCCTCTGATACTTTCTGCATGCTTTTTTAAATCCTGCCTGGCTCACAGTAAACCGGTAATCCTGTATCAGCTTATTCAGCATTTCTGCTGTGGTAACAGTGTCTGCCCCTGCTATTTTCCCGTTATGGACACGCGAATATAAATTGGCGCCAGTAAATAGACGCTGGAAGGTAGCTATACGTGGATTAGCTATTCGTACTTTCATTGCATCTTGTGGCAACATATTAAGATAACGGATGGCATCAAGAATGGTGACTGACTCAGCGCTCTCTTTGTATCCTGAACGGTTATACAGAATAGCGAAAGGTAACTTACGTCCTCTGCTGATAGTTTTAAGACAACTATCCAGTTGTTCTAATCTGAGTCTGAATTCATTGTCATCGGATATGGTGACATAGGGAGTATTATTCTCAATGTGATATTCAGCATGAGATAACAGGAATGATTCTGGTAAGGCCATAATGTATTTCTCTGAGACCGGTCAGCCATTGCTGACCGGCAATGTATTAGTGTGGTTATTGGATGAGTGTCTTTGTCTAATATTCAGTATGAATAGTTATATCAGAGGTAGTGTCTGTGTGATAACAAAGTATAAGTGTATAACACCTCAATGAGATGGGTATAAAGTGCTTATATGGGGTGATATTGTTTGATGATTGAGTGCATTAATGACCGATTGATAATGCATTAAATACAATAATAAATAAACCGTCTTTATAAATCACATAAAACCCATGAGCAACAAGGCACGCAAGTATAAAAGCATGGTGTAAAGTTAGTGACCTTTTTATCACTATCTTTAATTGTCTTTATGCTCTCGAGTCATTAATGCGGGCTTCTAACCATTCTTTTACTTCACGTTCAATCCAGCGGGAACTGCGGCCAAACTTTATAGGTTTTGGAAATTTCCCTTGCTGTGCCATTTTATAAAACCACTTATCAGACAGACTGGTCAGCTCGGTAATGAAAACCATATCAACGAACCGGTCTTTATAAAGATCAATCTCTTTCATGACTTCTCCAAAAGAATTTAACATGAGGACGCCGGGCGGCATCCTTTCAAATGGATAGGTCAGGTATGTATGGTTTTACATTTCTATGGAGAGTCTCCATAGTGGTTGAAGAGTCATTACTGAAAGCATACAGGGACAGGTTATGGCCTTTCACTATGGCGATAAGGAAACTCTCCTTACACCCCTGTCTAAAAAAAGCTACTTTCTATGTAATTTGTCACTAGTACTGCACGTTTCATCAAAAAAAACACTACAAAAAAACTACGAAAAATCTACTTATTGACTATGCAATACACTACAACTATTATCAGTATAAAAATAATGGATATGCTGTAAATTGAGTCCGGCATTCAAAGAGGTAAAAGATGAGTTTAAGCAAAGGAAAGAATGAGGATTACAGGCTAAAAATAAAAACAAAAAGAGAACTATCCGTTTTTTATTGGTTTGTAATGGAAAATAAACCTATGGTCGATCGCTACCGTTTCTCACCTCTAAAAAACATGAAAAGAATAAATTCAATTTACCGAATGAATATACGGGATGCCTCTTTACTATTATCTGAAATTATCAGCGACTATTATTCAGGTGTCCTTGATGCTATACTTCATTATGAAAGAAAAATAGAAATTTTTCTTGACTCACTTCTTCCAGAATCAGAGTTTGAATGGTTCAGGAAAAATGAGCATGCTTGTTATTTTGTTTGGTTAAGTATTAAAAAATACTATCCTCAGCTATCTTCTGAAATGCTCAATATTCAACAGGAGGTTGCGCCACAAAAATTTAGCAATGTGCATTCTCTGGTTGACCTATCAGGTCTTGATAATTTTAGCCAAAAGAATCAGCATGCAATTGCATCGGAACCTTTTCTTTCAGAAATAAACTCGCTGCATGTACATCCCGCATCCCACAAAGAACGTTATAACTCTATCCTGTATTTCATGGATCTAGTTCCATCATACTTCATTGATAAATTATCATTTATAAAAAACATAAGGTCTCAATGGGATGTTAAGTTTAAAGCAAAACGTAAGTTAAATATCCCCGTGGAAAATACAGGTCTATGCCAGTGGGCCTGGGACTATATGAAAAATAAACCATCCATGAGGAAGCGCGTTTACAGTCAAGGCACAGAAGCGCCAGAGGGGGGAATTAAATTATCTGTTGAAGATTATTCACTCTCAATATGTTCTGCTGACGACAAATATGGCATCTGCAATAAGAATATGTCAGAAAGTACGGCACAGGAGGATTACAATAAATCACCTAACAATGACGCTGATAATGACAAGAGTTCAAAGCATGAAAGTGGCATAAAAAAGGTGAGTTATAAAACCATAGACCTTTTTCCGGAAAATGGCAGTTCTCTATCCAGTATTAATAGAATTGGCTGGCATGATGCATTTGAGATCATTCAGCCATCGACACCAAGAGAAACATATTTAGCTATCCATGCAGTCTGGATTTTCTATGTTGGAGGAACCTTCTTGGAACCAGAACTTTATAACCAGTTTAAGCGTGCCAGGGATACATACCTTACCCGTAAAAGAAAAAAAATAAAAATAATCAGAAATAAATTACAGGAGCTGAATTAGTCTGTGGGCAACTGGTGGGCTTATAACTTAGTATAAATTACCCCATAAAAGTGCCTTGAAAGTATTCCAGATCATTTCACATCTATATTACCCACATGAAGCCGTGCCAGTATGTATTACTGGCGCGGCTTCTTCACATTGATCTATTGCACCGATCGATACTCAAGCAGTGATAGTTACTGACTATTAATAGCGAGGAATCGATCGTTTTATCAATAGAATATAACGATCAATTCCTGGAAACTGATCTGTAGTAACGATTATCCCATTCTCTCTCAAATGCATAGGATCAGGTGGCCTTTTGTACAGCAAAGGGCCATTTTTCGTTTGTAAAACAACAGTAAGGAATCTCTATGTTCAAGGTCACTTCTGCACTCTTTCTCAGTGCAACTTTGTTCACCACCGCTGCGCACGCGACCATTCAGGAACAGCAGTGGGGTAACTGGTTTGGTAATACCAGCGGAATGGAATTTGGTATTAATGCCGACAATGATGTTGGTGAGCGCATTACCTTCACTTGCATCGGAGGCCACCTGGGCATCACCTACAGCGTCCCAGCAAAGAACTATTCCATTTCTTCTGGGGCAGGTCTGAAAAAGCCAGGGTTGATCATCAACTCAACCCACTATCAATTAGGCGAAGCTGCATTTATGGCGCTCAAAAACACCAGTGATGAAGGAGTGCTGGAAGTCACTGAAGCCAAAAAACCATTGTCCAAACCGTTCAAAACTGTAGGTCTTCAGGAAGCGCTGAAAGAGGTAACCTGGCAGGACTGCATCAGCCGTTAAGCACCTTCTTCGCCTAATTCTCAAAACAGCACAGTTTGCTGTTTTAACCACTCGTTGCTGGAGTTCAGATACGTCCAGCAGAGCCAACGACAAACGTCCTCAGGGTGTCATCATGACAGAGTTTATTTCACGCTTATTTGTTATCTCAGTGCTTTCATTTCCGGCCCTAAGTTTTGCCATCACCATTCCCGGTAATATTCACCCAGAGCGATACACGTTCTTTCTAACAGATAGAGGCGGTGAAATGCTTCGCGAAATGAACGATGCGGCAGTCAGCGTAAAACTCAACAACAAAGTTGGTTTTAGCGCTGAGGCACAGAGCAAGGCTGCTGCTGCGAACATATCTCCTTTGCTGTACGCAGCATCACCCCTTGAACAGAACTTTATCCGCTACGACAGTAAACCGGTTAAGGCTCTGACTTGTCTCGTCACGACCCGCACTATGCCGGGTCAGAATAAAAATTACACATGGGAGGAAACCTACTGCCTTGATGAAACCGGTGCTGCTTACATCGGCACAAAAGGCTGGCCGTCACGTGCTATCGTCGAAAAGAGTTGCGAGGTGGGTGTCCCCAGTTGTCCTGTATATCTCGGTCTGAACAATGATCCACCGACCATGCGGAATGATGCTGCGCAATATATTCCTTACAACAGCAAACGCGTAAGTAGGAATAAAGAAAGTAACTCTGAGCCAAAACCAGCAGCTGGAGAAATGGTCGCAGAGCAGGACGGTTATGTGGTGAATTATGTAAAAGGTAGCAGTTGTGCTGACAACAAACTGGTTGTTAAAAACACAAGCTCCGGGAAAACCGCCGAAATTGCAGGATTAAATGGTTGCTCTTTTGACCCGAAGAAAAATGCAGTAATTATCTTCCCTCAAAATGAATACGTCGGCGTTTACAGTGGCCCCACAAACGCTTCTGAGGAAATAGCCTCAGTCGATCTCCCCTAATTACTCTTCTAGTCCGGTATAAGCTTCCTGCGATACCGGACGCCTTTTGGATCAACCTATGAAAACTAAAAAATCCCCGGACGATACAACGCCAGATGCAGAATCATTTGGGTTGACCTGGCCCGTTGTTTTCAGCGTCGCAGGCCTCACTCTGCTGAGAAGTAAGTCGGTCGTATGCCAGACAATGGGAGCCAGCCTGATGACCTATAGCCTGATAAGACTCATAAAAAAACTCGCCACGCTTGCCTGAAAAGTCCCAATCAGGCAACACGGTTTGTGTTCTAACACCTGTACCAGACGTACTATCACCTTCCGAAGCTCGCCTGGAAGCTAACTCTCGACAAAAGCTGAATCGTTCCTTTATCAAAGGGCTGGCTGCAATAGCAGAGGACAGAATCAATGATGATGCCTTTGTTTTATCGGTGTGCAGCAAAGCGTATGAACGCTTACCTCTGAACATAAGGCGAGTCGTTAAATACGAGTGGTGTCTTCGATACTTCCAGTACAGTAAACCCTTTATTCTGCAGCGATTACAACATCACCAGGCCGAAAAGCTAATACCACCGGCATTACCTGACAGAGAACTCTCGCCACAGCAGAGCCAGCCACCAGCCTCTCCCTGAACATTTTATCTTCCATCCAATGCCACTCTACTGGAGTGGCTTTTATGCCCGTTTTAAAAGGAATCAACTATGACCTGTTTAGCCAGCCGCTTTGGTGCAGTCAACCTTGTTCGTCGTGACCGCCCGTTAACTCGCGACGAACTGGCCCATTATGTGCCCAGTGTCTTCAGCGAAGAAAAGCATGAATCCCGTAGTGATCGCTATACCTACATCCCGACAATTACCCTTCTCGATAACTTGCAACGCGAAGGCTTCCAGCCATTCTTCGCGTGTCAAACCAGAGTCCGCGACCAGAGCAAACGAGAGCATACGAAGCACATGCTGCGCCTGCGTCGTGAAGGCCAGATTACTGGCAAACAGGTTCCCGAAATTATTCTGCTGAACAGTCACGACGGCTCCAGCTCATATCAGATGCTACCGGGGTTATTCAGAGCAGTTTGCCAAAATGGGCTGATTTGCGGTGAGAGTTTTGGCGAAGTACGCGTGCCGCATAAAGGCAACGTAGTAGAGAAAGTCATCGAAGGGGCCTACGAAGTACTGGGAATATTTGACCGAGTAGAAGAGAAACGCGATTCCATGCAGTCGCTTTTGTTGCCACCGCCCGCTCAGCAGGCTATGGCGAAAGCGGCGCTGACATATCGCTTCGGTGAGGAGCACCAACCGGTGACAGAGACGCAGATACTTTCCCCACGCCGCTGGCAGGATGAGAGTAACGACCTGTGGACCACTTATCAGCGCATTCAGGAAAACCTGATTAAAGGCGGTCTATCGGGGAGAACAACCAAAGGAAAGCGCGCCCATACCCGAGCAGTGAAAGGTATTGACGGTGATGTGAAGCTCAACCGGGCCCTCTGGGTGATGGCTGAGAATATGCTGCAGCTTGCTTCATGATCTCTTCCACTATTTTCCCTTAACGCCTTTCCGAAGATTCGGAAGGGCTTTTCTTTCTAAGGAGCAACCATGTCTACGATCAATTTATCCCCGGTATTTCCTGCAAACGAGCAGCGTGTCATCCAGCGAGCATTACGTCTGCTGGAGAAATACCAGCGTCAACCGAGTGAGTCATTTACCTCTACCAGCCTTACAAAAACTTGGCTGCAACTGCAGATGGCTCACCTGGAACGGGAAGTCTTCATCGTAATGTATCTCGACAATCAGCATTGCCTGCTGGAGCGAGAAACACTGTTTACCGGCACGCTCAACCATACCGAAGTGCATCCCCGCGAAGTGGTTAAATCAGCCCTGAAACATAACGCTGCTGCGGTCATTTTGGCGCATAACCACCCGTCCGGCACGACAGAAATCAGCCAGCAGGATAAACATGTCACTCAGCGAATTGCTAAAGCCTTGGCTCTGGTGGAAGTGCGTGTGCTGGATCATCTTGTGGTCGGGAACGAAGTGGTGTCTTTTGCTGAATGTGGCTTGTTATGAGGTGCAGAATGAAAATCATCAGTAAGCGCCAGGCGATGCATATTTATCGTCAGCATCCCGAATCCAAGTTATCTGCCTTCTGTACAGGTCACTACCAGTGGCATAGCAGTGTCTGCCATTACTACGGACGTGAAGTTCAGGATATCAGCGGCGTTCTCGCTGTTTTTGTTGAACGTCGTCAGGACCGGGCAGGCCCGTACGCCATTCTGCGCACGCGTGACAGTGAACTAATCAACCCACTCAGTCATTAAGGAATATATTAATGCAGTCGACCACCTTATCCGGCACATCGGCGGAGAACGCATCCTGCCTTCAGTGGGGTTTAAAACGTAATATCACGCCATGCTTCGGCGCTCGCTTGGTACAGGAAGGCAACCGCCTATACTTTCTGGCTGACCGGGCAGGATTTAATGGCTCATTCAGTGACGATGAAGCTTTGCGTCTGGACCAGGCATTTCCACTGATGATGAAACAGCTTGAGCGGATGCTGACGGCTGGCGAGCTTGATCCTCGCAGCCAGCACTGCGTCACACGGCATCACAACGGACTTACTTGTGAAGCTGACACTCTCGGCTCTCATGGCTACGTTTACATTGCCATATATCCCCAGTCAGCTCTAACCAGATAACACCTTCCTCTTCTTTTATCAGGGACTCAACACATGCATATTTCAACTGTACCGGCAACGGTGACGGTTTCGTCACGCCTGTCTCCTGTCCAAGTTTGGCAAAAACTATTAACGTATATTTTAGAGCATCATTACGGCCTCACGATCAACGACACACCGTTCAGTAACGATACGACGATTCAGGAACATATAGAGGCTGGAGTGAATCTTACTGATGCTGTTAATTTCCTTGTGGAACGATTCGAGCTGGTGCGCATTGACCAGAAGGGTTTATCCTGGCAGGATCAAGAACCCTGGATAACATCTTTGGATGTTCATCGGGCACAGTTCAACCTTGGCTTGAAACGCTCATAAATCAGCCAACTGATCATTAAGGAAAACATGTGGGGGCATAATCGGGGGCATGTCAGTAAACCACATAGGAAAATAATCAATAAATTCAAAATGATTAATCACCAAATGCGACTCCTGTGATCCGCCAAAAGTTTTTCCTCACCCATCCGAGAAAGTCTCAAAGACCCTTTATTTTCAATCGCAATAGTGGATTAATCATCCGTAGCAGTCCGGCAAGATCTCCTTAAATCCATAAGAAATATGTATAGCTATGCGTATAGATTTTTTCATAAACATTTTTGGCTTATACACATGCCACTAACAGACATACAAATTAAACGAGCAAAGCCCTAAGACAAGCCCTACACATTGAACGATGGACAAGGCATGTTTACTCATCAATCCAGACGGCTCAAAGGGCTGGCGCTTCCGCTTTCGCTTTGCCGGTAAAGCACGGCTAATGTCATTTGGCAGCTACGACCTTGTGAGCCTCGCAGAAGCACGTGAGAAACGCGATACCGCTCGTAAGCAGGTAGCAAACGGCATAGACCCAGTAGAAGAACGTAAAGCCCAAAAGCTGGCACAGCAAATCTCAACAGAGAACTCATTCGAAGCCATATGTCGAGATGGCACGCCAACAAAGCTGACCGCTGGAAAGTGGCCTATCGCGAAGAAATCATTAAGACATTCGAGCAAGATGTGTTCCCGTTCATTGGTAAACGCCCTATCAGAGAAATCAAGCCGTTAGAACTGCTTGAAGTATTGCAGCGAATTGAGAAGCGCGGAGCTTTGGAAAAAACCAGAAAAGTGCGCCAAAGATGTGGCGAAGTATATCGCTATGCTATTATAACTGGCCGGGCTGAATACAACCCCGCGCCTGATTTAGCCATCGCTCTGGCCGTACCAAAGCAAAAACACCATCCTTTTCTATCTGCCGAAGAGCTGCCTCATTTCATTCGGGATTTGGAGGCATATACCGGCAGCATCATCACCAAAAATGCAACTAAGATAGTTATGCTTACTAGTGTCAGAACGCAGGAGATGCGTTTTGCTACGTAGGAAGAGGTTGATTTGGATAAGGGGGTTTGGGAGATACCAGCGGAACGTATGAAAATGCGTAGGCCTCACATTGTTCCTTTATCTACTCAGGTAGTTGACCTTTTTAAACAGCTCAAAGCAATTACCGGTCATTACCCTTACATCTTTATTGGCAGGAACAACCGTAACAAACCGATCTCGAAAGAAAGTGTTTCACAAGTGATTGAGTTACTTGGTTACAAAGGCCGTGCTACAGGTTATGGATTTAGACATACAATGTCGACAATATTGCATGAACAAGGGTCTGACAGTGCTTGGATTGAGATACAATTAGCACATGTTGATAAAAATTCTATTCGTGGAACATACAATCACGCACAATATTTAGAAAATAGACGCGCAATGCTCCAGTGGTAAAGTAACTTCATATTTAATAAAATTAGTGAAGATACACTTTGATTTATAAATAAAAAAGAGCCTCTGCCGAAGCTCTTTTTTCATTGTTTATTTATTGCTCTTCATTCTTTTTATCTTCTTGTAAAACAAGATTATTTAATACTTTAATTGACTTGGAAGATAAATCATCTCCTCCTAACATATTTTTTTTCCATTCCGGCCATTCATTAATTCTTTTTTTAGTTGCAACCACATGTTTAATAAAACCATTTTCGATAGACATGTTAAACTCCTATGATCTTTGCGAACAAGTTAACAGAAATCTGCTCTCTTTCCAAGTAAGAAATAGGTAACAGTGATATTCTTAATGACGAATTAGACTCAGTCCATTTAACAACATTTCCCGATTTATCTTTTCTCTTAATTTTATTCCCACTTCCATTAACAATGGAAAATAGATTAAAATAGACTCGCGGCCCTATTCCAATAAAAGGTTCGAAAAGCACCTTCCCTTGGTTTTTTTCATCATTAGTTATTGATTCTGAATGAAATTCATAAGCCTTACTTTTTGGGTATGGCTCTATGTAAACCACCCTCTTTATTCCCGAAGCTATGATATGCTTAGCGCAGTTGTGGCATGGGAAAGTGGTGCAATATATATAAGCATCTTGAGTGCTAATGTTTGTTCTAGCGCATGCTAAAATCGCTTCCATTTCTGCATGCACCACACGACCATATTCCGTAATATCTTGAATCAGGCTGTTATTGAGGATTTTCTCTAAATTATCACGAGATTTTCTAGGTATTTGATTGAGAATATCATCTATAATCTCTCTTTTTTGTTTGGCATTCGAATCAAAACCTCTTACATAGTCCCTTCCTTCCGGATAGTCTTCATAACTTTCGTTCTCTGCATTAAAATATGGCCAGTATAAACCACCTCCAGACTTAGGAACATCATTAGCACCAGTTGACATAATAGCGTAGTTTTTTGCTAATACGGCTCCAACTTGTCTTGATAAATCAGCAGATCTCAAAGCTGAAGAAAAGGCCATATACATTGCATATTCATCAAATGTTGGCGTAATAAAAGGATTACCGAAGAGTAAATCAAAGACTCTTTTTATATCATTATTAAGCTTATCATCTCGGCCATCTTGGTTTAAAAAGAAATCAGCTAAATGAAATGTATCTCTGGTATGCTGACCATGCCCTGACTCTTCATCTTCATCCCTAGCAATCAATAACTCTGCTTTATCTTCTGGAATTCCTTTATTACGAATCAAATTATCTAACCTGCGACTCTCATCAGAAAAAACACCAAAAAGTAAAAATCCCGAGCCATATACCTCTCTTAATTTATACACCTCTTCAGGATGTTTTATTGAATTTATAACATATGCAATTCCTTTTTTATTTATTTGTAAACGTGCATGCTTTGTCCTGATCTCATTAATTTTAGCTATTGCTCCAAGAGCCAATATATAATTACATTCACTATCTTCCCTTAGCTTATTTCCCTTAGTCATTAAGCTATCAATTCTTTGGTAATTATCTGTATAATC
>OKVX01000979.1_pt1 | contig 12882 bp, 10 predicted proteins | sample 1606941 | NCBI WGS metagenome assembly OKVX01 (sample SAMN03281016, study PRJEB24777) | human gut metagenome | isolation source: fecal sample PR161 from 1 month old female Malay infant, caesarean... | reverse complement strand
TTCACCGTCACTTCACATAACTTCAAATTCTCCTCTTATAGCCCCGTTATTCTGCCTGCAACACAAAGGAGGGGCTATGTTTAAATCACCATTATTCTGGAAAATTACCACCCTGGCAGGGTGTATTTGTCTGTTGCTGATCCCACTGATGATGGTTGGCAATTTAATCAAAGAGAGAGGCGATTACCATAATGAGGTCGCCGACATGTTACGGCAAAGTAGCGCCGGACCGCAAAAGCTGATTGGACCGTTGATTGCCATTCCGGTGACGGAAATTGTGACCACGCTTGAGACGACGGGAAATGAACCCCCCCAGGGAGGTTCGCAGTTCGAAAAGCTATATCCGTTTCTGGCTGCCTGAAACGCTCCTGGTCGAGGGTAAACAGCAAGTCGAAAATCGTCAGGTGGGTATTTACGAAGGGCAAGTCTGGAATGGAGATATCAGCATTAACGCGGAGTTTGACCCAAAGCGTGTTGGCCTGGAGGCGAGTGCGACCAGGCAACTGGGCGAGCCGTTTGTCGTGTTTGCCCTGAGTGATGCCAGAGGGATTGGGCAAATACGGGCGATGAAGGTGAACGGTGAATCGCTCAGCGTAGAGCCGGGATCGGGGCTGATGAGCGACTTACAGGGTATCCATGTTCCACTGACTGCGCCGGGTATTACGCAAAAAAATATCAAACTAAACGCTTCATTTAGTCTCAATGGTACCGGCGCATTTTCCGTGGTCCCACTTGGCAGAAACAGCGAAATGGCGCTGATGGGGGACTGGCCTCACCCTGGCTTCACCGGTGACTTTCTACCTGCGAAACGCGAAGTTACCCCTGCGGGTTACCAGGCACACTGGCAAAGTACCTGGTTTGCCAATAACCTGGATAGCAAAATCCGCGATATCCTGAGTCTGAGTGATGACAATGTATGGCGTCTGCCTGCATTCAGCGTCAATATCGCCACGCCCGCAGATCAGTATCAACTGACTGACAGAGCGGTAAAATATGCGATTCTGCTTATCGCTCTTATTTTCGCTGCGTTTTTTGTCTTTGAAAGTCTTACCGGGCGACAAATGCATCCTATGGAGTATCTGCTGGTGGGGTTATCGCTGGTGATGTTCTATCTGGTCCTGCTGGCGTTGTCAGAGCATGTTGGCTTTACCTGGGCGTGGATCATCGCCAGTGGGCTGGGAACGGCGATCAATGGTGTCTATCTGCAGGGCGTGTTGAAAAGCTGGCGTGCCAGCCTGCCTTTTAGCGGCGCGCTATTGATGCTCTATGGCGTAATGTGGAGTCTGCTGAACTCAGAAGACAACGCGTTGTTGCTTGGAACGGGAGTGCTATTTGCAGCGCTGAGTACCGTGATGATACTCACACGACGTTTTGACTGGTACTCACTCTCACGAACGGCGAAAAAGCCCGTGGAGAGTCAGATTCCTGTCGATGAAGATTTACGGATATGGAAATAAAAAAAAGCGGCGCCTGGCGCCGCTTTTTTTTGGAAGGGAATTATTCCTGCAGATCGCCGCAGAAACGGTAGCCTTCACCGTGAATCGTCGCGATGATTTCCGGTGTGTCCGGCGTGGATTCAAAATGTTTACGGATACGACGGATGGTGACGTCAACCGTACGGTCGTGCGGTTTCAATTCACGGCCGGTCATTTTTTTCAGCAATTCGGCACGGGATTGGATCTTGCCCGGATTTTCGCAGAAATGCAGCATTGCACGAAATTCGCTACGCGGCAGCTTATACTGTTCACCATTAGGGCTGATCAGTGAGCGGCTGTTAATATCCAGTTCCCAGCCATTGAACTTGTAGCTGTCGACACTGCGGCGCTCTTCGCTAATTGTGCCCAAATTCATCGTACGGGACAGCAGGTTGCGCGCACGGATGGTCAGTTCACGCGGGTTGAACGGTTTGGTGATGTAATCATCCGCACCGATTTCGAGGCCCAGAATTTTGTCTACTTCATTGTCACGACCGGTCAGAAACATCAGCGCGACATTCGCTTGCTCGCGTAATTCACGGGCAAGTAAAAGGCCATTTTTACCTGGCAGATTGATATCCATAATCACCAGGTTGATATCATTTTCGGAGAGGATCTGATGCATTTCAGCGCCATCTGTCGCTTCAAAGACATCGTAACCTTCCGCTTCGAAGATGCTTTTCAACGTGTTGCGTGTTACCAACTCGTCTTCAACGATAAGAATGTGCGGGGTCTGCATGTTTGCTACCTAAATTGCCAACTAAATCGAAACAGGAAGTACAAAAGTCCCTGACCTGCCTGATGCATGCTGCAAATTAACATGATCGGCGTAACATGACTAAAGTACGTAATTGCGTTCTTGATGCACTTTCCATCAACGTCAACAACATCATTAGCTTGGTCGTGGGCACTTTCCCTTTGAACCCGACAGTGTCAAAAACGGCTGTCATCCTAACCATTTTAACAGCAACATAACAGGCTAAGACGCAAAGGACACCCAATAAAACTACGCTTCGTTGACATATATCAAGTTCAATTGTAGCACGTTAACAGTTTGGTGAAATCTTGATATCTAAATGCTAGCGATTATCACAATTTTTCAATAAACCAACTAGTTGCGGATATTAATTGATAAATAAGCTGAATCCAATAGAAGATTCAGCTTCATAATTAAAATGCCATGAAGAAACATAGGGATAAGCATTTTCTGTTAACATTTGAGCGGATAATACCGCCAGTCAACAGTTTAGCTTTTTTTAACCGGTGGCAAAGCGAAATTCAGTGATTGCTGTTACAAAATTGTAAATTCGCGGCGCGTAATATGCTGACAAAATCCTTCATTTACGCGTCGGACGAGAAAAAGAGAGTAAAAAATGCACCTGGCCATTGTACTGGTTTCTCCCGCCAGAGCGGAGAATGTTGGCGCTGCCGCGCGCGCCATGAAAACGATGGGTTTTACAGATTTGCGCATTGTTGACAGCGATGCCCACTTACAGGATGGCGCTCGCCGTGTCGCACATGGTTCCGGGGATGTGCTTGATAATATTAAAACTTATCCAACGTTATCCGACGCGCTGGCTGATATTTCGTTCAGCGTCGCCACGACGGCGCGCAGCCGTGCGAAATTCCATTACTACGCAACGCCTGCGGAACTGGTGCCATTATTGGCGGAAAAAAGCGCCTGGCTGCCGTCGGCCGCACTGGTGTTTGGTCGGGAAGATTCGGGCCTGACCAATGACGAGCTGGCGCTTGCAGACATTTTGACGGGTGTGCCGATGGTGGCCGATTATCCCTCGCTTAATCTGGGACAGGCCGTCATGGTTTATTGTTATCAATTAGCATCTTTAATACAAAATGCTCCCAACGTGGTCACGCAACGTGATGATAACCAGCTTCGTGCTTTACGTCTGCGGGCGCGCGCGTTGCTCGAAAAACTCGAAGTGGCGGATGACATGAAAATGGCTGACTGGCTGGATCAGCGTGTGGGGATGCTGGAACAGCGAGACACCGCAATGTTGCACCGTTTGCTCCATGACATTGAAAAAAAACTCGCCGAGTAAATCACTGCCATAAGAATGTTTTATGGATTAAGTCACTGCAATGGTGCGGTTTGTATGGTCTTTACCTATGATAAGTCAATAAGTCGCGGGCGTAGCGGAAGGTTGCGCAAAATAGCTGAAAACTAAAAATTCGTTGACTTAAGGCGGCAGATACTTTAACCAATATAGGCAGAGCACAGACAGAATAAAATTACAGAGCACACAACATCCATGAAACGCACCAGCACCGTCACCATTATTATTACCACCACCATTACCACAGGTAACGGTGCGGGCTGACGCGTACAGGAAACACAGAAAAAAGCCCGCACCTGAACAGTGCGGGCTTTTTTTTCGAGCAAAGATCAAGGGGTAATACCATGCGAGTGTTGAAGTTCGGCGGTACATCAGTGGCAAATGCGGAAAGGTTTCTGCGTGTTGCCGACATCCTGGAGAGCAATGCCAGGCAGGGGCAGGTGGCAACTGTGTTATCTGCCCCGGCGAAAATCACCAATCACCTGGTCGCAATGATCGAAAAAACGATCGGGGGTCAGGATGCCGTACCGAATATTAGCGATGCCGAGCGTATTTTTTCTGAGCTACTGCAAGGATTGGCGGATGCACAGCCTGGTTTTCCCCTCGCACAGTTAAAAACCTTTGTCGAACAAGAGTTTGCTCAGATCAAACATGTATTGCACGGGATAAGCCTGCTGGGGCAGTGCCCGGACAGCATCAATGCGGCGCTCATCTGCCGCGGCGAAAAGCTTTCCATCGCCATTATGGCGGGGCTGCTGGAAGCGCGCGGTCATAAGGTGAGTGTGATAGATCCGGTCGAGAAACTGCTGGCTATTGGGCACTATCTTGAGTCTACGGTGGATATTGCGGAATCAACGCGCCGCATCGCCGCCAGCCGTATCCCGTCCGACCATATGGTATTGATGGCAGGGTTCACTGCCGGAAACGAAAAAGGTGAGCTGGTTGTTCTGGGGCGCAATGGTTCCGATTACTCCGCCGCGGTTCTGGCTGCCTGTCTACGTGCGGATTGTTGTGAAATCTGGACGGATGTTGACGGCGTCTATACGTGCGATCCACGCCAGGTGCCGGATGCCCGTCTGTTGAAATCTATGTCGTACCAGGAGGCGATGGAACTCTCCTACTTCGGTGCGAAAGTGCTCCATCCACGTACCATTACCCCTATCGCTCAGTTCCAGATCCCTTGCCTGATTAAAAATACCGGTAACCCGCAGGCGCCAGGCACCCTGATTGGCGCCACTTCTGACGAAGACGGATTGCCGGTGAAAGGTATTTCCAACCTGAATAACATGGCGATGTTCAGTGTCTCAGGCCCGGGTATGAAAGGCATGGTCGGCATGGCGGCGCGCGTATTCGCCGCAATGTCGCGTGCCGGTATCTCTGTCGTGTTAATTACCCAGTCCTCCTCTGAATACAGTATCAGCTTCTGCGTACCGCAATCCGACTGTGCCCGTGCGCAGCGTGCAATGGGCGATGAATTCTATCTGGAGCTGAAAGAAGGCCTGCTGGAGCCGCTGGCTGTGATGGAGCGCCTGGCCATCATCTCTGTCGTGGGCGATGGCATGCGTACACTGCGTGGCATTTCCGCGAAATTCTTTGCTGCCCTGGCACGCGCCAATATCAACATCGTGGCGATCGCACAGGGCTCTTCCGAGCGTTCGATTTCTGTCGTGGTGAGCAACGATGATGCCACGACTGGCGTGCGCGTCACGCACCAGATGCTGTTTAACACTGACCAGGTTATCGAAGTGTTTGTGATTGGCGTGGGGGGAGTCGGCGGTGCGCTGATCGAGCAGCTTAAACGCCAGCAGGCCTGGCTCAAAAGTAAGCATATCGATCTGCGTGTTTGCGGTGTGGCGAATTCAAAAGCCCTGTTGACCAATGTGCATGGCCTGAATCTGGAAAACTGGCAGGCTGAGCTTGCTGAGGCCAAAGAGCCTTTCAATCTTGGGCGTTTGATTCGTCTGGTGAAGGAGTATCATCTGCTCAACCCGGTGATTGTGGATTGTACGTCACACCAGGCGGTGGCCGATCAGTACGCCGATTTCCTGCGCGAGGGTTTCCATGTGGTGACGCCAAACAAAAAGGCTAACACCTCATCAATGGATTATTATCATCAGTTGCGCCACGCTGCGGCGAAATCCCGCCGTAAGTTCCTCTATGACACCAACGTGGGCGCGGGCTTGCCGGTTATCGAAAACCTGCAAAACCTGCTCAATGCGGGTGATGAGTTACAACGCTTCTCCGGGATTCTCTCCGGCTCGCTGTCATTTATTTTCGGTAAGCTTGATGAAGGGATGAGCCTGTCGGACGCGACTAAAATCGCACGTGAAATGGGCTATACCGAGCCTGATCCGCGTGATGATCTCTCCGGCATGGACGTGGCGCGTAAGCTTCTGATTCTGGCCCGCGAAACGGGGCGTGAGCTGGAGCTTTCCGATATCGCAATTGAACCTGTGCTGCCGGCAACATTCGACGACGGTGGCGATGTTGATAGCTTCATGGCGCGTCTGCCGCAGCTTGATGGCCATTTCGCCGATCGCGTCGCGAAAGCGCGTGATGAAGGCAAAGTGCTGCGTTACGTTGGCAACATCGAAGAAGATGGCACCTGTCGGGTGAAAATTGCCGAAGTGGACGGTAACGATCCGCTGTTCAAAGTGAAAAACGGCGAAAACGCCCTTGCGTTTTATAGCCACTATTATCAACCGCTGCCGCTGGTCCTGCGTGGCTATGGTGCGGGCAATGATGTTACTGCGGCAGGTGTATTTGCAGACTTGTTGCGTACGCTGTCATGGAAGTTAGGAGTTTAAGATGGTGAAAGTATATGCTCCGGCCTCCAGCGCCAATATGAGCGTGGGTTTTGATGTGCTGGGCGCAGCGGTAACGCCAGTCGATGGCACGCTGTTGGGTGATAATGTCTCGGTTGAGGCAGCGGACAGCTTTAGTCTGAAAAATCTGGGACGTTTTGCCAGCAAATTACCGACAGAGCCTCGTGAAAACATTGTCTATCAGTGCTGGGAGCGTTTCTGCCAGGAGATTGGCAAAACGGTTCCTGTGGCGATGACGCTGGAAAAAAACATGCCGATTGGCTCGGGACTGGGTTCCAGCGCCTGTTCCGTTGTCGCTGCGCTGGTGGCAATGAACGAATATTGCGGCAAACCGTTAAATGAGACGCGCATGCTGGCGCTGATGGGCGAGCTGGAAGGGCGTATTTCCGGCAGTGTACATTACGACAACGTGGCGCCTTGCTACCTCGGCGGCATGCAATTGATGATCGAGGAAAACGGCATTATTAGCCAGCAGGTGCCAGGCTTTGATGAATGGCTATGGGTGCTGGCCTATCCGGGCATTAAGGTTTCTACGGCTGAGGCACGCGCTATCCTGCCTGCTCAGTATCGTCGTCAGGATTGTATCGCTCATGGCCGACATCTGGCGGGCTTTATTCACGCCTGCTACTCCCGTCAGCCTCAGCTTGCGGCGAAGCTGATGAAAGATGTTATTGCTGAGCCGTATCGTATGAAATTATTGCCAGGCTTTAATGAGGCGCGTCAGGCGGTTGCTGAAATTGGTGCGCTCTCCTGTGGTATTTCGGGTTCCGGCCCAACGCTTTTTGCGTTGTGCGATAAAACGGAAACGGCGCAACGTGTGGCAGACTGGCTGAGCAAACACTATTTGCAAAATCAGGAAGGCTTTGTTCATATTTGCCGTCTGGACACGACGGGTGCACGAGTAGTGGGATAACCAATGAAACTCTATAACTTAAAAGATCACAACGAACAGGTCAGCTTCGCGCAGGCCGTCACGCAAGGGCTTGGCAAGAACCAGGGGCTGTTTTTCCCGCATGATCTGCCGGAATTCAGCCTGACTGAAATTGATGACATGCTGACCATGGATTTCGTTGCGCGCAGCGCCAAAATCCTCGGTGCGTTCATCGGTGATGAAATTCCGCAGGAAATTCTGGAAGCGCGCGTCCGGGAGGCGTTTGCTTTCCCGGCACCCGTTCAGCCGGTTGAGAGTGACATTGGCTGCCTGGAGCTGTTTCATGGCCCGACGCTGGCGTTTAAAGATTTCGGTGGGCGCTTTATGGCGCAAATGCTGACCACCATTAGCGGTGATAAGCCGGTGACGATCCTGACCGCGACCTCTGGTGATACCGGGGCGGCTGTGGCGCATGCCTTCTACGGCCTGAAAAACGTCCGTGTCGTCATCCTTTACCCGAACGGTAAAATCAGTCCGCTACAGGAAAAACTGTTCTGTACGCTGGGTGGTAATATCGAAACCGTTGCGATTGATGCGGATTTCGACGCCTGCCAGGCGCTGGTAAAACAGGCTTTTGATGATGAAGAACTGAAAGTAGCGCTGGGCCTGAACTCAGCGAACTCTATCAACATTAGCCGCCTGCTGGCGCAGATTTGCTACTACTTTGAAGCGGTGGCGCAACTGCCGCAAGAGGCACGCAATCAGCTGGTTGTTTCCGTGCCGAGCGGCAACTTTGGCGACTTAACGGCTGGTCTGCTGGCGAAATCGCTGGGGCTGCCTGTTAAGCGTTTTATCGCGGCGACTAACGCAAATGATACGGTGCCGCGCTTCCTGCAGGATGGCGAGTGGAAGCCAAAAGCGACACAGGCAACCCTGTCGAACGCGATGGACGTCAGCCAGCCGAACAACTGGCCGCGTGTGGAAGAGTTGTTCCGCCGTAAAATCTGGCGTCTGAACGAGCTGGGCTATGCCGCAGTGGACGACGAAACGACCAAAGAGACCATGCGTGAGCTGAAAGGCAAGGGCTATATCTCCGAACCGCATGCCGCTATTGCCTACCGTGCGCTCCGCGATCAGTTGCATCCAGGTGAGTACGGCCTGTTCCTGGGGACCGCGCATCCGGCGAAATTCAAAGAGAGCGTTGAAGACATCCTCGGTGAAACACTGCCATTGCCGAAAGAACTGGCAGAGCGTGCGAATCTTGAGCTGTTGTCGCATCATCTGCCTGCAGATTTCGCTCAATTGCGTAAACTGATGATGAGCAAAGCGTAATCCACGTTGTCTCAAACCAGAACCGGGTGAGCGTTATCGCGGCCCGGTTTTTTTACGTCTGAATACGGAGAAATTAAGGAGAAATACGACAGGGAAAACGGAGAAATTCCCATAAAATGCGGGCGCTTAGAGATTAGGATTGCAGAGAATAACAAGCCGCCATCACTTTGCTTAATCTCCTTACATCGGCCCACAACGGGCAAGATGAACAAAGGAGTAACCCATGTTGAAACCTGTATTCTTAGCGCTTTCGCTGCTGATGGTGGCTCCGCTGGCGGCGCAGGCCGCTGAAATTACCCTTGTGCCGGCAGTAAAATTGCAAATTGGCGATCAGGATCGTCACGGTAACTACTGGGATGGCGGCCACTGGCGCGACCATGACTGGTGGCACAGACACTATGAATGGCGGGAAAACCACTGGCGTCCGCACGGTGACGACCACCGCGACTTCCGTGGCGACCATCATGACTATCGTCACGATGACCATCGTCCGGGGCCAGACTGGCGCCACGATTAATCTCTTCGCTTAGCCTGCTGCCCCCTCCTCAGAGAGGGGGCCACAGCCTTACTGCTCGTGGCGTTTAAAGACCAGTTCACCCTTTCCAGACAGCGCTTCATCAAAGAAATAGCCTTCACTATCAAACGTGGTTAACTGTTCGGGTTTTGTCAGGCGGTTTTCAATGATGTAACGGCTCATCAAACCGCGCGCCTTTTTAGCATAGAAGCTAATGACCTTAAACTTGCCATTTTTCTCATCCAGAAAAACGGGTTTGATAATTTGCGCGTTCAGTTTTTGCGTTTTGACCGACTTAAAGTATTCATCGGATGCCAGATTCACCACAATGTCATCGCCCTGTGCCTTAATGGCATCGTTCAGCGTGTTGGTGATGATCTCTCCCCAAAACTGATAGAGATCCTTCCCCTTCGCATTTTCGAGGCGGATCCCCATCTCCAGGCGGTAGGGCTGCATCAGATCCAGCGGACGCAACATGCCGTAGAGACCAGAGAGCATACGCAAATGCTGCTGGGCAAAATCGAAATCAGCCTCGGTGAACGTTTCCGCCTGCAGCCCGGTATAGACATCGCCTTTAAAGGCCAGAATAGCCTGACGGGCGTTTTTCGGCGTAAAGTCCGGTTGCCAGTCATGAAAACGGGTGGCGTTCAGGTCGGCGAGCTTATCACTGATGCCCATCAGAGCTTTGATTTGTTGCGCGCTAAGCTTACGCGCGACCTTAATCAACTGCTGCGAATAATCCAACAATTCAGGCTGCGTGTAGCGCGTGGTGGCCAGCTCACTTTGATAATCCAGTGTTTTCGCGGGCGAGATGAGAATCAGCATAGTCAGTCCTTGCAGGAAAATTTCCGCTGACTGTAACAAAAAATAGCCCGTGATTGATCAATAGTTGCGATTGTCATTTACGATCCCGCTTTATCATCCCATGCACCAGGGGCGAGCTGCTGGTTGATGTCCGGATAACGCTTCGGATCAAACACTGGTGTTACCCCCATCTTGCGTTGGCGTAAATAATCGGCGGCAATAAGGCTGACGACGGGAGACAAGAGCAGAATCGCCGTCATGTTAGTGATGGCCATAAACGCCATCATCACATCTGCCACATGCCAGAGTAACGGTATACGCAATTGAGCGCCGATCAACACCATTACTAAAATCCCGACACGCAACAGCCAAATGTTACGCTTGCTGTTCATACGCAGGAAAATGAGGTTATTTTCAGCGTAAACATAATTGGTGATAATTGAATTGAACGCAAACATGATAATAATGACGGCGACAAAGCTGGCTCCCCATGACCCCGTCAGCGTTACCATCGCTTCCTGAACTCGCTGAACGCCAATGATAGCGTTATCTGTTGGCGTATCCTTTGCCAGGAGAAGAATAAACGCGCTGGCGGTGCAAACCATAAACGTGTCGACCACCACGCCGACCATCTGCACAAAGCCCTGAGCGGCAGGATGAGGGGGAGACGACGCAGCGGCTGCGGCGGCATTCGGGGTTGATCCCATTCCGGCCTCGTTGGAATACATACTGCGTTGGAAACCGCTGGTAAGCGCCTGACTCAGCGTGTAACCCATGGTGCCCGCCGCCGCTTCCTGCCAGCCAAAGGCACTTTTCACAATATTGGCGAACATCTCCGGCAAAGCGCTCAAGTGCGCAATGCCAATGCCAAGACTGGTCATGACCCAGGCCAGGGCCATCACCGGAACAACCCACTGCATAATACGAGCAATCTGTTTCATGCTTTTTGTAATCATTAACAGAATCATGCCTGCATAAATAAGACCGGTGTAGATCTCATTAATATGCCAGGCAAAATGGACGGCACGCGCTACCGAATTGGCCTGAATGGTATTGAATAACAGCCCGTAAACTAACAACAGGAAGACAGAAAACAGCACTCCCATCCAGCGCATGCCAAGGCCTCGCGCCATATACCAGGAAGGCCCCCCGCGAAATTGCTGATTGGCGTCGCGTTCTTTGTAGAGTTGCGCCAGTATGCTTTCGGCGAAACACGTCGCCATGCCAATCAAGGCCGATATCCACATCCAGAAAATCGCACCGGGACCGCCTGCCGTAATCGCTAATGCCACCCCCGCTAAATTACCGGACCCCATTCGTCCGGCAAGGCTGAGAAACAGCGCCTGATACGACGTCAGTCCACCCGACTGGGCGCGGCTATGCTTGAGGTTATGGTAAAAGTCGCCAATCAGGCGAAACGGTACAAATTTGCTTTTAAAAGCAAACCAGATGCCTGCTGCAAGCAGCAGGTAGAGCATCAATGAACCCCAAAGTATTTCACTGATAAAAGAAAAGAATTCAGGCATCAACATCCCTCTTGTCTATGCCGGTTCGCAGGTTAACGAGCAGCGCTATTATGAATAGCACACTACTTCGCAGGCAATTAATAAATCGAGTTTACCATACCGGACGTGCGTAATGTCTGCGGTTGCGCTGGCAGGGCGTCGTGTTATCATCAGGGCAGACCGGTTACATCCCCCTAACAAGTTCAAAGAGAAACACTATCATGACGGATAAATTGACTTCTCTGCGTCAATACACGACTGTTGTTGCTGACACCGGAGATATCGCGGCAATGAAGCTGTATCAGCCGCAGGACGCTACCACCAACCCTTCTCTGATTCTTGGCGCTGCCCAAATCCCTGAATACCGCAAACTGATTGATGACGCTATTGCCTGGGCGAAAGAACAGAGCAGCGACCGCGCGCAGCAAGTGGTAGATGCAACGGACAAACTGGCGGTGAATATCGGTCTGGAAATCCTCAAACTGATCCCTGGTCGCATTTCTACCGAAGTCGACGCACGTCTGTCCTATGATACCGACGCGTCCATCGCGAAAGCAAAACGCCTGATCAAACTGTATAACGATGCGGGTATCAGCAATGATCGTATCCTGATCAAACTGGCTTCTACCTGGCAGGGTATTCGCGCGGCTGAACAGCTGGAAAAAGAAGGCATCAACTGTAACCTGACGCTGCTGTTCTCCTTCGCGCAGGCACGTGCCTGTGCGGAAGCTGGCGTTTATCTGATATCTCCGTTTGTGGGCCGTATCCTCGACTGGTACAAAGCCAATACGGATAAAAAAGAGTACGCGCCGGCAGAAGATCCGGGCGTGGTTTCCGTAACGGAAATCTATCAGTACTACAAACAGCACGGCTATGAAACCGTCGTGATGGGTGCAAGCTTCCGTAACGTTGGTGAGATTCTGGAACTGGCAGGCTGTGACCGCCTGACTATCGCTCCGGGCTTGCTGAAAGAACTGGCAGAAAGCGAAGGTGCTATTGAGCGTAAACTGTCCTATTCTGGCGAAGTAAAAGCGCGCCCGGAACGTATTACCGAAGCGCAATTCTTCTGGCAGCATAACCAGGATCCGATGGCAGTAGACAAACTGGCGGACGGTATCCGTAAGTTTGCTGTTGACCAGGAAAAACTGGAAAAAATGATCGGCGATCTGCTGTAATCATTCAGGCGTGGCCGGATACCCGGCCACGCTTTCCCCTCTGTCTGCATTTCCCCTCAGCGTGTATCATTTCCGTTAACCATTATTTTTTTAACGGAATGAATATGGATACATTACGCATTGGCTTAGTTTCTGTTTCCGATCGTGCCTCAAGCGGTGTTTACCAGGATAAAGGCATCCCTGCTCTGGAAGAGTGGCTGGCGCAGGCGCTGACGACCCCCTTTACCATCGAAAAACGACTTATCCCGGATGAGCAGAGCATTATTGAACAAACGCTTTGCGAGTTAGTGGACGAGATGAGCTGCC
>OKVX01000973.1_pt1 | contig 12918 bp, 13 predicted proteins | sample 1606941 | NCBI WGS metagenome assembly OKVX01 (sample SAMN03281016, study PRJEB24777) | human gut metagenome | isolation source: fecal sample PR161 from 1 month old female Malay infant, caesarean... | reverse complement strand
CCTTAAATAAAATCATAAAACTATATAATATAAAGTTACTATTACATATGGAATAAAATATACTTTTATTGATTTTTTAAAATTCATATATCCTTCATTACCTTTAAAAAGTATCCCATTTATAATTAAAAAACATGGCATATGAAAAGTATAAATATACAACCTGATAAATAATAAATTACTACTTCCCGAAGTTAGCGGTACAATAAAGTGACCAATTACCACCAATACCATTAAAAATCCCTTTAGATTATCTATATATGTTTTTCTTTCTATCAATTTATTCGTCCCCTCAATATAAAATAAGCTATTGTCTATAATCAATTAGTGCCTCTATACCATCTACTCCAATAACTTTTATGTTATGTCTCTCAAACATTTCTCTTCTTTCAGAAAAAGAATCGTCTATAAAAATAGCATCTGCTTTAGGGTCTATTAAATCACACTTTTTCTTACTTCTATCTAAAACAATAATTTTTTCAAATAAATCATAATTTATTTTATATTTTTTTAATGATAATTTTATATCTTTTATATGCTTTGTTATTAAATAAATTGGTATATTATTATTCACACACTGGTATAAAAATTTTATTAAATTTAAATTCACTTTATCTTTTATTATAATTGTATCATCAAAGTCTACATAAACTTCACTATATGATTCATTTAAGAAATATAAATTAGATAAAGCTCTATCAACCTCTACATAATTAAATTGCTTATTGACCTCTACGTCATACCCCATTGCATCAAATACTGTAAGTAATGGTAAATTTACTCCTGCTGCTCTTTCTACACACATCGTTCCTGCTATTCTTGTTGCAACTTCTAATAATTTATATTCACCATTCATGTTTTTTTTCACTTGAAAAAACCATGCTCCTTGCATCTTTATTCTTTTATTTATTTCTTCAGCTATTCTTTTTATAGTCTCATCAGAATCTTGTAAATAAGAATTAACGCTTATTCCATTTTTTATTCTATTTCTTACTCTAAAACTACAATAACGCAAATCTTTATTTTTATCAGTAAAGCAATCAATTGTATATTCTTCTCCAGGTAAATATTCACATATTACATTTTCATAATTTCTGTGCTCTAATTCAAAACATAAAGTTTCTTCATTATCAATTTTCATAAATCCCCTTGAACCATATCCTCTATCTGGCTTTATTATTACAGGATATTCCTCTATCTCATTAGGAGAATTATATACTTTAGGTACAAAATCACAGTTTGATAAGACCTCATATGTATTTTTTTTGCTACAACAAGTATCTACAGCTTCATGTGATGGTGCTAGTACTTTAGCTGATAATTTTTCCCTATTAGAGCTTAAAACATTCATGACTTCATCCATTGCTGGAAATATAAAATCTATCTTTTCTTTTTTAATCAAATCATTTAATTTATCAATAAAATTATTATCTGAAATCATCGGAACTTCTTCTGAATAATTTTTATATACAAATTTCCCATGATCCGATACACTAGATGCACCTATTAAAGTTATAAAATATATATCTTTTAGTGCATTATGTATTTCTAATCCTATTTCTGATCCACATGGAAACACTAAAATTCGTACTTCTTTCATATGTTTTTATTCCTTTCTTCAATTTGAACTTTAACTATTAAGATCAAATTTAAGATGATTTATTGTTTTCTCTATACCATCCTCTAAATTTGTCACAGCACTCCATTCTAGCATTTCTAATTTTTCTGAACTTAAGACAGCTTTGTTAACTTTTGAAAAACTTGCCTTTTCATTTTGTGTAGGAATTTCAAACTTTATATCAACTGAAGAAACTTCAGCAATTTTTTCTGCTAATTCTTTTATTGTACATTGTGATTTCCTATCTGAAATATTATATGCTTCTCCATTTTCTCCAAAAGCTAATATATAAAGCAATGCTGTTGCTGAATCTATAACATAGCAATGAGATCTTTCTAACAATCCATCACTTTTTAAAACAATATCTTTTCCTTTTGAGCCACTTCTTATAAATTGACATATAGCTCTACTATCATTTTCTTTCATTGTTGGTCCATATATATGACATGGTCTTGCTATCACAATATCAGCATCATACTGACTTATGTAACTTTGGCATAACACCTCTGTTGCACGTTTACCTGATGGATATGAAGTCCTTGGTGATGAATAATCTAAATATCCAACATAATCTTCTGAAAAACTTGTATTTTTTTCATCTAATAAACCATACATTTCTCCCGATGATATATACAATAATCTTTTTACATTATTAGAAGTATAATATTTTAGTAAATTATTCATTCCTATAAAGTTAGATGTAATAGTATCCACAGGATTATTGCTAATCATAGCTGGATCAGCATTGCTCCCTCCATGAATTATATAATCTACATCTAAATTCATATCTATTTCATTACAAATATCATGTTCTAATATTTTAAAGTTGCTATTTGGAATATAGTTGCTAAAACGACTTCTTAAATATGCTCCATTTCTAGCCATTGCATATACCTTTATATCTGCGTCATATAATTTATTTAATTGCATAAAAACATCAACTAAACATGATCCAATCATTCCTGATGCACCGATTATTAAAACGCTGGAATTATACAGTTTATCAAATTTTCTACATTTAACTAGTGTACTATGTATTTCCTCATTAAATTTATTTATATTCATAACTAATACCTTCTTTTACACATATGATTATTCTTGACCGTAGTATGCATTTTTACCATGTTTTCTATAAAAATGTTTATTTAGTAAAGCATCTGGAATATTTTGAATTCCTGAGCCTTTTATTTGGGTAACATGCCATGCCATCATTGATATTTCTTCTAATGTAACTGCATTTTCTACAGCTTTATCTATTGTAGATCCCCAAATAAATGGGCCATGATTTTTAACTAATATAGCTGGAATTTCCTCAGCTTCTTTTTGTGTTATTGTATTTGATATCTGCTTAGCTATATTCTTTTCATAATTATCAGCTATATCTATATCACTAAGATCATCAGTACATTTTATTGTCCCATTAAATGCATCTGCATGTGTTGTACCAAATGGTGGTATTCCATCTCCCATTTGAGCCCAAATTGTTGCCCATCTTGAATGTGTATGTATAATTGAACCTATAGAATCAAAATTCTTATATAATTCTAAATGTGTAAATAAGTCCGATGACGGCTTCAAATCACCACTTAATATATTTCCCTCTAAATCAACAGCCACCATTTTTTCAGGAGTCATATCCTCATATTTTACTCCTGATGGTTTTATTACTACAATTCCTTTTTCTCTATCAATTGCTGAAACATTTCCCCAAGTTAGTACAACAAGACCATATTTAGGTAATAATAAATTAGCTTCACAAACTCTTTTTTTTAAACTTTCTAACATAACCCTCTCCTAATATTATAACAATTTTCTACTTTTTAATATTGATTTAAATATTTCCAAATCACCTTGAGTAGTTAATTTTATATTTGTTTCTGATCCTTGTGAAAAATGAACTTCTTCACCTAATTCAATCATCATAGTACAACTTGCCACTGAATTTGTTATTCCTCTTCTTAATGCTTCTTCATGAGCCCATTTTAATCTCCCAATTGGAAATGCTTGAGGTGTCTGAGTCATAGCAAGTTCATTTCTTGGTACTACTTCATTAGATTTATTATCTTCATCAGCATTTATTCTTAATACTGCTGTAGTACATGGTATAGTAACTATAGCTGAACCATAATTCTCACATTGTACAATACAATCTGAAATTATTTCTTCTGTTACTAATGGACGTATTGCATCATGTATTAATAATAAATCAGTTTCTTTATACCTATTTGACGCCTCATCTACTCCATTTCTAATAGAGTCCTGACCATTATTTCCACCTGAAATTACCCATTTCAATTTAGTTATATTATATTGTCTAGCATAAGCTTTTAAAATATCATGCCATCCATCTATACATACAACACCAATTTCATCAATATTAGGATGTTTTTGAAATGCTTCTAATGTGTATATTATTATTGGCTTATCATTTACATTTAAAAATTGCTTTGGTATTTGCTTACCCATTCTTTGCCCAGTTCCACCAGCAATAATTAATCCAATATTCATTATCTCCACCATCTTTCTAAAATTTATTTTATTTTCAATCTTCTTTTGATTTCATTTGTTATACGTTCTGAATTATCAATTGCATTTACTTCGTCATCAAAGAAATACTTACATACTTCTTTTCTCATTTTACTATCTTTTTGTGGATTTTCTATGTATTTTTCTATTTCTTTTAAAGTATCTTCCCATGTATATGTTTTAGGTCCCGGAGTATTTTCAAAATAATCTAAGTTAAAACCAGCATCATCTTCAATAAACTTATCATAATCATGACACATATATACTACTGGCCTATCAAGCATTGCAAAGTCAAATGATATAGAAGAATAGTCTGATATAACTACACTATACTTACCTAAACTTGGATAAACATCTTTTTCATCATCTAATTCTATCCTATCTAAGTTTCTTATCTTATTAATTATTTTTATCTTATAATTTCTCCATGTATGTGGATGCAATCTAATTATAAATTTTGAATTTAATTCTTCCATTCTCTGTTGAATATAATCCAATGAATTCAAGCAATATTCTACATTTTCCACTTCTAATGAATAATTCATTCTATATGTTGGTGCATATAATATTAAATTTTCTTCTGAAGGCTTTGTTAAATATAACGGTAAGTTTCTTGGATGTCCAGCCATAAGATAATTCTCTCTTGGTACATTCCACATTTCTCCTATCATATCTATACGTTCTTGTCCAGGACATACAAATAAAAAGTATTCTTCAAATAATTCTCTATAAAATGCATGTCTAAAATATTTTATTTTCTTAATTACTCTTTTAATTATATTATCTCCATTTTGCGGAAGTATATCATAACTATATTGTACACCTGGCACATCTGTATTCTTTACTTTTTCTCCATTCCCCATAGATTTTAATCCAACTCCATGCCATAACTGTACTACCTTAGTAAAATAATTATAACCTAGTATACTTGGATAATCTGTCATTCTAAAATGATCTGTTACAGCAATAGTGGCCCTCATCATTTTCCATATACCTTTTAATGATGTTGATATGTACACTTCTTTTCCCTGTTTTTTCAATTTATTATATACTGCTTTATCTCTAGTTAACCATACAGCATTTATTTCAGGATTGTTTTCTGTTACATATTCAAAATAATATTTAGAGTTATCTAAATATCCTCTTTGTCTAAAAGATGTAAATACCCATAAGTTCTTTTTCTTTGGAATCAATGAAGAAAATAAATATACAATTAAACCTATTAAACTTTTTAACTTTTTAACAAATGTACTTTTTTTGATACTTGCAATTTTCTTTCTAATTTTTGTATATATTTTTACAAATGGAGCTAACATGTGCATAAAATATCTATCTCTTGCAACAGTTTTATTACCTTCCCATGTATATGTATTAGTCATTCTCCTACTATCCCAGTAAAAAGATAAATATGCAATCATTGAAATTCTACAAGCTTCTGGATAATCTCTAAATAATTCAACAATCTTATCTTCCATTTTATATTTTACTAAAACTCCAAGATAATTAGATACTTCTTGTTTTATTCTATTTTCAATACTTATAAGTCCATATGATTTATAATTATCAATAAAAAATTCCCTAACTCCACTTAGATAAGTTATATATGCTATTCTTGTTTTCATCATATTAGTATCAATATCTTTAGAATTAGTAACTCCTGCATCATGTTTCCTATATATACCAACAATATCATCTGTAAATTTTAATTTTCCATCCCCAACTTGCAACATAACATATGGAGTGTCTCCCATGTAAGTTTTATAAAACCATTCAGGTAATTTTACTATTTCTTCATTCACTCTTAACATAGTTGCACAAGCATGTGTTATATTATTAGCTACTAAATTATTTATATTTACTAAATTATCTTTTGGCATTTTGAATCCTGGTAAAAAATCAGGTTGATAAAAATACCCATCTTTATTTCTTTTATAATAATCCTTTAAAAACCAATCTTCTGGAACTTCTAATCTTAATCTTCCACTAACTCCATTTATATCTGGATTATTTTCTAAAAAATCTACTTGCTTTTGTAATTTATCATAATCAATCCAATAATCATCACCATCACAAAACGCAATATACTTAGTGTCTACACGTTCACATAAATCCCCAAAATTATGTATGCTACCAATATTTTCTTCTCTATGAAAAGGTATTATAATATCTGGATATTTATTAACGTATTCATCAATTATTTTTCGTGTTCCATCAGTACTACAATCATCCCCAATAAATACTTGAAACTTAAAATCAGTTTTTTGTCTTACTATACCTTCTAAACAATCTCTAATATAATTTTCATGATTATATGTTACACATACAACTGTAACCATAATATCTGTTCTTATTTCTTTCTTTTCTATTTTTTCTATCGTCTCAAACATATTTTCTCCTTATTAAAACTTATAATATAATTTTCTAAATAGATTAATAGGAATATATAGTATTGCTTTTAATTTATTATTAGTATAAGCAAATGCTTCATATACACTTATCAAACTGTTCTTACATGGATGCTTAAAAAATAATATTATAGCATCAGAAAAAATCTGCATTCTATAATTAAAAAATTCAAACTTTTTATTAAAATATACTAGAGCAATTTCTTCATTTTTTTTAGTAATATCAATTTCTTGTTTAATTCTATCTAAATTATTTTTGTAAAGCATATTTGTACATTTAGCACTATTATCTATTTCTGTAAAGCTTCTATACGATGACATTTTTTTATCTATAAACTTAAAATTGCCATTGAATAATAAAATCATCATAATTGTTCTATCACTTATTAATCTATGTACTCCTATAATTAATTCATATTTGTTACCTTTAAAAACATTTTTAAAAAACCAAGTACCTAATTGACCCGGTAATGTAATTCCATCAAAATCCTCAATAGTAAAGACCCCCTTTTGCTTTATCCAATTTAGTTTTTGATTTTTTATTACACCACCACTTTTATCCACAATATCAAATTTATGAGTACATCCTATGTATTTACTGTTTTCTTGCATAAATTCATATTGAATTTGAAGTTTTTTTTCATCAGTCCAATAATCATCACCTTCTAATGTTGCCAAGTATATTCCATTAGCTTTACACAAAAGCTCATATATATTTTGGGTTGCACCAATATTCTCTTTTCTTAAAACTATCTTAAATAACTTTGGGTATTTTTGAGCATATTCACAGAGAATTTCTTGAGTACCATCAGTAGATGCATCATCACCTACTAATATTTCATATTTAAAAGATACTTTTTGCATTAAAATGCTATCTAATGCTTTTCTAATATAGTTACTTTGATTATATGTAATTACAACGACTGAGACCCCTATAGAATCTTCATGTTCAATCTTAATAATTATCACACCCTTTAGTTACGTCATTACCTATAATACCTTTTCAGCTAAACTTAGTGCAGCCTCTATGGTTTTGTCCATATCAAAATACTTATACATACCTAATCGACCACCAAAAAATACATTAGGTACTTTTTCTTTTGATAACTTTAGATACTCTTTATACAATGAATTATTTTTTTCGTCATTAATTGGATAATACGGTTCCATTTCTTTATTCCACTTAACTGGATATTCATATGATATAACTGTATTTTTTTGTGTTCCAAATTCAAAATGTTTATGTTCAATTATTCTTGTATATGGAATATCCCTATCTGTATAATTAACTACTGCATTCCCCTGAAAATCTTCTATATCCAGTTCTTTTAATTTAAACTCTAAACTTCTATATTCTAGTTCTCCTAAACAATAATCAAAATATTCATCTATAGGTCCTGTATATATAGTATATTTAGATACTTCCCCATTTTCAGCCATAAATTTCTTATAATCTGTATTTAATAAAACTTCAGTTTCTACAAGCATTTTTTCTATTATTTTAGTATATCCATTCTTAGGAATCCCTTGATATGTATCATTAAAGTAATTATTATCAAATGTGAATCTTAAAGGTATTCTCTCTATTATAAAAGAAGGTAACTCACTGCATCTACATCCCCACTGTTTTTCAGTATATCCCTTTATGAGCTTATAATAAATATCACTCCCTACTAAAGATACAGCTTTCTCCTCTAAATTTCGGGGCGATTTTATATTTAAATGTTTAATTTCTTCCATAATTTTTTCTTTAGCTTGCTTTGGAGTGTGCACCCCCCACATTTGATAAAATGTGTTCATATTAAAAGGAAGATTATATAAATCTTCCTTGTAGTTAGCAATTGGTGAATTAATAAAATTATTGAATTCAGAAAATTTATTTATATAGTCCCATACTTGCTTATTACTTGTATGAAAAATATGAGCTCCATATTTATGTATATTTATACCCGATTTTTCTTGTGTATAAATATTTCCACCTATATGTTTTCTCTTATCTATAACTAAACATTTTTTTCCTTTTTTTCTTGCTTCATATGCAAATGTTGACCCAAATAATCCCGAACCAACTATCAAAAAATCATATTTTTTATTCATATATTTCACCTATTTTTTATTTAAAAATTCTTCATACCTATCGCAAATTTCTTCAGGTTCTCCAAAAGCAATTTGCTTTCCCTTATCAAGCCATAAAACCTTAGTTGACATCCTTCTTATTTGCTCCAATGAATGAGATACTAAAATTGTAGTTACTCCACTATTAATTATCTCCATCATTTTCTCTTCACTTTTTTTTCTAAAAGCACCATCACCAACAGACAGTACTTCATCTAGAATTAATATATCCGGGTTAACAAGGCATGCAATAGAGAATGCTAGTCTTGATTTCATTCCTGATGAAAGTTGTTTAAAAGGTCTATCTTGAAATGTCTTTAGTTCTGCAAACTCAATTATTTCATCATATTTTTTATTCATAAATGACTTAGTATACCCTAACATTGCCCCTCTTAGAAATGTATTTTCCCGAACAGTAAGATCACCATCAAAACCTGAAGTTAATTCTAATAATCCAGCAATATTACCATTTACTTTTGCATTACCTTCTGTTGGCACCATGATACCACTTATAACTTTCAATAAAGTTGACTTTCCGGCACCATTTCCACCTATTATACCTAGTAATTCTCCTTTTGCTAGCTTAAAATTCACATTTTTCACTGCCCAAAATTCATTTATTTTATAATCTCTTTTTAGTCTTCTTACAACATACTCTTTAAGACCAATATCCTTAAAATCTCCCATAATATATCTTATTGATACATTATCAATAATTATTGAATCCATACTACTCTCCTACATATAATATAAAAATTTATAATTATATTTTTTATAAATAAGGCATCCAATTGCAAATACTACTATTGCATATATGACACACAAAATATGAGTACCAACAGATGGAATTTGATTATATAATACTATTTCTCTAAAATAATTTATAAATGTATATATCGGGTTTAAATAAAATAATCCTTGTATATTCTTTGGATATAAATTAATTGTATAAAATATCGCTGATACATACATTAATAAAGTAGTAAAAATATCATACAAATATTGAATATCTTTAAAAATAACAAACATTGCAGACAAGATTAACCCCATTCCAACATTAAATAAAACTAAACATATGATTGGAAATAACAATAATATAAATTTCCATGTAAATGCTATCCCATCAATTTTAACAAAAACAAAGAATATAATTAATGACAAACCAAAATTAATTAACGCTGAAATATTCTTAGAAAACAAGAATAAATATTTAGGTACATTAACCTTTGTAATTATTCCTGCATTTGCTGTTAATGCTTGCATTCCACCTGTAGTTGCTTCTCTAAAATAAGTAAAAATTAGATTACCACAAAAAATATAAATAATATAGTGTGGCATGTTTCTTCCAAAAAATTGTGTAAAAACTAAAGCCATTACTAATAGTGACATTAGTGGATTTAACATACTCCATAATAATCCTAGAACAGTTCTCTTATATTTCTTCTTGAAATCTCTTTTTACCAGTTCCTCAAAAAGAAATGACTGCTTTTTTAATTTTTCTATCATATCTTCTCCATTTTATCCTAAAATATTTTTTATTTTTTTAATAACCATTCTGCGTTTGCTTCCAGGTTTTAATATAATATTTAATGCTTTCTTTTTATAATAAATATATTTATTATTTCCCATACACTCAAAGTGTGCTCTTGGAACTTCTGCCCATTTTATTTGTTTATTGCTTTTTAACCAGGTAAAATATATTCCTAAAAGCCTTTCAGCAAGATAACCATCAACTCGTAATTCTTGAACGCTATATTTTTCAACATTTTTATTTTTATCATAAATATTTAAAATTTCAAATAACCATAAACAATAATCGTTAAATATCTCCTTTTTAGCTATAAAAATATTTCCAAAATAGCATAGTGAATTATCTAAATACTCTTTCATTGCTTCTTTATATTGTGGAAACTTTTCTATAATTATATTACAAATTAAATCTATATCTTGCTTATTATGATTAGAAGAATTTATATAATGTGAATAAACTGATATATGCATATCTTCTGGTATCGGCATTATTATGTCATAATTATTAATTATGTTAACAAACTCTTCATCAGCATATCCTATCTTGTTTAGAGTTTTCATATCAGGATATTTGTAACACTTATATGGAATTTTGCATGTTTTCCCATTATAATCATTAATCATATCTTCTAATAAAATAAGATATCGTCTATAATGAAATAATCCATAATAATCTGATTCTTGATTTTTCCACGCCCAATAAAGAGCTGTCAGTTCACAATATGATTTATTTAAATGTGATATATTTTCTCCTACATTATCATAAATTTTATCTGGCAATTTATTTGCAAGAGAAGTTCCTACTTGTATAGGAATCAGTTTATCGATTTCTCCTACGCCTTGAAAATTTTTGTGATAACATACATATATGCTGATTGTATTCATAATTCTCCATTCTATTATTTACTAACTATAATTATAATAATAAATAATATCTCTGAAATACTTATTTTTTTTATTATTAAATTTTGTAAAATACACTTATTATGTTATTTCAATTACACCTTACTGTCAAGTAATATACTATGCTAATTGAACCTGTTTAGTTTTTTAATTCCAAAAAACTACAGTATACTTTTAAAAACTGATATACTATATTTATAGTAGTATAATAATAAAAAATAAATATAGGTAAAATCATTACTTTACTCAAAAAAATACTTATTAACTAAATTTTGAATGGAGATTATTGAACTATGAAAAAAGTACTAATTGCTGCTTCAACACTATCACATATAGAGAATTTTCATATTCCTTATTTAAAACATTTAAAGGATTTAGGATTTGAAATTCATGTTATAGGAAAGAAAAATAAGGATTGTATAATTCCTTATGCAGATAAAGTAATATGCATTGATTTTGAAAAAAAAATGATATCATTAAAAAATATTCTTAACATATTAAAAATTTCAAAGCTCATTCGCTCTGAAAAATATTTTTTAATTTATACACACACAATATTAGCCTCATTTTTCACAAGATTAGGAATTGTATTTTCATTAACTAAAATTCCTATTATCATAAATACTGTTCATGGGTATTTATTCGACAAAAATAGTTCATGGGTAAAAAAGATAATTATGTTGAGTGCTGAGAAATCTGTTAGTTTCATAACAGACTACATATTAGTAATGAATAATGAAGATTATAACATAGCAAAAAAATATAATTTATATACAAAGAATTTATTTTTGATTAAAGGAATGGGGTTTAATTCGGACTTATTCAATAAAGTTACCAACGAAAATAAACTTAAATTAAGATCAGAATACAATTTCTCCAAAAATGATTTTATTTTAATATATGTAGCAGAATTTTCAAAAAGGAAAAATCAGAAATTTTTAGTTAACTCACTAAAAAAACTTAGTGATCGCGGTTTTTCCAATATAAAATTACTTTTAATCGGAGATGGTGCATTATTAGAAGATGTAAAAAAATATTCTTCTGAATTAGGAGTATATGAAAATATAGTATTTGCTGGGTATAAAAAAAATACAAATGACTATTATAATCTATCTGATATATGTGTTTCAGCTAGTAGAATTGAAGGCCTTCCATTTAATATTATGGAATCTATGTCTTGTGGTTTACCAGTAGTAGCTTCAAATATAAAAGGCCATTCTGATTTAATTTCTCCAAATCTAAATGGTTTTTTATATAATTATAATGATACGGACGCTTTTTGTAACTATATAGAAACCTTATTACAGGATAAGATACTCATTCAGAATATGAGTAAAAATAACATTATAAAATCTCTTGAATATTCATCAAAAAATGTATTAAAAACAAATATAGAACTAATTGATAAATTAGTAGATACTAAGCTAACTTTATAATAATTAAATTAAGTTTTTATTAATTACTCTGTATTATTAATATATAAGTTAATTAATAAATTATAATTAAGTTATATAATTAAAATTACAAAATAAAGGAATGAAATATTAATGATAAAAGAAAATCAATATCTTTTAAATAAAATTAACGCTCTTACTGATATATTAATTTTATTTATATCTATGATATTATCGTATTTTATACGTTTCAAATTATTTTACCATGATGGATTTTATATAAAATTAGATACTTACTTAAGATTTACTATGTTAATTATTCCCCTATATCTTATTTTATATGCATTTTTTAATCTCTATGAACCCGTAAGAACATCATTATTTACTAAAGAATGTACTAAAATTATCAAATGAAATATAGTTCTAA
>OKVX01000972.1_pt1 | contig 12922 bp, 12 predicted proteins | sample 1606941 | NCBI WGS metagenome assembly OKVX01 (sample SAMN03281016, study PRJEB24777) | human gut metagenome | isolation source: fecal sample PR161 from 1 month old female Malay infant, caesarean... | reverse complement strand
ATAATATTATTGAGTCAAAAGAATTTGAAATTGAATCATACAGAAAGTTTTTGGACGAAATAGTAAATTATGTTTACGAAGCAGAGAGAAATGTAAATTTTGACATTGCTTTTGATAGATCATTAAAGGTAGACTTTCATTATGAAGATGACTCCGGAACAGGTAAAGCAAATATGAAAACTATCATTTATTATTGTTTTATACTTTTACTCAATCATAAAGAGTTTTCAAGAAAAATTAATTTTTTAATTCTTGATACAGATCCTACTGATGGAATTGATTCAAATAATATCTATAGGTTATTAGAATACATGCATCCAATTTTAAAAGCGAATAATTGTCAATTAATCCTTACATTAAAAGATGATAGAGATATTTCTTTTGAAACAGATGAGGAAATAAATTGGATTAAAAGAAGACTATATGATGGTCCAGGAGGATATTTATTCAAGGAAAAACTAACAAAGAGGAGATAGACAAACCTTTCAATCAAGCAACAGCTGACGAACACGCCCCAGCGTGGGCGGCGGGCTGTTAGCTTACTTTTGTGGCGCGCCTGCGCGCCGCAAAAGAGAACCCCCCCAGTATCTAACTAGGGGGGTAGTAAAGACTACATTTAAAACTAAATAATCGCTAAAAGGCTTGATATAACAAGGTTTATCTTAGATATGAAGGATGAGAAAAAGAAATTATTTTTTCTCATCCTTTTTGTTTGGAGGGAAAACGTGAGTTTTGGATTATGGTTGCGAGAAAAGCGTGAAGAGTATCGAGTATCGCAACAACTTTTATCTGTTACTAGTCATTGCTCCAGACGCTATATCAGTATGATCGAAACTGAGAAATATGCTCCGACTGAAAGAATAAAGTCAGATTTAGCAACTGCTCTGGAACAATTAAATCCAAATAAAGAGATGGAACTGGTTTTTGATTACGTTCGGCTGCGTTTTGACACTCACGATGTTAAGCATGTAATCGAAGATGTTCTTAAAATCAGAATGAAATATATGATCTATGAGGATTACGCTTTCTATGGGTATATCGCGAAATATGTTTTTAGCAACATTCAGGTGATGATCTCACCCGATGAGGATAAGAAAGGAACATTGGTTGAATTAAAAGGACAGGGATGTCGTGAGTTTGAAAACATCTTATTGGCCCAAGAGCGAAGTTGGTTCGATTTCTTCGTTCAATGTGAGAAAGAAAAGGTCTATTACAAGCGAATTGATTTAGCAATCAATGACAAAGTTGGCATTTTATCAATTCCGTATCTTGGAGAGAAATGTAAGAGGAGAGAACTTACATCAAAGTTTCGTTCATTTCAATCAATGGGATCAGGAAAATTTGAAAATGAGGAAGATCAATTCGTTGGAAATACTCTTTATATTGGGTCATTGAAAAGTGATATCTACTTCTGTTTCTACGAAAAGAATGTCGAACAAATGAATAAACGTGGTGTGCCGATGGAAGAATCGGAAATAAAAAATCGTTATGAGATTCGTTTGAAGAATGACCGTGCGTACCATGCGATGCAGGATTTATTGATTTATCGAAAAGTCGATAAAACAGTATTTGAGATCATTCATACTTATATTGTTTTTCTTGAGGTTGGAAAAACGAAGAATAAAAAGAAATGGAAGATCGATAAGTCTTGGGAAATGTTTGTGGGTGAGAACCGACATAAGTTGAAATTAACTACAACGCCCAAACCAATTGAACTAAGTCGGACGGTTGCCTGGATTCGAAAACAAGTGGCGCCAACTTTAAAGATGCTGCTGCTGATCGATCAAGAGAACAATACAAATAAAATGAATGAACTAATCACTGAGACTATTTTAACCACAAAACATGAAAAGATGATTGAGCTGCACACGACTGTGCTGAAGGAGTTGATGGTGAACGAAGAATAACAGTCTATTACTAATTTTAAATGAAAAATCAAATCCTTATCTGTTCTGCATCTACATTTATGAGAATCGACTTGTAGGGATTGAAGAAGATCCAAAATATAGATTGCTGCCGGCAATGAAAAATTATGGAAGTATCTCAGATTATTTTGACTGGAGAAAAACAAAAACAGGATTTGGTTCACTATTGGATATTCACGGAGAGCCCATAATTAGGAATCATTCAAAATATAGGAAGTACAAAGAATATATTGTTGAAGCTTCAGTAACGTTTACTATTCGCCCCAAAGAATGGGGGTATCGCATTAGAGAGTAATTTGACTAAACGACTAAGAAAAAGCCACTTTTTATGTGGCATTGAATTACTAGTTTATTATCGTACGATTGGAAAATATACAACTCTTTACTTGGAAGGTGAACGCGAGAAAAAGAGTGGGGAACTGAATTACAGTTTTTACAAAATGCGTTGCTTACCAAGTGGAAAACCCTATTATAAAGTTTATTGTAGTCAAGTACCCATTCAAGTGGCTTTGAAAAGAATTGAATCATTTAGTCTTTATCTTGAATTGCATAAAGACAGTACAGGCCGTTGGTTTGCCTAAGCAAAAAAATCAAAAATCTAAAAAGGAGTCCTTCACACTTAAAAATTAAGGAAGAAGGAATGTTAATGAACTTTGGGCAAAATTTGTTCAATTGGTTTACCAGTAATGCACAGTCATTAGTGCTTTTAGCAATTGCAGTCATTGGTGTGTTTTTAGGATTCAAGCGTGAATTTTCAAAGTTGATCGGTTTTCTGATCGTTGCGGCAATTGCAGTTGGACTAGTGTTCAATACTGCGGGTGTAAAAGATGTATTATTAAGAATCTTTAATACCGTTATCGGTGGGTAGTATGGCGATTAATATCGATGATATGCAAATCTATATCGCTAATTTAGGGAAGTACAATGAGGGAGAACTAGTTGGAGCTTGGTTCTCCTTTCCCATTGACTTGGAAGAAGTAGCGGAAAGAATCGGATTGAATGATGAATATGAAGAATTTGCGATCCATGACTATGAACTTCCATTTCCTATAGATGAGTATGAATCTATTGATAGGTTAAACAATATCTACGAACAACTTCAAGAGATTGAAGGTGAAGCGCTTTATGATGTCTTGGATGAGATTATTGGATATTGGTTCAAAGATATTGAGGAGTTATTGGAGAACAAAGACGACATTATTTGTTACCCGGATTGCGGATCAATGGAAGAAGTTGCTGAATATTATGCTGATGACACTGGATTGTTGGAGAGCTTACCAGAAAACCTACGGTACTATTTCGATTATGCTGCATTAGGTCGAGATATGGAACTCGGAGGGAATTTTCTAGTAACCTCTCATGGAGTATTTGAATATGTAGTTTAATTTTTAGGCAGATCGCTATCCGGTCTGCCTATTTTGATAGGAGGAAATCAATGTATAGCTATGAAATAAAGAACACAAAGCGGTTAGGAAAAGAGATTGACAGTCTTTTATCGTTCCAATTGTTACGCGAACAAATAAAAAAAGCTCTATTTGAACGAATTGTCTCTGATGCGAAAGAAAATTGCGAATTTCTGACACCAGAACAATTATTTGTAGAAAGAGAATATGGTGTTTGGTTCCATACAGTCAATTATCCAGAATTTAGAGGTGGAATTGCTCGTTATGATACCTTCGTGATTTATCGCTGCATCTTGGCTGATGATCGTCAAACTGTTGAAATCACGTTGGAATAGAGGTGAATAGCTTTGAAAAAGATTCGGAGTTATACCAGCATTTGGAATGTAGAGAAAGTCATTTACGCAATCAATGATTTGAAATTGCCTTTTCCGATTACCTTCAATCAGATGACCTGGTTTGTACTATCGTTGTTCTTGGTGATTTTTTTATCGAATGTGCCGCCCTTATCATTTATTGATGGTGCGTTATTGAAATATCTTGGAATTCCAGGAGGAATCGCTTGGTTTATGTCGCAAAAGTCTTTTGATGGAAAGAAACCAATCGGCTTTCTGCGATCTATTTATCGGTATTATACAAAACCAAAACTGACATTTGATGGACAGAAAGTAGAAGAAAAATCGATCCAGCTGGAAGTAAGTATCACATATGTTAGGAGTGAAATCGTTGGAGTATCCAATTAAATATATTGAGAATAATTTGGTGTTCAATCAAGAGGGTGAGTGTTTTGCTTATTATGAGTTGTTCCCACATAATTATTCCTTTTTAAGTCCTGATGAAAAATTCAAGGTTCATGACAATTTTCGTCAGTTGGTCGCTCAGTATCGCGAGGGAAAGATCCATGCTTTACAACTGAGTGCAGAATCTAGTATCAAGGAAGTACAAGAGCGATCAAAGGCTACCGTTAAAGGAAAATTGAAAGAGGTAGCTATTCAACACATTGATGGACAGACTGAAGCGTTAATTGATTTGATTGGTGAAAATCAAGTCGACTATCGGTTTTTTATTGGCTTCAAATTAATTTTGAACGATCAAGAAGTTAATTTAAAAAATGTATGGAACGAGTTTGTTCTCGGTATTCAGGATTTTGTCCATGGTGTTAATTCAAAACTCATGGGTGATTTTGTTCAAATGAGTACGGACGAAATCGAACGATTCCAAAAGTTGGAGCGATTGTTAGAGAATAAATTGTTACGGCGTTTTAACTTTCGTCCATTAGACAAAAATGATTTCGGCTATATTCTAGAACACCTCTATGGTCGAAAAGGAATTGCTTATGAAGATTATGAGTTTCATTTACCTGTGAAAGAAGAAGCCGGACAAAAACTGATTAAGCGATATGATCTGATCAAACCAAATCGTTGTCTGATCGAACAAAAACAGCGCTACTTGAAACTGACCAATGAGGATACGAAGACCTTCGTTTCTTACTTTACAATTAATTCTATTGTTGGCGAATTGGATTTTCCAAATAGTGAGTTGTTCTACTACCAGCAGCAACAGTTTTCTTTTCCGATTGATACGTCAATGAATGTAGAAGTAGTACCGAATCGTAAAGCACTATCAACTGTGAGAAACAAGAAAAAGGAATTGAAGGATTTAGACAACCATGCTTGGGAAAGTGACAATGAGACCGCCAATAATGTCGTGGAAGCCTTAGACTCCGTCAATGAATTAGAGAATACGTTAGACCAAACAAAAGAGTCTATGTATAAATTAAGTTATGTGATTCGAGTATCAGCATCGACCTTAGACGAGCTGAAAAAACGCTGCAATGAAGTAAAAGATTTCTATGATGATTTCAACGTCAAACTCGTTCGACCGTTCGGCGATATGTTAGGATTACAAAACGAATTTATTCCATCAGCGAAGCGGTTTATGAATGACTACATTCAATATGTGACCAGTGACTTCATTTCCAGTCTTGGTTTTGGGGCGACTCAGTCACTTGGTGAACGAGAAGGAATTTATGTAGGATTCAATGTGGATACAGGACGAAATGTATTCATTCAACCTGACTTAGCAGCACAAGGGATTAAAGGGACGATTACCAATGCATTAGCTGCTGCATTTTTAGGAAGTCTTGGAGGAGGAAAATCCTTTTCGAATAACTTGTTAGTTTATTATGCCGTACTCTTTGGTGGAAAAGCAGTGATCCTTGATCCGAAAAGTGGTGCGACACGTTCCCATGTGAAAAGCATGGGGGTCGCGTTTAATTACTAGTAGTTAAATACGATACAACTAAACACATGAATAGTCGAATGACAGGGTAACGCCTCGAAAGGCTATCTTTAATACTCCGAATTGCATAGATACTGGTAAGAGTTGATATGTTGTAAGCTCGGGGAAGTCGGCAGAGAGATACCGTAACACTAAAAGCTAAAAGGTGACGAAAGCGGTCTAGAGGTAGGTCGTGTATCCTATATGCCGGAAGTCTATAAAGTAACTATGGTTAGAATGTGCATAAGAAACTTTGAGAAATGTTTTGAGTACTGACGAACCTCTGAATGTACGGGTCTATATCGGGAGCGGATAGAAATGTCGGCTGACACAACTAGTGTCGCTAGTGTGGATGAGTAAAACTCACTTTTATGAAAATCCATATGAGATTATAGGTCACATCAAGCTAGCAGGCTCATAGGAGGAACCTACGGTTACAGATAATACAGATAATGTGTTTGGAACGTGGAAAGCTAACAACATGGAGAGCTTACACTCTTAGAAGTGTTTTCAAGGAAAGATATTGTGACAGTAGCAACTATTATAACTTGAATTTATGTTAGTGATAGTGGAGCCACAGTACCAATGAAGCAACGATAATAAGTTGTGGAGGGATAGGCTCTAGTCGTAATGAAGAATGGAAATTATCGTAATAGTTAATGTGGGTTCGAGTAAGACTAAACAGATGTAACAGTCTCACCAATGAGAGGTTGCAGACCATGTTAAAGAAAAACAAACTCCGATATAACGAATATTATGATATGCAAAGCATTTACGATCAGTTATATGCGGACAGTAAAAACGGTAATAATTTTTATAAGTTAATTGAGATAATTGGTTCAGAAGACAATATTCGACTGGCCTACAGAAGACTAAAAACAAATAAAGGCAGCAAAACTGCTGGTATAGATGAACAAACAATTAAGGAACTACATTCACTCACAGATGAAGAACTAATCGCAAAGGTAAGGGAAATGTTAGATTACTATATCCCCCAACCAGTTCGGCGTGTCTGGATTCCAAAACAAGGATCTGATAAGAAACGACCGTTAGGAATCCCAACCATATGGGACAGATTATTTCAACAGTGTCTTTTGCAGGTATTAGAACCAATATGTGAGGCGAAATTTCACCCTCACTCCTACGGATTCAGACCCAATAGAAGTACACACCATGCAGTGAGTAGAGTAGTCACTCTGGTTAATATCTCTAAACACCACTACTGTGTAGATATTGACATACAAGGTTTCTTCGACAATGTCGATCATGGAAAATTACTAAAACAACTGTGGTATATGGGGGTACGCGATAGGCGATTGATTTCAATACTGGGAAGACTCCTAAAAGCAGAGATTGTGGGAGAAGGTGTTCCAAAACAAGGAACCGCCCAAGGCGGTGTCATCAGTCCATTACTTTCTAACGTAGTGTTGAATGAACTAGACTGGTGGATAAGCAGTCAATGGGAAACCTATCAAGCACGCAATTTTAAGGACATAGGATCTTTCAGAGTATACGCAAGAAATTATACAAATCTGAAAGGCGGCTACATCGTAAGATATGCCGATGATTTCAAAATCATGTGTAGGAGTTATCCCGAAGCCCAAAGATTCTATCACGCAACAGTTGAATTCTTGAAAGACCGCTTAGGTCTTAGTATCAGCAAAGAGAAATCTAGAGTAGTAAACCTTAAGAAAAATTCATCTGAGTTTTTAGGATTCAAAATAAAAGTCATTAAGAAAAAGTCTTCTAAGCATAAATTTGTCGCTAAAACAGATATGAGCGACAAAGCTATTGCAAAAGCTAAAATAAATCTCAAGAAGAAAGTGAAAGAGATACAGCTTAATCCAAGCAAAAGTAGGGTTGTGAACTACAATTTAACTGTATTGGGTATTCAAAACTACTATAAAATAGCTACAAATATTTATAATAATCTAACGACTGTTAGTTACACGCTGTGGAAGTCACTAAGAGTAAGATTGAAAAATTGTTCCTCTATTATAGAATTTCAAAATATACCTGTAACTTTTCAAAAGCTAGTAATGGGAATCCGTAAGGATACCAGAATCTATCAAGTGAAAGGGATTCCGATGTTGCCCCTAACGGGTCAGCATCATAAATACCCCTTGAATTTTTCGCAAAATATCAATGACTATGTTGTATCGAGCAGGAAAAATTATCATAGAGAGTTGAAAGCAATTCCTAAAGATGTATTGAAACAGGTCAGAAATACTTATTCTTCATCTAGAAGTATTGAGTACAATGACAATAGAATTTCGAGATATATCGCTCAATACGGGAAATGTTATGTAACTAAGCGGATTATTGATATTGATAGAGTCCATTGTCACCATATCTTACCAATAAGATTATCTGGCAATGATAGTTATGAAAATCTAGTAGTTGTGGATGAATTTGTCCATCGGTTGATTCATGCAACAAATGAAATAACGATTGGAAAATTATTAGCAACGATGAAACTTATACCAGAAGATTTTGAGAGGCTTAATATATTGAGAGAACAAGTGAATAATCTACCTTTAAAACCTTAATTCTTAACTTATAAATTAATCCATTCGAATACGATGGAACGCCGTATGAGATGAAAACCTCATGTACGGTGTGAAACGGGGGAAAAGTTGGAGATGAAATTGATTTTTTAATAGCTAAGAAAATCAATCATCAAATACTTACCTATCGTTATATTTTTTGTTTGCATCGTCTCCAAAATAGCGTCAAACTCTAGCTGTGGTTTTTGAAACTCTCGAGGTGCGAACACGGCGTCTTCTATTCGCAAATTGGTTATACGCGATAATTTGAACAAGCGAAAATCACTTCTTTTAAGGCAATATCCCTGAAAATACCAATGACTGTTCTTTAATAGTAGTTGATATGGCTCAGCGGTTCGTGTCGTATTGTTCCCGTGGCGATCTGCATAGTCAAACGACAGGACTCGATTCTCCTCGATAGCCTTTTTTAACTTATCTAGATGGGTATGGATACTCTTATGCCCCATCCATGGACTTAAATCTACGTATAATTGATTGGATTTTGTTTCAATATCAGCCGCTCGATCAGCCGGTACAAAGCTCTGTACTTTTGCAAGAGCATTCACCAGCTCGTCTCCTCTTACCATATTCGATAGGCTTGTGAGTCCCATTAAAATGGCTGAAAGATCCGAACTCGAAAAGACTTTCTTATCCAGCTTATATTGCTGCATAATCTCAAAGCCGCCGCCTACTCCTGGAATTGCATGAACTGGAATACCCGCCATATTGATTGAATCAATGTCACGATAGATCGTACGCGTCGATACTTCAAACTTCTCCGCTAACTCCTGTGCACTGATCCTTTTTTTATCAAGCAAAAGTAAGATGATGCTAACCAGCCGCTGCACCTTCATTTTTTTACCTCCTTAAACTATTTCTTTTTGTCAGTGTAGATTGTTGACATACTGTTGTCAACAATTGCTAGGTATACTGTGAGTAAAGAATCAAATAAATCTTATGGAGGAATTTTATGATTACAATTTACGTATATGTTCTGGATACTTTAGCTGACTGGGAGTTGGGGCCTGTTACCTCAGAATTGAACTCTGGGCGATTTTTCAAAGAAGACGCTGCCCCATTAACACTTAAAACTGTGAGTCATTCCAGAGAAGCGATTCAAACAATGGGCGGAATGACGATCCTTCCAGATTGCTTGATTGATGATATTAGCTTGGATGAAAAAAGCGTGTTGTTACTACCTGGCGCGGATACTTGGAATGACTCAAAGCATCATGCCATTATTGAAAAAGCCAGCGAACTGCTTGCTGCTGGCGGTACAGTGGGCGCTATCTGCGGTGCTACTGCGGCATTAGCGAACGTTGGCCTTTTAGATCATCGTCCCCACACTAGTAACGGCCCTGGATTTTTAGAAATGGTCGCTCCAACCTATAAAGGACAAGAGTTTTATATTGATGAACCAGCAGTAACTGGCGACAAGCTTATTACAGCGAGCTCTACTGGAGGCTTACAGTGGGCAAAGCAGATCCTTGCACACAGGGAAACCTGAATATTTCTATGCTCTGATGGGGTCTTTGCCGAATAAATAGGAAGGAACTAGTGGTCTCTGCTTAAAGCTACCTACGAAAAGTGGAACTCGCAGCTAGCTTATAACATATGAAATCATTTTTCAAAACGCAGAAAAATGTGTTTTATTTTCGTACGCATAACATTTTTCTAATCTGCTAAAGCAGAAAGAAAAACTGTCTGCTATCTCCTAGTTAAGTCATCATTTTTCGAAAATCATAAAAAATGATTTGGATTGTCGTTTCGCATACGATTCCACTAACCTACTAAAGTAGGAAGTGGAACTCGCAAAAAGAACCGTTTGAAATCTTTTGATTTCAAACGGTTCTTTAACTTCTTAACTGATTACTGTTACGGTTACTGAACGGCGTCCCCATTGGATACATTGTTCAACCGTTGGGAAGTGGCAATCGATAATGTTGCCTTTGATTGCGCCCCCTGTATCTCCAGCGATGGCAATGCCATAACCAGATACCTCTACCATTGATCCTAGCGGAATCACACTTGGATCAACAGCGACAACTTGAGAGTTTTGACGTAAGTCGATTCCCATCGCTGTAAAGTACGTGTTAACAGATTCTGCACATGAGTATCCAGTGGATTCCATTTGCATCGTACGTCCAGACGTTGTCGGTGTGGTAGGCTCTGCTGGTTTCGCAGGTTCTTGTTTAGGCTGTTCACTTGTTTGAGTCGTTGATTGTTGTGAACTTGAAGCAGATGCAGCCGGTTTTGAGGCTTGTGCAGAAGATTGTGATGAAGCTTCTGCTTGTGCCTTTTGCTGCACTTGGGCTGCAGCTTTTGAAGCTTTCTCTGCTTCAGCAGCTTTGGCCGCTTCGGCTTCCTTCGCTTCTTTTTCTGCTTGCTCTTTTTGAGCTTTTTCCGCAGCCTGACGTGCTTTTTCTACTTCTTTGTCTTGGCTGATTTTTTCTAAGCTAGTTTTGTTCTCTGCTAACTCTTGTTTCAAGTTCGCCATTTTACTATCTAGCTTTGTCGTTTCAGCTTCAAGACTTTGACTATCTTTTTTTAATTGGGCTTGTGTTTTTTCTTGTGTTGCTTTTAATTCTGTTAATTTATCCTTGGCTTCACCTAAGCTGGCAACTTTCGTCTTCTCTGCATTTTGGATGACAGACATCGCAAATGCACGATTCAAAAATTCTCCAAGGTCTTTTGATTCCAGTAACGCGTTAATTGAACGATCTGTCATGCCGCTGACTTGCGCATTCTTCATCCGCTCAGCGATCGCCTCTTTGCGTTGCTCGATCTTTTGTTCTGTTTCTGTTATTTCCGCTTTGGTCTTTTCCAAAGTCGCTTCGTTTTCGCTGATCTTTGTTCGAATGTCGTTAACCTCTTGATACTTTTCATTGACATCGTTCAACGCGATCTGCAACTCACCGCTGATTTTGTCGCTTTGACGCGAAATTGCGGATTCTTTCTTATCTAACTCATTTAGTGACTCTGCATGTGCAAAGACTGGTAAAAGTACGTTAGCACCCAACAATAGTGTGGCAACGAACCCAAACGTTTGCTTTCTCACTTTAAAAGTCCACCTTTCTATTTACCCTTCGTCATTATACGAAAAAAAAAGGGACTTTTTGTTTCATCCATATTACATTTCATTACAAAATGAAGCGTGTTTTAGTAACATTTGTTTTATTTCTATCGGAAACTATAAAAAAAGAGAGTCCTTTCAAGCATTGAAAGGACTAATTTTTGTCATATTTTTGTAATATTATTTTTTTCGCAGCTCTTTAGATAACTCCCGAATCTCCATTAATGGGCTCTTTAGCTCTTTCGATTTCATATTTGGGAAGCTGTTTAAGAAGCGACGTTCTTGAAAATTCAGCTTCGGCAGCTGTTTACGCCACTCTGGCTGTTCTTTGATCTCTGTTAACCAGCCTTGACGACGTTCTTCCGCCGCGACCTTCAACTCTCCAAGATCGGTTTGCAGCTGCTCCTTCTTCTCTTGGATTGTAGTACTCATCTTGTTTAGTGCTTGGCGTAATGAAGCCAAGTTCGCTAAGGTAAATCCTAAATCAAAACTAGTCACCATTAATAGAATTAACGGCAAAAACATTCCAAAGCGCTGTTGCCAACCGATGACTATGTTCATTAAATAAGGATTCAAAACGCGGACAATAAACACACAGGCAAGACCCCAAAAAATGGATACTGGTACGGCCACTCTGCCATTGATGTTTAATGGTACTTCCTTATAATCCCATAAGGTTAAATGAAAGATCTTTTCCAGCAAGAAGCTCGTCAGATATTCTAAGGCCGTTACCAAGATCAATGCTAAGAAAAACAGCAAAACGATATTCTGTTGATACGGTTCGATCAAATAGAGGACGCCTACCACCCCAAAACCATAAATCGGTGTAATAGGTCCTAACAAAAAACCGCGATAAACAAAATGCTTAGCCTTGATCGAACAATAGATGGTTTCCCATAGCCAGCCAATAAATGAATAACAAAAAAATAAGAGCACAACGATTGTAAAAATTTGTTCCATTCTTTTCCTCCCTAACAAAGCTGATAGATGATCCTAATTATTCCATGGATAGTAAGAAATTACCAGCTTCAGGGGCAGGCATTCACCCATTACGCCTTTCGCACGTCAGAAATAGTCTTTCCCGTCCAATTCCTGAAAAATCCTCGCACAGAAGCATGCTTTTATGCACCCAAACATCACCAGTAAAAAACACATTTTTGAAATATTACCATTTAGGCTTGTTTTTAAGCTGAGAAGCTTATATCATTTTTATAGGAAAAGATTTTATTTCCACGCGTATTATCACATTATCTGTGTTTTTTAACGAAAACATTTTGAATTTTCACAGGGTTTGAGAATTATAGATTTATTATTTTTTGTTAATTGGTATTTTACGTTGTCGTAGTTTTCATGTTTATCTATGTAACTATTTCTAAAAAAGCGTTCGTTTAAGGAGGAATGAGGATGGATTTTCGTGCGGTCTTAGGAACCAGCAACATGCGACGCTTATTGCTATTAGAATTATTGTATTATCGGAGAGAGGGTTGGTCTAGCGATCAATTACTTAGTAAGTTAAATTGCTCTTTGCCCATTTTATTGAATGACATTGATTTAATTAATAGCTTCAACCTCAGTTTTCAAATTATAAAAACAAAGGGAATCTATCTAGTCGTTCTCGATAAAGCGATCAGTTTAGGTAATTTGTACGCAGATTTTTTAAGCTCCTGTCCCGAATTTCAAATCATCGAAGAACTCCTG
>OKVX01000957.1_pt1 | contig 13035 bp, 8 predicted proteins | sample 1606941 | NCBI WGS metagenome assembly OKVX01 (sample SAMN03281016, study PRJEB24777) | human gut metagenome | isolation source: fecal sample PR161 from 1 month old female Malay infant, caesarean... | reverse complement strand
AACTGATGGAGATGGAAGCCACGGGAGCACCTCAAAAACACCATCATACACTAAATCAGTAAGTTGGCACCATTACCCGACCCTGGGTTACACATTCCAAAACGATTTTCTGGCGCTGACGCAGGCCTTTTCTTTACCTGAAATAGATTACACCGATATTTCCCAGCGGGAACAGTTGGCTGCGGCTATTAAACGTTGGCCGCTATTAGCTGAATTTACCCAACAACAATAAGGGAGCCATTGATGGCCATACTCGGATTACAGGGCGTCCGTGGTGGAGTGGGTACAACATCCGTTACCGCGGCGCTGGCGTGGTCATTACAGCTTTTAGGTGAATCGGTGCTGGTGATTGACGCCTGCGCCGACAATTTGCTGCGTATGTCATTTAACGTCGACTTTACCCGTATAGAGGGTTGGGCCCGCGCGTTGCTTGATGATAAAGACTGGCGTGATGCGGGTCTGCGTTACACCTCCCAGCTCGATCTCCTGCCGTTTGGTCAACTGACCACGACAGAGCGTGAGAATGAAGCCGCCTATCAGCGTTTATTTTCGCAATTCACACTCGCGCTGCAGAGCCTCAAAGAAAAAGGCCATTATCAGTGGATCCTGCTGGATCTGCCGCACGGTGCCGGCACGCTGACCCGACAGCTGATTGCCCAGTGCGACCACGTGCTCTCCATTGTGAACGTCGATGCTAATTGCCATATCCGTCTACATCAGCAGGGGTTGCCCCAGAATAGCCATATCCTGATTAACGATTTACGCATTGGCAGCCAGATCCAGGACGATCTGTATCAGGTCTGGCTGCAAAGCCAGCGTCGTCTGCTGCCGATTGTGATCCATCGTGATGAGGGGATGGCGGAATGCCTCGCCTCCAAACAGCCACTTGGCGAGTATCGTAGCGATTCGCTGGCGGCAGAAGAGATCCTGACGCTGGCGAACTGGTGTCTGCTGCACTTCGCCCAAGAGGCGGATCCTGCCAGGGGTACGGTATGAGTCGACTCGCCAGCTGGTTACTCATCCCACCGGTCAGTTCGCGTTTAAGCGACCATTACCGGCATTATCGCCGGCATGGTGCCTCGGCATTTAGCGCCGCGTTCGGCTGTTTCTGGATGATTCTGGCCTGGATGTTCATCCCCCTCGAGCACCCCCGCTGGCAGCGCATTCGTGCGCGACACAGTGAATTGTATCCGCACATTAATCCTGACCGTCCACGGCCGTTAGATCCGGCGCGGTACATCATTCAGGCCATCTGGCTGGTGGTTACGACGCTGCTGGACACCATGGCGACCGTAGGCGCGCAAACGGGCCTGCCGGCGATTAACGTTACCCTGACGGATGATGGCGCTCAAATTCAGAACAAAGATGCGGACATCATGGTGATCGGTTCCATCCCGGATAAGCTGAAGGATGAGAAGCGTATCGATCTGCTGGTTCAGGCAGCCCAGTCCTGGGTTAACACGCCGCTGCGTCAGACCGAGTTCCCGAGCATCATGCCGGATATCAACGATCGTAAAGCCAGCGCGCAGACGGCTGTCACGTCTCAGGGGGCGATGGCGGCCGTGGTCGGCTTCCAGTCACCGTACAACGATCAGCGTAGCGTGATTGCCCTGCTCGCAGACAGCCCGCGTGGCTACGAACTGCTCAACAGTGCGATGAACGACAGCGGTAAACGTGCCGCGATGTTCGGCTCTGTGTCGGTGATACGTGAGTCGGGCGTGAACAGCCTGCGCGTAGGCGATGTGTACTATGTGGGGCATCTGCCATGGTTCGAACGTCTGTGGTATGCGCTCTCTAACCATCCGATTCTGCTCGCTATCCTGGCCGCCGTCAGCGTGGTGCTGCTGGCCTGGGTGCTGTGGCGTCTGCTGCGTATCATCAGCCGTCGTCGCCTGAATCCGGATCATGAGTAAGATGTGATGAAAGCCTTTCGCTGGTGTGTCATTGCGTTGATGCTGGCGGCGGCGCCTCTGCGCGCCGCCTGTACCTGGCCTGCCTGGGAGAAATTTAAACAGGATTACATCAGCGAGGGCGGGCGGGTCATTGATCCCAGCGACACGCGTAAAATCACTACCTCGGAAGGGCAAAGCTACGCGCTGTTCTTTGCCCTCGCCGCGAATGACCGTAAAGCGTTCGACAAGGTGTTGGCATGGACGCGGGATAACCTTGCCGGGGGGCATCTCGACGACACGCTCCCCGCCTGGTTATGGGGGCAAAAAGACAAAGACACCTGGGCGGTTATCGATACCAATTCCGCCTCGGATGCCGATATCTGGATCGCCTGGTCCCTGCTTGAAGCGGGGCGGTTATGGAAAGACGCTGACTATACCCGTACGGGCAAGGCGCTACTCGAGCGCATCACCCGCGAAGAAGTGGTGAAAGTACCTGGCCTCGGTCTGATGCTGCTGCCCGGTAAAGTTGGCTTTGTCGATGAGAACGCCTGGCGTTTTAATCCCAGCTATCTTCCACCACAGCTCGCAAGCTACTTCACGCGTTTTGGCACCCCGTGGACCACCCTGCGTGAGACCAATCTGCGCTTGCTGCTGGAGAGTGCGCCGAAAGGTTTTTCGCCGGACTGGGTGCAATACCAGAAAAACAAAGGCTGGCAGTTACAGCAGGAGCCGCCGCTGGTGGGGGGATATGACGCCATCCGCGTCTATCTCTGGGTGGGGATGATGAACGATAACGATCCTCAGAAAGCCCGGCTGCTGGCGCGCTTCAGGCCGATGGCCGCCACCACAACAAAGCAGGGCGTACCACCGGAGAAAGTGAATGTGGCGAGTGGAGCACGCACGGGCAATGGCCCGGTCGGCTTCTCTGCCGCCATGCTGCCTTTTTTACAACAGCGTGATGCGCAGGCCGTCCAGCGCCAGCGCGTGGCTGACCACTTTCCTGATAATAATGCTTACTACAGTTATGTACTGACTCTCTTTGGACAAGGATGGGATCAGCATCGTTTTCGTTTCACCACAAAAGGTGAATTAATACCGGATTGGGGCCAGGAATGCGCAAGTTCACAGTAAATCTACTCAGTTTATCGCTTGGCCTGGCGCTGATGCCGCTGGCTCAGGCCGTCAACTCTCCACAGCAGCAACAACTGCTGGAACAGGTGCGCCTGGGGGAATCGACGCAGCGTGAGGATTTAGTGCGTCAGTCGCTCTATCGTCTTGAGCTGATCGACCCGAACAACCCTGACGTTATTGCGGCACGTTTTCGCTATCTGCTTCGTCAGGGCGACAACGCCGGCGCACAAAAAGAGCTGGATAGACTGAAAGGGATCGCCCCCGGTTCCAGCGCGTACCAGTCCTCGCGCAACACGATGCTGCTTTCCACGCCGGATGGCCGCCAGCAGTTACAGCAGGCTCGCTTACTCGCCACGACAGGCCATACCCAGGAAGCGATTGCCGCCTATGACAAGCTGTTCGACGGCAACCCGCCGGGCGGCGACGTGGCAACAGAATACTGGAATGTGGTGGCGAAAGATCCCGCCCGCCGCAATGCGGCCATTAACCAGCTGAAAAAGATCAACAGCAGCAGCCCCGGCAATACGCAGCTGCAGTCGACGCTGGCTCAGCTGCTGTTCCAGACCGGGCGCCGTGATGAAGGCTTTGCGGTGCTGCAGGAGATGGCCAAATCCAGCAATGGCCGCAGCCAGGCGTCGGATATGTGGTATGCGCAGATCAAAGACCAGCCTGTCAGCAGTGCCAGCGTCTCCGCGCTGCAAAAGTACCTGAGCGTATTCAGTGACGGTGAGAACGTAACCGCCGCGCGTTCACAGCTTGAAGCGCAGCAAAAACAGCTCGCCGATCCAACTTTCCGTGCGAAAGCGCAAGGCCTGGCGGCAGTGGATGCCGGACAGGGTGATAAGGCGGTGGCGGAACTGCAAAAGGCGGTCAGCGCAAACCATGCCGACAGCGAAGCCATTGGCGCGCTGGGCCAGGCGTACTCCCAGAAAGGCGACCGTGCTCGCGCGGTGGCACAGTTTGAAAAGGCGATCGCCCTCGATCCGCAGAGCGATAACCGCGGCAAATGGGACAGCTTGCTGAAGGTGAACCGTTACTGGCTGCTGATCCAGCAGGGGGATGCGGCGCTGAAAGCGAATAACCCGGCACAGGCGGAGCGCTATTATCAACAGGCGCGCACTATCGACAATAGCGACAGTTATGCGGTGCTGGGGCTGGGTGATGCCGCAGCGGCACGTAAAGATAACGACGCCGCCGAGCGCTATTATCGCCAGGCATTACGCATGGACAGCGGCAACAGTAACGCGGTCCGCGGACTGGCCAATATTTATCGCGCACAGTCACCGGAAAAAGCCTCGCAGTTTATCCAGTCGCTCTCCGCCAGCCAGCGTCGCAGCATTGATGATATTGAACGTAGCCTGACCAACGAACAGCTCTCCGCCCAGGCCGAGCAGCTGGAGAACCAGGGCAAATACGCCCAGGCCGCCGAGGTTCAGCGTCGTCGTCTGGCGCTCTCTCCAGGCGACGTATGGATCACCTATCGCCTGTCGCGCGATCTCTACAGCGCAGGCCAGCGCAGTCAGGCAGATACCCTGATGCGTCAGCTTGCCAGCCAGAAACCGACCGACCCGGATCAGGTGTATGCCAACGGGCTCTATCTTTCCGGTAACGACCAGGATCGTGCCGCGCTGGCCCATCTGGAGACGCTGCCGCGCAGCCAGTGGAACAGCAATATCCAGGAGCTTGCCGACCGCCTGCAAAGTAATCAGGTGCTCGAAACCGCCAATCGCCTGCGCGACAGCGGCAAAGAGCAGGAGGCGGAAAATCTTCTTCGTCAGCAACCTGCTTCTACCCGTATCGACCTGACCCTGGCGGACTGGGCGCAGCAGCGGGGCGATCTCAATGCAGCAAAAACGGCATACAACGGCGTGTTGCAGCGCGAGCCACAAAACGAAGATGCGATCCTCGGCCTGACCGAAATCTACAGTGCGCAGGGCGACAAAGACGCTGCGCGCGCCGAGCTGGCGAAACTGCCTGCGACGCAAAATGGCCAGCCGTTGTCGCTCAGCATGCAGCGCCGCATCGCGATGGCGCAGGCGGGGCTGGGTGATTCTGCTGCGGCAGAAAAGACGTTCAACAGCATCATTCCGCAGGCAAAATCACAGCCTGCGTCAATGGAAAACGCGCTGGTGCTGCGTGATGCGGCACGTTTTCAGACGCAAAATGGCCAGCCTCAGCAGGCGCTGGAGACCTATAAAGATGCCATGGTCTCCTCTGGCATCACCACCACCCGTCCGGCAGACAATGACACCTTTACGCGCCTGACGCGTAACGACGAAAAAGATGACTGGCTGAAGCGCGGCGTGCGTAGCGATGCCGGTGATTTGTATCGCCAGCAGGATGTTAACGTTACGCTGCAGCACGACTACTGGGGATCCAGCGGTACCGGCGGCTACTCCGACCTGAAAGCCCACACCACCATGCTGCAGGTGGATGCGCCGCTCTCTGATGGACGGATGTTCTTCCGCAGCGATCTGGTCAATATGGATGCCGGTTCGTTTGCCACCAACAACGGCACCTACGATCCCAAATGGGGGACCTGTGCCGAAACGCCATGTCGCGGCAACACCAGTCAGACGTCAAACGGCGCAAGCGTGGCCGTGGGCTGGCAGAATAAAACCTGGGCATGGGATATCGGCACCACGCCAATGGGCTTTGACGTGGTGGATGTGGTCGGCGGGGTGAGCTATAGCAACGATCTCGGTCCTATCGGCTACACCATTAACGCCCACCGTCGCCCGATCTCCAGCTCTCTGCTGGCCTTTGCCGGGCAAAAAGACACCAATACCGGCACCACCTGGGGCGGCGTGCGCGCCACCGGCGGTGGCGTGAGCATCAGCTACGATAAAGGCGAGGCGAACGGCATCTGGTCAAGCCTGAATGCGGAATCGCTGACCGGGAAAAATGTAGAGGATAACTGGCGCGTCCGCTGGATGACCGGTTACTACTACAAGCTGATTAATAAAAACAACGAGCGCCTGACGGTCGGTGTCTCTAACATGCTCTGGCACTACGATAAAGATCTGAGCGGCTATACCCTGGGTCAGGGCGGCTATTATAGCCCACAGGAATATGTCTCCTTTGCGCTGCCGGTCACCTGGCGTAAACGCACGGAGAACTGGTCCTGGGAGCTGGGCGGGTCTGTCTCATGGTCTCACTCCAAAACCAACGATGTGCTGCGCTATCCCCTTCAGGGACTCATTCCCGTCGATGAGCCAGGCCGCTACACCGACAGGGGGGCGATGGAAACCGGCAGCAGCTCCTCAGGCACCGGTTATACTGCGCGGGCCATTGTCGAGCGTCGGGTCACGTCCAACTGGTTTGTGGGTCTTGGCGTGGATATTCAGGAAGCGAAAGACTATACCCCAAGCCATGCGCTGCTCTATGTACGCTACTCCGCCGCAGGCTGGCAGGGTGATATGGACTTACCGCCACAGCCGCTCATTCCCTACGCGGACTGGTAATCGGATTTTACTTAATCCATTTGTAAGTCTCTCTTAAAAGTGCGGCGATCGGGTATACTCAGGCGCGCCAGGTTTACACCCTGGTGCGCCCTGCGCTTCGAGTTCTGTGGAGAGTCATTTTGCGTGTCAGCCGTTCCTTAACGATCAAACAGATGGCGATGGTTTCTGCTGTCACCTTGCTGTTTGTACTGCTATTTTGCGTCATTTTGCTGTTTCATTCCGTACAGCAGAATCGCTATAACACGGCTTCGCAATTAGAAAGTATTGCCCGCTCGGTGCGTGGCCCGCTTTCGGCTTCTATTCTGAAAGGCGATATTCCCGAAGCGGAAACCATTTTAAAACGTATTCAGCCTGCGGGCGTCGTCAGCCGCGCGGACGTGGTGCTGCCGAACCAGTTCCAGGCGCTGCGGATGAGTTTTATCCCGGAACGTCCCGTCCCGATGATGGTGATGCGCCTGTTTGAACTGCCTGTACAAATTTCGCTCCCCATCTACTCGCTCGAACGCCCTGCGAATCCGCAGCCGCTGGCTTATCTTGTTCTGCAGGCGGACTCGTACCGCATGTATAAATTCGTCATGAGCTGGTTTATTACGTTAGTGACCACTTGCTTACTTATGACGCTGATACTGAGCGTGGCGCTGACCTGGTGCATTAACCGGCTGATTGTCCACCCGCTGCGGCGTATCGCCCGGGAGCTGAACGCGCTTTCCCCCCAGGAGCAGATGGGTCATCAGCTTGAGCTGCCCCGCCTGCATCATGACGATGAGATCGGCATGCTGGTGCGCAGCTACAACCTCAACCAGCAGCGCATTCAGCGTCAGCAGGATGAACTGAACAGTAGCGCCACCCGTTTCCCGGTGTCGGAGCTGCCTAATAAAGCGTTCCTGATGGCGATGCTGGAGCAGACCGTGGCGCGCCAGCAGACCACGGCGCTGATGGTCATCGCCTGTGAAACCCTGCAGGATACCGCTGGGGTGCTCAAGGAGAGCCAGCGTGAAATGCTGTTACTGACGCTGGTCGAAAAGGTTAAATCGGTGCTTGCTCCACGTATGGTGCTGACTCAGGTCAGCGGTTATGACCTGGTGGTGATTGCGAACGGCGTGAAAGAGCCGTGGCATGCGATCACATTAGGTCAGCAAGTACTCACTGTCATTAATGAGCGGCTACCCATTCAGGGTATCCAGCTTCGCCCCAGCGCCAGTATCGGGATTGCCATGTTCTATGGCGATCTGACCGCAGAGCAGCTCTATCGTCGCGCCTTCTCGGCGGCATTCACCGCCCGTCGCAAAGGGAAAAACCAGATCCAGTTCTTCGACCCGGATCAGATGGAAAAGGCGCAGCAGCGTCTGACGGAAGAGAGCGACATCCTCACCGCGCTGGATAACCACCAGTTTGCCCTCTGGCTCCAGCCGCAGGTCAATTTGCTGACGGGTGAAGTGGAAAGCGCGGAAGCACTGTTGCGCGTGCAGCAGCCGGATGGCAGCTGGGAGCTGCCGGAAGGGTTAATCGAACGTATTGAGTCCTGTGGTCTGATGGTCACGGTGGGCTACTGGGTGCTTGAGGAGTCATGCCGCCAGCTTGCCGCCTGGCAGGAGCGTGGTGTCAACCTGCCGCTGTCGGTCAATCTCTCTGCCCTGCAGTTGATGCATCCCACTATGGTCTCGGAGATGCTGGAGCTCATCAATCGCTACCGGATCCAGCCGGATACGCTGATTCTGGAAGTGACGGAAAGCCGTCGTATTGACGACCCGAATGAGGCGGTCGCGATCCTCAAACCGCTGCGCAACGCCGGTATCCGCATCGCGCTGGATGATTTTGGCATGGGCTATGCCGGACTGCGTCAGCTTCAGCACATGAAAACGCTGCCGGTGGATGTCCTGAAAATCGACAAAGCGTTTGTCGATGGGCTGCCGGAAGACAGCAGCATGGTGCAAGCCATTATTCAGATGGCGCGTAGTCTCAACCTGAATCTGATTGCTGAGGGTATCGAGACGGAAGCGCAGCGCCGCTGGCTGGCTGAGGCGGGTGTCGGGAAAGGCCAGGGCTTCCTGTTTGCCCGTGCCGTCCCGTCGGATGTCTTTGAACAACGGTATCTTTCCGATGCTGGCAATAACGCAAAAGTGTAATTTTGTTGCTGGCTTGTGCGAGCCAGCTCAAAGTTCTTAACATTTGTGTTTCAAATTTGAACTGAGTTTATTTCTGTCCTGTTATGCGGGTGTTATTTTAGAGCCGCAGGTTAACCATAACCTTACAAAACCTGTGGTTTTTCTTCCCAAGGACATTCTATGAAAACCTCACTCTTCAAAAGTCTTTACTTCCAGGTCCTGACAGCCATCGCAATCGGTATTTTACTGGGTCACTACTACCCGGAACTGGGTGCGCAAATGAAACCGCTTGGCGACGCGTTCGTTAAGCTCATTAAAATGGTCATCGCCCCGGTGATCTTCTGTACGGTGGTGACCGGTATCGCTGGCATGGAAAGCATGAAGGCGGTAGGGCGTACCGGTGCAGTGGCGCTGCTTTATTTCGAAGTGGTCAGCACCCTGGCACTGATTATCGGTCTGATCATTGTTAACGTGGTGCAGCCTGGCGCTGGCATGAACGTCGACCCGTCGACGCTGGATGCCAAAGCGGTGGCGGTTTACGCTGAGCAGGCGAAAGATCAGGGCGTGGTCGCCTTCCTGCTGGACGTCATTCCCGGCAGCGTGATCGGGGCGTTTGCCAGCGGAAACATTCTGCAGGTGCTGCTGTTCGCCGTCATGTTTGGTTTTGCCCTGCATCGTCTGGGCAGCAAAGGCCAGCTGATCTTTAACGTCATTGAAAGCTTCTCGCAGGTCATCTTTGGCATCATCAATATGATCATGCGCCTGGCGCCGATTGGTGCCTTCGGGGCAATGGCGTTCACCATCGGTAAATACGGCGTCGGCACGCTGGTACAGCTCGGCCAGCTGATTATCTGCTTCTATATCACCTGTATTCTGTTTGTGGTGGTGGTGCTGGGTTCGATTGCCCGCGCGGCCGGTTTCAGCATCTTCAAATTTATCCGCTATATCCGCGAAGAGCTGCTGATTGTGCTGGGAACCTCCTCCTCTGAGTCGGCGCTGCCGCGCATGCTCGATAAAATGGAGAAGCTGGGTTGTCGTAAATCGGTGGTGGGGCTGGTGATCCCGACAGGGTACTCCTTTAACCTCGACGGTACCTCGATATACCTGACCATGGCGGCAGTGTTTATTGCACAGGCAACCAACAGCCATATGGATATCTTCCATCAGATCACCCTGCTGGTGGTGCTGCTGCTCTCGTCGAAAGGGGCTGCGGGCGTAACGGGCAGTGGCTTTATCGTGCTGGCGGCGACCATTTCCGCTGTGGGACATCTGCCGGTGGCCGGTCTGGCGTTGATTCTCGGTATTGACCGCTTTATGTCTGAAGCGCGTGCGTTAACCAACCTGGTGGGTAACGGCGTGGCTACGGTTGTGGTGGCAAAATGGGTTAAAGAGCTGGATCACAAAAAGCTCGACGATACGCTGAATAATCGCTCTTCTGATAGCAAAAACCCGGGTTTATCCTCCTGATTTCCCGCTAAATTCCCGCATTCCCTTGTCGGAATGCGGGCTCCTGCGCATAATGACTGTTCGTACCTGTCATAATTCGACAAGATTTTTTTTGGGTATATTGCACTTCTCACCGTGACGTTTTGCCGAACGCGCGGTCTAATCGACGTGTTTTCATCGTCATCTTTTAGAGTGAAGCGCGTCGCGAGACACTCTTTTTAACCAGGAATGTTGATCAGGGGTTCACATGCAGGGCACAAAAATTCGACTCTTAACCGGCGGTTTGCTGATGATGGCAGCAGCCAGTTATGTGCAGGCAGATGCGCTCCAGCCAGACCCGGCATGGCAACAAGGGACCCTGGCGAATGGTTTTCAGTGGCAGGTGTTAGCCACGCCGCAGCGTCCCAGCGATCGTATTGAGATCCGTCTGTCTGTGAATACCGGCTCCCTCACCGAAAGCACCCAGCAGACCGGCTTTAGCCATTTTATTCCCCGACTGGCGCTCACCCAGAGCGGCAGTTTACAGGCTGTTCAGGTGCGTTCGCTCTGGCAGCAGGGCATTGACCCGAAGCGTCCATTGCCGCCAGCCGTCGTCTCGTATGACTACACCATGTTTAACCTGAGCCTGCCGAATAACCGTAACGATCTGCTCAAAGAAGCCCTTACGTATCTCTCCGATGCCACTGGCAATCTGGCGATCACGCCGGAAACCGTTAACTATGCGCTGAGCAACAGCGATATGGTGGCGACCTGGCCTGCGGATACCAAAGAGGGCTGGTGGCGTTATCGCCTGAAAGGCTCAGCGCTGCTTGGGCACGATCCGGCAGAGCCGCTGAAACAGCCGGTCGATGCCGAACAGGTAAAATCGTTCTATCAGAAATGGTACACCCCGGACGCGATGACGCTGATCGTGGTCGGGAATGTGGATAGCCGCGCGGTGGTTGAGCAGATCAACAAAGCCTTCGGCGAGCTGAAAGGCAAGCGTGAAACGCCTGCTCCTGTCCCGACGCTCTCCCCGCTGCGGACAGAGCCAGTCAGCATCTCCACTGATGCCGTGCGTCAGGACCGGCTCTCCATGATGTGGGATACCGCCTGGCAGCCTATCCGCGAATCCGCCGCGCTGCTGCGCTACTGGCGTGCGGATCTGACGCGTGAGGCGTTGTTCTGGCACGTTCAGCAGAGCCTCAGTAAGAACAGCGTGAAGAACATTGCGCTGGGCTTCGACTGCCGGGTGCTGTTCCAGCGCGCCCAGTGCGCCATTAATATCGAATCGCCTGGCGATAAGCTGAATGCCAATCTGGGCGTGGTGGCGAAAGAGCTGGCAAAAGTGCGCAAAGAGGGCCTGTCTGAAGAAGAGTTCAACGCGCTGGTCGCGCAGAAAAAGCTGGAACTGCAGAAGCTGTTTGCCACCTATGCCCGCGCCGATACGGATATCCTGATCAGCCAGCGTATTCGCTCCTTGCAGAATCAGGTGGTGGACATCGCGCCGGAACAGTACCAGAAGCTCCGTCAGGACTTCCTGAATGGGCTGACCGTCGATATGTTAAATCAGGATTTACGTCAGCAGCTGTCGCAGGATATGGGATTAGTCCTTCTGCAGCCGAAAGGCGAGCCGGAATACAACATGAAGGAGCTGCAGGCGACATGGGATTCAATCATGACCGCCGCGCCGCAACCTACGCAGGCGGCAACGTCTGATGATCTTCATCAGGACGCGACGGATATTCCGCAGGGGCAGTAATCCTAAAAAATTCCCTCTCCCGGTGGGAGAGGGTCAGGGTGCGGGCATCAGCCCGCACCTTATTTAAGCAGGCATCGCCTCACGCGGAATAATCGCCCCGCGATACTGAATCACCGTGCTGGCCGTCAGGTGCCCGCGCTGTGCAGCCGCTTCAGGCGTGCCGCCCGTCAGGCGCACCGCCAGATAGCCCGCGCTGAAGGAATCACCCGCCGCCGTAGTATCCACCACTTTGTCCTTCGCCAGTTTCACCGCCGGGACGTCAATCACCGCCTCACCTGCTACGGCCACCAGGCACGATGCCGCGCCGCGCTTAATCACCACTTCGCTCACGCCAGCGGCCTGGCTGCGCGCAATAACCTCATCAACAGGCTTCTCGCCCCACAGGGCATCTTCGTCGTCGAGCGTCAGGAACGCGATGTCGGTGCACTGCAGCATCTGCTGGTAAACCTGCTGCGTCTCTTCACGGCTGGCCCACAGGCGCGGACGGTAGTTGTTATCAAAAATGACCTTCCCGCCATTGGCGCGGCATTCGCGCAGCAACGACAGCAGCTTTTCACGACTGGTCGGGCTTAAGATGGCGAGGCTAATCCCGCTCAGATAGAGATAATCAAACGTCGCCAGCGTTTCGCAAATGGCGGCTGCGTCGTCGCTTTCCAGCCAGTATTTGGCCGCAGCTTCGTTTCGCCAGTAGTAGAAGGTGCGCTCGCCGGTATCATCGGTTTCAATGTAATACAAACCCGGCAGGCGGTTTTCCATGCGCTGAATCAGCGAGGTATCAATGTGTTCGCTCTGCCAGGCGTCCAGCATTTGCTGGCTGAAACTGTCCGTACCCAGTGCGGTGACGTAGTTCACGGTGAAGGCCTCCGGCGGCACCTGACGGGCAATATACACGGAGGTGTTTAAGGTATCGCCACCAAAACCGCGGCTAACGTCCGCGCCTTTTTGTGACAGCTCAATCATGCATTCGCCAATAACGGCAATTTTTTGGGACATAATCATGAACCTGAACAGAGTATTTAAAAGCAGTGTGCGCTGTGTGAATTATCAGGTCAACTATATTAAAACATCGTTCCATTATTTTTTTTGAACCAGCGCGTGTTCCTGTTCATTTCTGTCATCTTAATTTCATTTTCCCGGTGAATTGAACATAAAGTTCTCAATTATCGCGCCGATAACCCAGTGACGAGTCCAGAAAGGCCATCCCAACAACAGGACATCTGAAATGAAGTCAGAGCAGGTTATCCAGCGGCTGAGCA
>OKVX01000950.1_pt1 | contig 13081 bp, 12 predicted proteins | sample 1606941 | NCBI WGS metagenome assembly OKVX01 (sample SAMN03281016, study PRJEB24777) | human gut metagenome | isolation source: fecal sample PR161 from 1 month old female Malay infant, caesarean... | reverse complement strand
TTTTTTCAAGCAGAAGACGGCATACGAGATTCGCCTTAGTCTCGTGGGCTCGGAGATGTGTATAAGAGACAGATTCATAAAATAATTTTTATTTATAATTCTTATTTGTGTAATTTTATTGCTATAAGCACTTATATAAAAAAATAATATTTTACATTTTTGATAATTTATTCTATAATATTAGAAAAAAGGAGATGAAAAATATGTTTAAAGAGAGGTTAGAAGAATATCGAAATACACTTCACTTAAATAAATCGGAAATGGCTCATAAGCTTAATGTAAGTGAAGGATATTATAGCCTTATAGAAAATGGAAAAAGATATCCACCATCAAAGGCATTTCTTGAAAAGCTTGTTGCATATAGTGAACTGCCAGAAGAACACTGGCTTTATGGAATTGATAAAAATGAATATATTAATACACGAGAAGATTTTAAATCCTTAAAAAAAGCACTTGATACAATATTAGAAATTGGTTCATTTGTTTCTATTGATGACTTCTTTGATGAGGAAAATAATCCAAAAGATTCTCTTGGAAAATTGCTCATATCAGCTTTAAAGTCAGACATAAGCAGTCTTATTGCTAAACGAAATAATCTTAATTTATAGAAATTGCTAAAATACCATATCATCTCCTAAATAATCTTTGAAAAAAAACCTTTTTAGCTGTGCTTTACTGCTAAAAAGGTTTTAATAATATATATTTTTCTATAGACATTATTTAATCTTTTATTTTTATTAGACAATCCTTTTTATAAAAAGCTATTCCATATTTAAAGATATTCTTATAACCTTCACTTCTAAGCTCAATATCATACCTTCTATCCTCTATTTGCCCTATGGCTTCATCTGCTTTCTTTTCTAGATCATCAATGTCATTTGCTATTTTGAACTCTATTACTATAGCAATTCCACGTCTTGAAACTGACTTAATAAATAAGTCACTTCTGCCACTGCCACCTTCTCTATTAGATTTAACTATATATCCTTTCATATTAGAAAGAACTCCTGCTAAAAATCCATGATAAAAATTTTCATATGCATCATTAAAACTAATTGTATCTAGAAGTAAATTATTTAATTCTATTTCAAACAGTTCTGTATCTTTATTTACTATAGCATTAAACATTTTTGTCATATCACAAAGTTTTATTTTTTCATTGAACCATTTAAGTATCTTAGTTCTAAAAATATACTTAACTTCTAGGTTTGGTATTGCTAGCTCCACGAACTTTTCTTGGGTATCTTCGTCCATTCTTTCACTTATTTTTTTGAAATATCCTGTAAAGAGCATAAAGTTCCATAAATTATCTAAGTTATCAAAAACATCATCGTAGGTTATATCTTCATGTACTGGTTTTTCTATAGTTTTTCCTTCTATTAAAGCCTCTATTTCTCCTTTTGTTATGTCATCTGCTCTTTCTATGAGACTTTTTACTATACTATTTGAGCTTGTGTTTGCCCAATATGATTTAGGTAATCTATTTATATTAGCCTTTAAATCATCAACATATTGCATTACACTCCATGGATTATATACATTGGTTCCTCCAAATATATATCCATTGAACCACTCTTTTATAGTCTCATACTTTTGCTCTATATTATAATCTTCACAAATTTTTCTAACCTCTTCATCTGTAAATCCAAAGTGTTCTGCATATCTATCATCTAAAATTGATATAATTTTCAAATTATTTAATCCTGTGAAAATACTTTCTTTTGAAATGCGTAAGCAACCTGTAATTACTGAGAACTCTAGTGATGTATTTGTTTTTAAGGCTGACTCAAACAAAGAACGTAAAAAATCTATCATTTCCTGATAAAATCCTCTAAAAAACGAATTTTCTAAAGGTACATCGTATTCATCTATTAGAATTATCACTTTTTTATCATGGTATTTATTTAAGCAATCACTTAGGAATTTTAGTGCTGTAATATATAATGACATATCCTTATCATTATTTACAATTTTCATAAAATGTTCTTTTTCATCTTTTAATACGTCACTTTCTATTATATATTTATGTCTTTTAAATTCATTTGAAATTTCTTCCCTAATGCACTGAAGCGCTAAGTCCAAGCTTCCTTGCTTTGCTGATTTTAGAGAAAGATTAATTACAGGATACTTACCAATATCCTTAGTATATTTTTCACCTGCTGACTCTATATTTAATCCTTCAAAAAGATAAGAGTTATCTATTTTCTCTCCAGTAAATTCATCTCTTCTATCTTCAAAATAATATTGAAGCATACTCATGTTTAATGTTTTCCCAAATCTTCTTGGTCTAGTAAATAAATTTACATCTGCTTTATTGTCTAATAAATCCTTTATAAGACGTGTTTTATCTACAAAGTAATACCCTCTTGTTATTAATTTTTCAAAATTATCTATTCCTATTGGAAGTGGTTTTTGCTCCATTTTGACTTACCTCCACTTTCTTTCTTATCTTTTATTATAGACTAATTTTTATGTTCACCAAAAAGCTTTGCTTTACAGAAGATTTTATAAGTTCCTTTAAATCTTCATCCTCAACAATATTCAGCTTTATTAGTGCTTTATCTAAAAGAGACAATGTTTCCTTAATATTTTTTATAATGTCATATAATCTCTCTTTATTCATAATCTCTCTTTATTCATAATCTATCACATCTCTTTCTCTGAAGAACCTGAATTCTTCATTGTTTTTATATATAATATCAGTTTTATTATAATCTTTCGTATACAAGTCTAATTAATCATTATATATTAAAAGACCGGAATCATAAACTGAAACCTTAACTCCATTTCATCATCATTTAAATAAATAATGTCAATTTCTCTATTAATCATATTTCCAATCTTATCTTCTATGTCCATGATACATGTCAAATTTATTTTTTCAGTACTTAATATTGCAATATCAACATCTGAATACTCTTCAAAGTTATCTGTTACAATGCTTCCAAATATGATTACACTATTGATATTATTTTTCTTGAATATATCTATGCATCTATCTGATTTAAGAATTTTCACAATCTGATTCTTATCATAAATATCATTCTGTGGTGACTCCATATCTGTACCACCTGCTGGTTTCTTATATAAACTATACGCTATTTGTATTTAATAATAATTATAGACTATAACAAAACTTTTTAAAATATATTTTAGTTCACATTCCACTACAAATCTTAAGTACATTTAAAGTCATTATTCCTTTTCAGAATTGCTAAAGATTTTGTTTCTAAATTCATCACTAAAATTTAATAAATATTCTAAGTTTGGGAACAGCGTAAGTTGGGGGATGTGGTAAGTTATATTGTTGATAATAGGGGGAAAAATCCAACATATTATTGTTCAGAAGGAATACCCGTTATCGATAATTTCATGATAAAGAATACACTATATCCTGAATTGGGAACAGCTACAAGATTTATTGATGAAGAGTTATATCAGAATTTCATAAGAAAATATAATGAGATTGATGATATTCTATTAACATTAGTTGGAAATGGAATTGGCAATATATCACTGTTTCCAGCTGATAAAGCTGTTATCATTCAAAATACATTAGGATTAAGGACTGATGAAAATAAACGGTTTTTATTTTTTCTATTAATGTCAAAAAATCAGGAAATTGTGAAACTTGATAGAGGAATGGCACAACCAAGTATCAGACAAGATGAGATTTTAGATATTAGTATAAAAATTCCAAAGATGGAGGAACAAGAGAAAATTGGAACGTATTTTTCCAACCTCGATAACCTTATTACCCTTCATCAGCGGAAGTCATTTTTAATGAAATGTTTTGAATATAAACGCAAAAATAGTTAATACTTTAAAACACACAACTATTTGTACTTGCTATTCAAGAAAATTATAGAAAAAATGGAGGATTTTTAATGTTAGCAGAAAAAACAGATTTATTTTATGAATACTATGAACGTTGGATAAAAATATACAAAGAAGGAGCAATTAGAAAAGTTACACTGGACAAATATCATATGACCTACACATGGTTAAAAAAATTGCTTCCTGATACTAAAGTTAGTGATTTGACACGTATTACGTATCAACAGTTAATTAATGATTATGCTTTATGCCATGAACGTCAGACTACAATGGATTTTCACCATCAGCTTAAAGGTGCAATTTTAGATGCATTAGATGAAGGTTTAATAGAACGTGATCCTACTAGAAAAGCCATAATTAAAGGCAAAACTCCAAGAGAAAAGAAAATTAAATTCTTGAATCAATTTGAATTACACACATTACTTGCTGATTTAGACTTAAAATCAACAATAAACTGGGATTGGTTTATACTTTTAGTTGCAAAAACCGGAATTCGTTTTTCAGAAGCTTTAGCACTAACACCTAAAGATTTTAATTTCTCTCGTCAAATATTATCAATAGATAAAACCTGGGATTATAAAGACAACAGTGGTTTTCTTCCTACAAAAAATCAATCTTCTATACGTAAAATACAAATTGACTGGCAGACTGTCATTCAATTTTCAGAATTGGTAAAAAACCTACAGGAAGACATCCCTATTTTTGTAAAAGGAAAAGTATTTAATTCTACAGTTAATGATATTTTGGCAAGGCATTGTAAAAAACTTAACATACCTGTAATCTCAATTCACGGTTTACGACATACACATGCTTCACTCCTGTTATTTGCTGGTGTTTCTATTGCCAGTGTAGCACAAAGATTAGGTCATTCAAGTATGACTACTACTCAGAAAACTTACCTGCACATTATACATGAACTTGAAAATAAAGATATTGATTTAGTAATGCGTTCTTTATGTGAATTGAATTAAAAAATAGCCAAGGTTTTTAATCCCTTGGCCATCTATAGTAGTATTTCAGACGTATTACTCATTTGCATGTATTTCATCATATTTCCAAACTATATTTCTTCTATATTAATCTCTTTAAATCTTTCTTTCCATTCATCAATACTAAACACTTCAAATTTTGAAAGCATTTCTCTAACAATAACATCTTCTTTTAAATTCAATGGTAGCTGTTTTCCTATTTTCAACTTTAGCTGTTTTCTTATTTTAGCATCCATAATTGGCGCTTCTATTAATAAAATAAATATTATAGGAAAGTCATCTTTATTTCCACCAACTGCCCAAAACATCATTAAGCTATCATAATATTTCTTTGCTATATTTTTATAAAATTTCTCTGGTTCTTTCTTTATTTTATCAACAAATGCATTTGGATTAACTGCATTTTTAATATTAGCATTTTTATACTCTAAGAAAATTATGTTATCATTATATTCTGTTATAAAATCTACGTCATTTAATTTCATCTTATTAGCTAAGTCATGGAATTCAATAACATATTTGGACTTAGTAAAATCAAACTTATATCGGTTGTTTTCATCAGTTAATATTTTTAATCCCATAAACTTTACTCCTCAAAGTTTCCTTCAATAACTTCATCTAATAGTCTTGTATCAGCTTCAATAATTGAATTGTTTTTAATATCTCCAAAGTTATTTTCACTTTGACACTTAACCCCTTGATCTGTTTTATATAAACTATGGAATAAGACTCTATCATTTGAACTTCTTTTTACTTCAAAATACTTAGCAAAATTATAACTATGAGTTGCTATTAAAACTTGAACGTTACACCTTTGCAATTCAATCAATATATCAACTAATATTGGTATTAATTCGGGGTTAATATTAGATTCTGGTTCATCCCAAAATAAAATTGTATCATTATCAATTAATCCATTTCTTATAAGTTTCCATAAAAGAGCAAACTTACGAATACCTTCAGCTTCAATTGAGAAATCTATTTTACTGCCATCATTTTTTATCACATAAAAATTATCATTTTCATAAACTACTTCACCATTAATTATCTTTGAAATAATCTTTAATATTTTCTTATTAATTTCAGATATATCCTTAGACTCTGGTAATTCAGCATTTGTAATTATATCTATATAAGTCTTATCGAATGGCATATCATACTTATTATTTAATGCCAAAAATCCATTTGAATGAGAGAGTATTTCTTTTGCTGGTATAAAAATACCATTAATATTAAAATTAATATCTTTATATGCTGAACCATCTCTCGCTAATTTCATTCCCTCATGTTTTATAATCACATATTTTACATAACTATCATTTAAATAATTTGCTGTTATTGATGTTTCTTTATTCCCATTATTCTTGTCTCTAACTAACTCCATTGAATTAACTTTAAAATAAGGCTGTGATATATCATAGGGTTCATTGCTTTTTCTTTTATTCTCATAATTCACACTTTCACAAACTGCATATAGCCCCTTTAACAAATGAGTTTTTCCTGTTCCATTTTTACCAATAATAATATTTATACCTGAAGATACATTCAGTTCAAAATCATCAAATACAGTAAAATTCTTTATATTAACACTTTTAATATTCATAAATCACACTCATTTCCATCAATTTTGTTTACATTATTCTCTTCTTTACTATTGACCATTATTTTATTTTTTATATAGCATTCTAATAATTACAAAGAATAAATTCAATTCTAGTAAACTTCATCATTTATAAATATTGGAAGATGTACATGTCACCCTCCAATTAATAATACCTCTAAAGTTTTACCCCCAGAATTTTCAATTGTTCATTTATCTCTGCTTCAAGTTCTGCTATTTCCTTATTGTCCTGTTCTAATTGTCTATTTACTTCTTCCAAGTCAATAGGTTCTTCTTCTTCAAATGTATCTACATAACGTGGAATATTTAAATTAAAATCATTCTCTCTTATTTCTTCAATTGATGCTACATGAGCATATTTATCAATATCCTTACGTTCTTTAAATGTACTTATAATTTTATCAACATTCTCATCAGTTAAATTATTTTGATTCTTACACTTTTCAAAATCATTACTTGCATCTATGAATAATATATCCTTATTTTTACGATTTTTCTTTAAAACTAAAATAATTGTTGGAATACTTGTTCCATAGAATAGATTAGCTGGCAATCCTATCACTGCATCAAGATAATTTTTTTCAATCAATGTTTGACGGATTTTTCCTTCTGCTGCACCACGGAATAATACTCCATGTGGCAGTACAATGGCCATAGTTCCATCGTTATTCAAATGATATATACTATGTAATATAAAAGCATAGTCAGCTTTTGATGCTGGTGCCAGTTTACCATAATCGCTAAAACGTGGATCTTTCAATTTTGTTTCATCATTATCCCATTTTGCAGAATATGGAGGATTTGCAACTACTGCATCAAAACTACGAGGACGATCTATTCCTTTTTCATCTGGTCCATCTGGCCAGTCACTTTCTAATGTATCAGCATTATTTAATATCATATTATTATACGATACATTGTGCATCATCAAGTTCATACGAGCCAAGTTATAAGTTGTTGTATTCAGTTCTTGTCCAAAGTACTTCATAGGTGTACCCTTTGGCAGTTCCTGCCCTACAGTAAGAAGTAATGATCCTGAACCCATTGTAGGGTCATATATATTGAAGAATTCATCTAATTTTTTAACATCACTTGTAACTATTTTAGCTAAAATCTTACTTACTTGATGGGGTGTATAGAATTCTCCACCTTTTTTCCCTGCATTCGCAGCAAACTGACCAATTAAATATTCATAGATTTCACCAAGAATATCTTTTCCATCATTCCCTTTATATTCAATTTCATCAACTAATTTAACTATATTATTAAGTGATTTTGCACGTTCATTTGTAGAATTTCCAAGACGTGAATCTCCTAAATTAATATCATTAAACACACCACGGAAATCTTTTGCTGCTTCTTTATTCAATTCTGCATTTTTGTTAAAGTTATCGAAAATAGTCTGATAATCACTAGGAATAACTTGTGCATCATTAATCTTATTAACTAAAGACTCCCATGTATCATTTGGTGCAATTGCATATCCAAGGCTTGCTGAGATATCTTCTAAATAATCATTCAGTTCTTCATCTACTGCCTGTTCTTTATATGCATCATTTATAGATTGCCCCTCTTCAACATCTATAACATTATTTCCAACTAAATACTGTTCCTGATGTTCTGAAAGATAACGATAGAACATAAATGCCAATATGTAGTTTTTATATTCTGATGCATCCATAGTACCACGTAATTCATTTGCCATAGCCCAAAGTTTACTTGTTATTGTTTGTATATCATTACTCATTATATTTATTTCCTTCCTCTTTTAAAAAATATTTTATATAAACATCTGCTGTAGCAATGCTTTCTTTTGTTCCTTCAAATGGTCTAGCTTACGCTGATGAAGGGTAATAAGGTTGTCGATATTCTGGAAAAATGAACCTATTTTCTTCTGTTCATCATGCCTTGGAACTGAAATTGGCATTTCGAAAAAGGTGTCTGCATGGATACGTTTTGCTTTTCTCGAACCATTCGCTGTATTTCCCTGATACTTGTAAAAACGTTTTAGGGATATATACTCTAAAAAAAATCCAGAATTTATTCCATCTTTAAAATCAAATGCTGGTGAATCTAGTGTTGATTCATAGCCATCTAGCTCTGGCGGAACAATACCAAAAGCTTGGTTTAAGAAATCAAGTTTTCCGTACATGAACTGACCTGATTTTCTCACATAGTATTGAGTTGCAGAACTTCCTTGATATATTTCTTCTTTAGGGACAATGCCTTTTCTCCATAGTTTTACTGTAAGTTTTTTAGCTTTTGATCCATCTGAACCTTTAATTTTACTTTCAGTAAGGAATTCTCCAACCTTACGCTGTTCCCAAGGGTCAGTGAATTCTGGAAAACGTAATTCCGGGACAAGTTCTCCATTTTTAGGGAACATTTTTTGCAGTAAACCTTTCTTCTTATCTTTCAAATGATTCAACTTACGCTGATGAAGGGTAATAAGGTTATCAAGCTTATTAAAAAAAATACCAATCAGTTTCTGTTCGCTGCAATTTGGAACAAGAGTTATTAATTCTATAAGTTTATTAACTGCTAACCCTGGTTGTGCTGATTGCCCTGAATATTGTCTAAGATTCATTTTATCTAAAAGAAAAAAAAGGAAGTCTGTATTATTATTTTTGTTTGCTTTTACAGCTACTGCATGTTCCGTAAAATAAGCCTTTCCGTATACCTTATTCATATTGCCACATAGTGCTCCTTGTCTTCCAATTAATGCATATATGCCATCATGATTGTATGTTGCTGTATATCCCCTCAAACCATTTCCACCATACACAGGATATTCACCTTGTTCACATATATCTTTTGCTAATATTGAACTTCCACTTTTAAATTCATCACACATATCCCCCAACTTACGCTGTTCCCAAGGTTCCGTAAAGCCTGGGAACCTTATTTTAGGTACTTTTTCTTTATTTTTATTCATTTTATCTCCTATCTGAATGATCACTTAATACCTAACCATTCAATACTTAATTTTCTGCCTGATCATCTGCTAATTTATATATAGCTTCACGCAGTTTATTACGATATTTCATTCTAGGCAATGCCTGTATTTCTTCATCATGGGCTAATGTCTGATAATCCTTGCTTGCTTCACCAATTATTTTTGTAATCTGCTTAGTGTCATCTAAATCCTGTACTCCATAATGATGATTGCTGAATAATTCACGCATATTTGCACTTGTAATAATATCTGTAATTCCCCACTTTACCCTAAAGTCTAAATACAATCTGTCTATGCTTACATTATTAGCTGCCTGAATGATATGTTCACTATCTTTTAACTTTGCTGGATATTTAAAATTCGAACCTTCTGGTGGATAATATCCATTAATAATAACATTTGTAGCATTCTTAATTTTATTCGCATAATTTCTATCTTCCAAGCCATTTGCAAATTGATCAATCTTTTCTTTTGTATCCTTTGCTTCTTCTGTCTTTCCTTCATGCACTTGATTCAACAACTGCTCAAGAAGCTCAGTTAAATAATCATAATCTATTTTCACATCTTTCACATGAGTCATCTTTAATTCTATCTGATATACTGGAATCTTTCTTTCTTTTGATATATATTGTTTCAGCTCATTAGTCAAAACTGTAGTAAGAGAAACTTCCTGCTCACTTGTCATTCCTAATTTTTCAATTAACTCATCTGGATTGTCATAATCAAAACCTGCTGTTTCTCCTGATACTTCTGTAGGATCATACTGCTTTAATTTTGCCATACCAGCATTATAATCACGTAATAAATCAAGCATATATTCTTTCTGCTTTTCTGAATATGGCAATTGCTGAAACTCATTTGTTAAGTCACCTAATTTGTTTACAATATCTTTTACTTCATTAAATACATCTTCAAAAGGTTTTGCTACAATCCCTTCTTTTTCATTTGCTTTACGTTGTTCATCTTCAGATAAAATTGCTGAATCCTTATTAGCATAAATTGAAAGTGCTTTGTTCATAAGCTTTTCATTCTGTGCTGGCCAGCGGTAGTTTACAATACGCCCCCATGGTTTTTCCTGCATGTCTGCAATACGATTTGTTCTTGAATAAGCCTGAATAAGCCCTGCACCCTTTAATGTTCTATCTACATAAAGTGTATTAAGTTCTGGTGCATCAAATCCTGTAAGGAGCTGATCTACAACAATTACAATGTCTAAGAAATTCTTATCATTAGCAGATTTGTTCAAGCGACTTGTAACATCTTGTGTGTATCCACTTACATCATCCATTCCAAAACTTGTACCAAATTCATCGTTATATGCTTTTATGGCATCATGTAAACCTTGATTAGTCTCAAGCATGCTGTCATTGTTAGATGTATTTAAACTGAAGGTAACTGCTACTTTTAAGGTTTGTCCTCCATTTTTTCTGTTTTCTGCATTTACTCTCTGAAATTCATTGAAATACATCATTGCCATTGGAGTACTAGCCTTTCCACCTCCTACATGAGTAGTAAAAAGTGCATTGTACTTACCTTCATTTGAACGATTTCTCCAATTTTTAAAAATATCTTCAACTACTAATTTTACATGATCTAAATTTTCATCATAAAAACTTGGCTCAACAGCATCATCCATATCTTCCTGACTTAAATTATTAATCTTTTCTTCTATCTTTTTTTCATCCCAGTTTGGATAACGCTCTTTATAAAACTCTGGCAGATATTCATTTTTCATCTGCTCTTCATCAATTGTTGTTTCAAAATCAACTTTGAATCCTAAAACATTTCTATCTGCAATAGCTTCACGAATTGTATAGGCATGTAATAACGGACCAAAAATATCTTCAGTTCGTAGTCCACTTGTTGTTTCATCAAACATTGGTGTTCCCGTATAACCAACCCATGCAGATTTCTTAAAAGCTTTTTGTATTTTTTCAAAACTTTCACCACCTGTTGAACGATGTGCTTCGTCAACTATAAAGACAATATTTTTATGTGGCGCTTTGAAAGTTTTACGTTTTACTAATGTATCAAGCTTTTGTACAGAAGTAACAATAATATTGTTATCCTTGCTCTTTAATTTTCGGCTTAAATCAGTAGTGTTATTGGTATTTTGTACACTTCCAATTACATCTTCACTGGCATCAGGATCATAGGCTGTATAATTTTCATTTGTCTGCTTCGTTAAGGCTATCCTGTCTACTACAAAAACCACCTTATCTACTCCAGGCATGCGACTTGCAAGCCATGATGTTTTAAAACTTGTGATGGTTTTTCCTGAACCAGTAGTATGCCATATGTAACCCACTTTGTTTGTGCCAAACTCGAAATCAACCTTCTTTAATCTTTCAATTACATTCTGAGTCGCATACACCTGATAAGGACGCATTACCTTTAATGTTTGTTTATTTTTTGTACCATCTAAAATCATGTAATTTGTAGCCATCTGATGTGCCATTGGAATACTCAACATTGAATCTGCAAATTCCTTCCAATTACGTACAATTGCATTATCACTCTTACGCTGCCAGTTAAATGCAAAATCCTTATTAAATTTATCTGGCGTTGTGTTTGCCATATACTTAACATTATTAGGAGTAATTGCAACTAAAATCTGAAGAGTAGAAAAAATATCACGGTACTGGTTTTCACTTGCATATTGATGCATTTGATTCAACGCTTCATTAACATCATGAGTATTACGTTTTTCTTCAATCTGTATTATTGGAAGTCCATTAATAAGAAGTGTCGTGTCAAAGATGCGTTCCTGTTTACCTGCAATAACTGGAGAACGATGAATTTGATTAACTACCTGATAAACTGTATCTCCAGCACCAATCTGTTTTTGATCAAAAACTGTCAAAAATACATGACGTCCATCATCTAAATCTATTTCGATTTGCGAAACTCCATTAAGTCCATATAAAAACTGTCCTGCTTCATATGGTGTCTTTATGTCAGAAATAATTTTTTTAACCTGATTAAATTCAACAGTACTTAGTGGATGATCAAGAGTTCTTTGATTGTGCTGTTCAAGAATTTCTTTGAAATTATTCCAAAGCTGTTCCGTATTTTTAATGTCAGGTTCATATTTCCATAACTTTGTTTTTACTACATAATCACCATATGTCTCACTAGTTGAAAATTCACTTCCACCTTCTAAATATTCAGGTGTACTTATTGTTCCTGTTGTAATATACTGTATTAATTCTTTTTCAAATTCATTTTCATTCATCTATTACTTGCCTCCTCTAGTTTTGCTAATATTATTGATTCTTCAAGTTCTGCTGCTCTTTTTTTAAGTGCTTTAAGCCTTAACTGTTTAAAATAAACTTGTCCTATAGCTTTCTGCCTGTCTATATTAGGAAGTTTACCTACTTCCAGTTCTTTCAACTGCTTAAGTGTATATTTCAAAACCTGTGACCCCTGTAGTCCAACTGCAAACTGTCTCTTTATTGCTTTGTTCTCATTTATAAGATATACCAAAAACTGTGCATCAATATTATCATAAGGCAATAGTTTCACATAATTCTGTGTGTAAAGATATCCCTCATGCTCTTTTCTTACTATAGCTGCATTTCCTGTGATTAAACTAAAAATAACATCACCATTGATTAATATATTCACTATACTAGTTATATTCTGTCTCTTATACACATCTCCGAGCCCACGAGACTA
>OKVX01000946.1_pt1 | contig 13131 bp, 10 predicted proteins | sample 1606941 | NCBI WGS metagenome assembly OKVX01 (sample SAMN03281016, study PRJEB24777) | human gut metagenome | isolation source: fecal sample PR161 from 1 month old female Malay infant, caesarean... | reverse complement strand
ACCATCGGTAAGTACGGTGTTGGCACGCTGATCCAGTTGGGGCAGCTCATTATCTGCTTCTATATCACCTGTATTCTGTTTGTGGTGGTGGTGCTGGGTTCGATTGCCCGCGCAACGGGCTTTAACATTTTCAAATTTATCCGTTATATCCGCGAAGAACTGCTGATCGTGCTGGGGACCTCTTCGTCCGAGTCTGCGCTGCCGCGTATGCTTGAGAAGATGGAACGCCTCGGTTGTCGCAAGTCCGTCGTGGGGCTGGTTATCCCTACCGGCTACTCGTTTAACCTCGACGGAACCTCTATTTACCTGACGATGGCAGCTGTCTTTATCGCCCAGGCCACCAACAGCCATATGGATATTTTCCATCAGATAACGCTGCTGGTGGTCCTGTTGCTCTCATCAAAAGGTGCCGCGGGAGTGACCGGGAGCGGCTTTATCGTTCTGGCGGCGACCATTTCTGCGGTGGGGCATTTACCGGTGGCAGGCCTGGCGCTGATCCTGGGTATCGACCGCTTTATGTCAGAAGCGCGTGCGCTCACCAACCTTGTCGGTAATGGCGTGGCGACCGTAGTCGTGGCGAAATGGGTAAAAGAACTCGATCAGAAAAAGCTATCAGATACGCTGAATAATCGTGTATCGAGTGGTAAAACCGGCGAAATTTCCTCTTAATTTCGCTACTTAGACCCGTAGTCCTTGTCGGGCTGCGGGTGCCTGCGCATAATTAACCCCTGGCCCGTTACAATTCAGAACGAATTGCTCGGGATATTTCACTTCGCTGTGTGACATTTTGCGATTCGCGAGGTCTAACAGCGAAGTGTTAAAGTAACTTTTAGCCTCCAGACATGTCGGGGCTGACTTTTTAACCAGGAACGTTGATCAGGGGTTCTCATGCAGGGCACAAAAATTCGATTGTTAACAGGCGGTTTGCTCATGATGGCAGCTGTCGGTTATGTGCAGGCTGACGCGCTCCAGCCCGACCCGGCCTGGCAACAGGGGACACTGGCAAATGGTTTGCAATGGCAAGTCCTGGCCACACCACAACGCCCCAGCGATCGCATCGAAGTACGTCTGTCTATTAATACCGGTTCGCTCACCGAGAGTACGCAACAGAGCGGTTTTAGCCATTTTCTCCCCCGTATTGCGCTGACCCAAAGCGGCAGCCTGCAACCCGCGCAGGTACGTTCACTGTGGCAGCAGGGTATAGACCCGAAGCGTCCATTACCCCCCGCGCTGGTCTCGTATGAATACACGATGTTCAACCTGAGCCTGCCGAATAACCGTAACGATTTGCTCAAAGAAGCGCTGGTCTGGCTGTCAGACAGCACCGGGCGACTCGCCATTACGCCGGAAACGATTAATCATGCGCTGGCCAGCGAAGATATGGTGGCGACCTGGCCGGGCAACACCAAAGATAACTGGTGGCGCTATCGCCTGAAAGGTTCGTCCTTGCTGGGCCATGATCCGGCCGAACCCCTTAAGCAGCCGCTGGATGCGAAACAGCTCCAGGCCTTCCATCAGAAATGGTACACCCCGGACGCGATGACGCTGATTGTGGTGGGTAATGTAGATAGCCGGGCGGTTGCGGAACAGATTAACAAGGCGTTTGGCGATCTGAAAGGCAAGCGCGAAACGCCCGCACCAGTACCAACCTTATCGCCGCTACCGCGTCAGCCAGTGAGTATCATGACGGATTCAGTGCGTCAGGATCGCTTGTCCATCATGTGGGATACCGCCTGGCAGCCGATTCGTGAATCTGCAGCGTTGCAACGTTACTGGCGCGCAGACTTAGCCCGCGAGGCGCTATTCTGGCATGTTCAGCAGTATCTGACGAAAACCAACGTGAAAGACATTGGTTTGAGCTTCGACTGCCGGGTGTTGTTCCAGCGCGCGCAATGCGCCATCAATCTTGATTCGCCAAACGATAAGCTGAACAGCAACCTCGATATCGTGGCTCGCGAGCTGGCGAAAGTGCGCGATCGCGGCCTGCCGGAAGAAGAGTTTGATGCGCTGGTCGCGCAAAAAAATCTTGAACTCCAGAAGCTGTTTGCCACTTATGCCCGAACCGATACCGACATCCTGATTAGCCAGCGTATGCGTTCGCTGCAAAACCAGGTGGTGGATATCGCTCCCGAGCAGTATCAAAAATTGCGTCAGAACTTCCTGAGTAGCCTGACGAAAGAGATGTTGAATCAGGATTTACGTCAGCAGCTTTCGCAGGATATGGCATTGGTATTGCTGCAGCCGAAAGGCGAGCCGGAATACAACATGAAGGACCTGCAGGCGAGCTGGGAAGAGTTGATGTCTTCTGGTGAGCAGAATGCCGCGCCAGCAAATACAGATGATGCCCATCAGGATGTGTCGGATATTCCGCCACAGCAGTAATCTTTTGGGACATTCCCGGATGCGGCATAACGGTATCTGTGAACTTCCCCTCTCCCTTTTGGGGGAGGGGAAAAAGACCTGCCCCGGACAGGAGGCAGGAAAAACCTTAATTCGGCATAGCGTTGCGCGGAATTATCGCGCCACGGTATTGAATCACCGTACTGGCTGTTAAGCGGCCGCGTCTGGCGGCGGCTCCGGCATCACCACCTGTCAGGCGCACCGCCAGATAGCCGGCGCTGAAGGAATCACCCGCTGCGGTAGTATCCACCACTTTCTCTTTTGGCAATTTCACCGCTGGCACTTCTTTCAGGGCTTCTCCCTGGATTGCGACCAGGCAGGAATCCGCGCCACGTTTAATTACCACCTCTTTTACGCCAGCCTGTTGAGTGCGTGCGATAACATCTTCCACCGGCTGTGCGCCCCACAGCAGGTCTTCATCATCCAGCGTCAGGAACGCGATGTCGGTACAGGCGAGCATCTGCTGATAGACTTCGCGGGTCTCTTCTTTGCTGGCCCACAAACGCGGACGGTAGTTATTGTCGAAAATCACCTGACCGCCGTTTGCGCGGCATTCCTGTAACAGCGACAGCAATTTGAGACGACTGGCCGGACTTAAAATCGCCAGGCTGATACCGCTGAGATACAAATAATCAAAGGTCGCCAGCTCTTCACAAATGGCGGCAGACTGCTCGCTTTCCAGCCAGAATTTTGCCGCAGCTTCGTTACGCCAGTAGTAAAAGGTGCGCTCGCCGGTGTCATCGGTCTCGATGTAATAGAGTCCCGGCAGTCGATTTTCCATGCGCTGCGTCAGGCTGGTATCGACGTTTTCTGCCTGCCAGGATTCCAGCATTTGTTGGCTGAAGCTGTCAGTACCCAGCGCAGTAACGTAGTGCACGGATAACGCCGGGGCGTCTACCTGACGGGCGATATAAACCGACGTATTGAGTGTGTCGCCACCGAAACCGCGATTCACTTCCGCGCCTTTTTGTGACAGTTCAATCATGCATTCGCCGATGACGGCAATTTTCTTTGACATAGTCCGGAACCTGAATCAGATAAGTTAACGGTAGTGTGCGTTGTGCGCGTTTCGTGGTCAACCATATTAAAACGACGTTCCATTATTTTTTTGACACAGAACGTATTCTCTGCTGATTCTGCAAAGCGCTTTTTCATTTTGCGTGGATCATGGAGGTAAAGTTCTCCCCTCATGGGCCGATAACCCAATGACGAGAGCTCCGGGGCTACTCATTTTCAACAGGAAGAAGAAATGAAGTTAAAGCAGGTAATCCAGCGGCTGAACTACTCCGAGGCGAGCATAGAAAGCCTACAGGAACGTCGTTTTTGGCTGCAGTGTGAGCGTGCTTATACTTACCAGCCTATTTACAAAACCGATGGTCGCCTGATGGCGGTTGAAGTGCTGACCATTGTGACGCATCCGAGCCAGCCCGATCAGCGCATTCCGCCGGACCGCTATTTTTCTGAGGTCGCGGTGCGTCAGCGTGTGGATGTAGTACACGAACAGATCGCTCTGCTGGCCAAACAGAAAGACTTTTTCGAGCAGCACGGCGTGCTGGCATCCGTAAATGTCGACGGGCCCACGCTAATTGCAATGCGCTCGAATAAAACATTAAGAGCACTTATCGACACCGTACCGTGGATCCGTTTTGAACTGGTAGAGCATATTCGCCTGCCGCAAGACTCCACTTTCGCCACGATCAGCGAAATGGGGCCGCTGTGGCTGGATGATTTCGGTACCGGCATGGCTAACTTCTCGGCGCTTAGCGAAGTGCATTATGACTACATCAAAGTATCGCGCGATCTGTTTATTATGCTGCGCAAGACGCCGGAAGGACGCAACCTGTTCACGTTGCTCATTCAACTGATGAATCGTTATTGCCAGGGCGTGATTGTTGAAGGTGTTGAAACCCTTGACGAGTGGCGCGACGTTCAGAATTCTCCTGCTTTTGCCGCACAAGGCTACTTCCTTTCACGCCCGGTTCCGCTGGATACGCTGGAAAACGTATTGCTGGAGCTCTGATCGCAGGCAACCCCTTTCTGCCAGCCTCGGCTATCTTTATGACAGGCAAGGCAATAAAGAAAGGGCGCCCGCATGACGAAAGCAAGCAAAGCGATTATTGCTGTCACTGGAACACTGGTTTTATTGATTGTGGTGGCCATCATTATCATCGCCACCTTTGACTGGAACCGCCTCAAACCTACCATTAATCAGAAAGTCTCTACCGAACTTAATCGTCCCTTTGCTATTCGTGGTGATTTGGGCGTGGTGTGGGAGCGACAAAAAGAGGAAACGGGCTGGCGTAGCTGGATACCCTGGCCGCACATTCATGCCGACGATATTATCCTGGGTAACCCGCCTGAGATCCCGGAAGTCACCATGGTGCACCTGCCGCGCGTTGAAGCCACTCTCGCACCGCTGGCGCTATTAACCAAAACCGTTTATCTGCCGTGGATCAAACTGCAAAAGCCGGATGCGCGCCTGATCCGCCTGTCTGAAAAGAACAACAACTGGACCTTTAACCTCGCCAGTGCAGAAAATAACGATCCTAATGCGCAGCCCTCTGGCTGGTCATTCCGTCTGGATAATATTCTCTTCGATCAGGGGCGTATCGCTATCGACGACAAGGTGAGTAAAGCGGATATCGAGATCCTTGTCGATCCGTTAGGTAAACCGCTCCCCTTCAATGAAGTCACGGGCGACAGTAAAGACAAAACCCGCGTGGCAGATTATGTTTTCGGGCTGAAAGCGCAGGGACGTTACAACGGCCAACCGCTGACCGGGTCGGGGAAAATCGGTGGCATGCTGGCGCTACGAAGCGAGAGCACGCCTTTCCCGGTGCAGGCTGATTTCCGTTCCGGCAACACACGTGTCGCGTTTGTCGGGAAAATTAACGACCCGATGAAAATGGGCGGCGTCGACCTGCAGTTGAAATTCGCTGGCGATACCCTGGGGGATCTCTACGAACTGACGGGTGTGCTGCTGCCGGATACCCCGCCGTTTGAAACGGATGGTCATTTAGTGGCGAAAATTGATAGTGAAAAAAGCAGTGTCTACGATTATCGCGATTTTAACGGGCGTATTGGCGACAGCGATATCCATGGTTCGCTAACTTACACTACCGGTAAACCACGTCCGAAACTGGAAGGTGATCTGGAATCACGTCAGCTTCGCCTGGCCGACCTTGGACCCTTGATCGGCGTGGATTCCGGTAAAGGAGGAGAGAAAGCGAAACAGGCAGAGCAGAAGAAGGGTGAAAAAAATATCCAGCCTGCCGGGAAGGTGTTGCCTTACGATCGCTTTGAAACCGATAAATGGAACACAATGGATGCCGACGTGCGTTTTAAAGGGAAGCGCATTGAGCATGGCAGCACATTGCCGATAAGCGACCTCACAACCCATATCATTTTACAGAATGCGGATCTGAAACTGCAGCCATTGAAATTCGGCTTAGCGGGCGGGACGATTTCATCCAATATTCGCCTCGAAGGGGATAAAAAGCCGATGCAGGGGCGGGCGGAAATTCAGGCGCGGCGGTTAAAACTGAAACAACTGATGCCAAATGCCGAACTGATGCAGAAAACGCTGGGGGAGATGAATGGCGATGCGGATATCAGGGGTACAGGGAACTCCGTGGCGGCGTTGCTGGGTACCAGCAACGGGAACCTTAAGCTGTTGATGAATGACGGGCTTATCAGCCGTAATCTGATTGAGATTGCCGGGCTGAATGTGGGTAACTACGTTATCGGCAAGATCTTTGGCGACGATGAGGTGCGGGTGAACTGCGCGGCGGCGAATCTCGATCTGGTTAATGGCGTGGCGCGTCCGCAAATCTTCGCTTTTGATACCGAAAACGCGCTGGTGAATGTGACGGGGACGGCGAGTTTCGCCTCGGAGCAACTGGACCCGACCATTAACCCGGAAAGTAAGGGAGTCCGTATCGTTACGCTGCGTTCGCCGTTGTATGTGCGCGGGACTTTTAAAAATCCGCAGGCCGGGGTAAAACCCGGACCGCTGATTGCCCGTGGTGCGGTGGCCGCGGCGCTGGCAACGCTGGTGACGCCTGCGGCTGCGCTACTGGCATTAATTTCTCCATCGGAAGGCGAAGCAAACCAGTGCCGGACGATTCTGGCACAGATGAAAAAGTAATGTGATCGCGACGCCATCCCTGCAGGGGAGAGGGGACGGTCAGGTGGCAGATGTAAAAACGCAGAGACAACCCCGGCGGTGCGAAGCTTGCCGGGGTAAAAAGGCACTGGTATGGATATCAGATGACGAGAACGTGGCCCGGATAAGGCGTTTACGCCGCACCCGGGAAAGAGGTCAGGGGCAGGCCATCAGGCCCTGCCCATTACAGTGACTGGTGTTTGGTCTCGTGAGTCAGCACCAACGCGGTCAGCGTCAAGGCTGCCATTACCGCCAGATAAATCCCCACATACGTCAGACCGTAGTTCGCCTGCAGCCAGGTGGCGATATACGGGGCAACGGACGCGCCCAGAATTGATGACACGTTATACGAGAAGGATGCACCGGTGTAGCGCACTTCGGTCGGGAACAGTTCTGGCAGCAGTGCACCCATCGGGCCAAAAGTCAGCCCCATCAGGCTCAGACCGATCAGCAGATAAGCCATTACCAGCGCCGGGTTGCCGGAGCCTAACAGCGGCGGGAAGACGAACAGTGCAAATAGAATGATCAGTGTTGTAATGGCGATCATGCTTTTGCGACGGCCATATTTATCGGCCAGCAGTCCGGCGACCGGCACCATCACACCAAAACCAATTACCGCCATCATCAGCATCCACAGCACTTCGTTTCGCGGCATACCCAGCCCGGTCGGCGAGGTGCTGAACGTCATGGAATAGACGGTCATGATGTAGAACAGCGTGTAAGTGGCCAGCATAATGAAGGTACCCAGCACGGTTACACGGACATGTTTGGTCAGCAGGGTACCCAGCGGGATTTTCACCTGTTTTTTCGCAGCGGCGATTTTCGCAAAAACCGGTGTTTCATGCAGGGAAACGCGCACGTACAGGCCAATCAGCACCAGCACGGCAGAGAAGATGAACGGTATGCGCCAGCCCCAGCTCATAAACTGCTCGTCGGTCAGTAACCAGGAGAGCAGCAGGAAGGTGCCGTTTGCAAAGAAGAAGCCAATCGGTGCGCCCAGTTGTGGGAAGGAGCCATACAGCGCACGTTTACGTGGCGGTGCGTTCTCTGTCGCCAGAAGCGCCGCGCCGCCCCATTCGCCGCCCAGGCCCAGACCCTGACCAAAACGTGCCAGCGCCAGCAGTAGCGGCGCCATCACGCCAATGCTGTTATAGCCCGGCAACAGGCCAATTAATACCGTGGAGATCCCCATCGTCAGCAATGACGCCACCAGAGTGACTTTGCGTCCTACGCGATCACCGAAATGACCAAACACGGCGGAGCCGATAGGACGTGCGACGAAGGCAATCGCAAAGGTGGCGAGCGATTGCAGCGTTGCGGCAGTCGGGTCACCCTGCGGGAAAAAGATATGCGGGAAAACGATAACCGCGGCAGTGGCATAGATGTAGAAATCGAAGAACTCGATGGCGGTGCCAATCAGTGAAGCGATAACGACTTTACTGCGTGAGTTTACCGGTGTGATTTCCTGCTCGTTGTCTAATGTTGTGGCTGTGGCTTGCATAAAATTTTCTTATTTTTGGGCGAACGAACGACCATATTAGCCACAGCAAAAGCGACATTTCAATCTGTAACAAAGTCCGGAAGCGTACAAAAAACAGGCAAAAAGCGGATAATTTTCAGACTTGAGATTTCTCTTCCATGAAATGCTTCACATATTTTCAATAATAGAATTTAAAACTGGTTTTAGGTTAAATAAAAGTTACAACATGGATATTAATGCTGAAATGATGAATTGGGCTGAAATATTCAGCCCAATTAAGGTTTTAGCGGTGTGATGCGCCCGGCATCCGTGGGTCGTCTTTGTAGTGCGCAGTCGCAATCCATGCGGCGCAAAACAGCGTCAGTCGGGCAAAAAAGTAAAAGAATGCCATCAGGCCCAGTACCGAACCGAAGGCGGCGCCAGAAGGCGATTGCACCAGCGATGGCAATGTATATATCATCACGATTTTAATCACCTCAAAGCCGATCGCCGCAATAAACGTACCGCGAATCAATGCTTTTTTACGTGGACGGTGACGCGGTAAACGCCAGAAAATCCAGAAGAACAACAAGTAGTTGGCAAATACAGAGATCGCCAGACCAATCAGCCGCCAGGCAGGTTTCAGCCACTCAATATTATCAAGATAGAGTGCGGAGATAATCATCTGCTGCGCCGAACCGGCAATCGAGGTGATGGAAAGCGTGACAATCAGCGCCACCAGCAGGCCAATCAGCGAAATAAAATCACGGAAATATTTCACCCAGATTTTTTCCTGGTCCTGAGGGTTTCGCTCCCAGACATCCCGCGACTGTGCGCGTATCGCTTCGCGCAGGTTGCCCATCCAGTTAATGCCGGAGTAGAGCGCAATGGCCAGCCCGACAATACCTACCGTCGTTCGCTGTTGCACGGCGGTATTGATGGTGTTTTTCAGGGTTGTCGCCAGCGTCGGGTCGCTCACGTTGTTCAGGATTTTATTGAAAATATCCTGCAATAGCGTGGGGTGTGAGGCCAGAACAAACCCGGCAGCGGCAAAAGAGACCATCAGGATGGGTATCATCGACAAAAATGAGAAATAGGTGATGGCCGCGCCGAACTGGTTTCCCATACGGTCATTAAAACGCTCAGTGGCGCGAATCAGATGCGCAATCATCGGACGGCGCTGCACTTTTTTCGCCACGTCAGTGACGGTTTCCAGCGTTGATCGCGCCGCGTTGTCATCAGATTTGGGAGTGTTGTCTTTCGTTGATATTCCCGAGGTGTCCATTTTTCTGACTGGCTCGTAATCCAGATCCTGGGTCGGACGTTTTTCGCTGTTTTCCGGCGTCATCAGGGCAATTTTCCTTCTTTATGGCTCGCAGTAAATAAAATTATAGACTGCGTCTAATCGACATAATCTTTCATCACCCCGGCCAGCCACTCCATAAACAGGTGTACGCGGCGCGACAGATTACGGCGATGGGGATAAATAAGTGATACCGGCATGGGTTCTGCACGATATTGCGGCAGGATCTCCACCAGTTTTCCCGCGCGCAGAGCTTCCCGCACGCCGATGCGCGGCACCTGGATAATCCCCAGTCCTGCGAGGCAGGCGGCGTGATAGGTCTCGGTACTGTTTACCGTCAAAATACCGCCGGTTTTCACCCATGTGGTCTGTTTATCAAGGCAAACTTCAAAGCCTTGCGGACGTGCGCCGAGGTTGAGGGCGTAATGTACGACCGCATGCGAAGAGAGATCGTCCAGACTTTCCGGGTAGCCGAAACGCGCCAGGTAGTCGGGGCTGGCGCAGTTGATAATGGAAAGCTTACCCAGCGGGCGGGCAATCAGGCCGGAATCTTTCAGCGCGCCGACGCGCACCACGCAGTCAAATCCTTCGCGAATAATATCCACCAGCCGATCGCTGCTGCTCAGCTCCAGTTCGATGCCCGGATATTGCTGCAAAAACGCCGGTAGCCGAGGAATCACCAGGTTTTTCGCTACGGCCACCGGCATATCAACGCGCAATCGTCCGCTGATGCTCGATGGATCGTGCAGAAAAAGCCCGTCGAGTTCATCCATATTGGCGAGCAAATCTTTGGCCCGCTCGTAATAGACCATGCCGTCCTGGGTGAGCTGCACCCGTCGCGTTGTGCGATGTAATAGCTGTGTACCGAGATGATTTTCCAGCGTCTGAATCTGCCGCGAAACACTGCCTTTGGGGAGGCCTAATGAGTCTGCCGCGCGGGAAAAACTCTCCAGTTCTGCCACGCGGATGAACAGTTGCATTGCATAAATTTTATCCATCGACTGCATCCATTGTTGTTGTAAATGAAACAGTGAAGCGTAATTCAGCGCCTTTATTGTTTTACCACCAGCTAATAAGCTTTTTCCACAGTCAACACCAAACAAAACGAGGTTTCTTATGACACAACGTATCGCATTAGTAACAGGCGGCAGCCGTGGACTGGGGAAAAACGCAGCGCTGAAGCTGGCAGAACGCGGAACCGCCGTTATCCTGACCTACAATAACAACCAGCAAGCCGCTGATGAAGTTGTGGCGGAAATTGCGGCAAAAGGCGTGAAAGCGGTGGCTTTACAGCTAAACGTCGGCGATGTGGCGAGTTTTGAGGCTTTCGCCCTGAACGTACAACATCAGCTAAAAAACGTCTGGAACCGGGATACGTTTGATTATTTATTAAACAATGCCGGCGTCGGCATCGCGGTTCCCTTTGCTGAGGCCAGCGAAGCGCAATTTGATGAATTAATGAACATTCACTTTAAAGGGCCCTTCTTCCTGACGCAGCGCCTGCTGCCGCTGCTGGCGGATGGTGGTCGCATCCTCAATGTTTCCAGCGGGCTGGCGCGTTTTGCGCTGCCAGGATACGCGACTTATGGCGCAATGAAAGGGGCGATGGAAGTGCTGACCCGCTATCAGGCCAAAGAGTTGGGCGCTCGCGGGATTTCCGTCAATATCATTGCCCCTGGTGCAATTGAGACCGATTTCCGCGGTGGCGAAGTCCGTGATAACCCGCAAATTAATAAACATATTGCCGGGCAAACGGCGCTGGGGCGCGTTGGTAAGCCGGATGATATTGGTGGCGCGATGGCGGCACTGCTGAGTGATGATCTGGCATGGATGAATGCTCAGCGCGTGGAAGTCTCTGGCGGGATGTTCCTGTAGAAGTCTGATAGCTTAGCGTGGTTTCTCTATTGATATCAGTAAAATGCGTTATCATTTGCCCGGCGGCGTCATGCCCCCGGGCGGTGAGATAATTATTGCTTCTGAAAGTGGCTCACTTTGATACGCGCCGGCTTCTGTTTAGCATCTAACGACCCGCTAATGCCCACCAGTTCATCCGGGGAGACATTTTTGCCATCGAAGATGGCCATAGGGATATACACGTCAATTTGCCCGGTTTTGTCGCGGAACTGATAGAGATCTTCCCCCGTTTTCTTCACAAGGTACCCTTTGAGCGAAACGGAAGCTCCGTCATGCATGGTTTTTGCCTGTTGAATGGTCATGCTACGGGCATCTTCCATTCCACGATAGCCATCTTCCATTTTATGCGGCGGTGGCGGCGCTTTATCCGTCTTTAAACCAGTCGCATCCTGCGCGAATGCCGCCATGGAGAATAATGCTGTAAAACTTGTTATCAGCAGAATCTTCTTCATATGCACTCCTCTTTATTGCCAAAACACTGCCTAAGCCTGGCACAGAGAGAGGAAGATGACAGGTGAATTATCTGTTTTCGCGGTATTCATGGCGCAACAGACCAAACAGCCAGTCGTTATGCCAGCGACCCGCCAGCCAGAAAGCCTCGCGCAGCTCGCCTTCCTGCACGAAACCGACCTTTTCCAGTAATCGCTTTGAAGCGTCATTTCCTGCCGTCACGGTCGCCACAAGGCGGCGGATGCCACCCTCAGCAAAGGCATAGCGGCAGACTGCCTGTAGCGACTCCAGTCCGTAACCTTTACCTTGAGCCTGGGCGGCAAACAGAAACCCGACTTCGGCACAGTCCGCTTCATGATGACGATAGCCCGTAACCCCAAGCGGGGTCTGCGTGGCGATATCACGAACGACCAGACAGAGCCAGTGTTCACTGCCGGGAGACCAGGCGGGCAGGCGGGTGTCAAACGCTTCGCGGATGGCTTCTGGCGGGCGGTCTTCGGCAACATACCGCATGACCTGCCTGTCCTGCTGTAAGGCGAGGAAAAAAGGCCAGTCTTGTGGCGTTATCGGAGTGCAGATGAGCCGGGGAGTTTGCAGCGTCGGCATAAAAATAGCTCCATTGTTTTTTTCGTGTTAAAACCGCAATCACTGATAATAATCATTAACTGGTCTATGTTTTAACTACCCATAAATAAAGAAAAATTAACGTTTCTGTTGACCAGTTAATTATTTCACCGGTTGTACTTAAAGGAAAAGAATGACCCATATATCCTCGCAGAGCCTGGAGGAACAATTCGAGCAATGCACAGGAATTATTCGTCAGGCATCGATAGAAATATTAATGCTGCTAAATGTGCATTTTGACGAAGGGAAGGATCCTCGCTGGTTTCTTGAACAACTCGATATCGCGCGTCTGAGCCTTGGCGGATGGGGCGCTGTTGCGAAACGGTTAAGGCTTAATGATTCAGAACTAACCCAATTCACCCTACAGCTACGCCATTTGCAACAACTGGTGCCGTATTATGAAAAGGGGCAGCACGTTACAGAGAACCAGCTCATTGTCGCGCTGCGTTTCGTGCGCATGCTGGAACATCTGCGGGCGAAGCAACCATTGCTGACCTATGCGACCACCATGAATGCGGACAAAGAAGGGCAGTTGCAGGGGTTAAAGCAGTTATGCGCGCTGGAGTTGATGCTCAAATCGCTGGTGACAAATGCCTGGCCGGATGCGCTGCGGCTTAGCAACCACCTGAAAACGCGATTTGGCGCCGATTGCGTTCGTCGCTGGTTGAAAATCGGCGATCGCAACGATGTACTCAGTGGCATGTTATTTAGCGAGCTGGCGCTGTTATTAATTGATAAGAAAGAATTTAGTCAGCATTATGCCCGGCTTTTTAATGATTCACCGGTATTGAGTCTGTTTCTTGAGCCGCGCAAAAC
>OKVX01000945.1_pt1 | contig 13137 bp, 10 predicted proteins | sample 1606941 | NCBI WGS metagenome assembly OKVX01 (sample SAMN03281016, study PRJEB24777) | human gut metagenome | isolation source: fecal sample PR161 from 1 month old female Malay infant, caesarean... | reverse complement strand
GCGTATGGAACTGCGCCACAGTGGCATCAAGGTCAGTCTGATTGAGCCGGGCCCTATCCGCACCCGCTTTACGGAGAACGTCAACCAGACGCAGAGTGACAAACCAGTGGAAAACCCCGGAATTGCCGCACGTTTTACCCTCGGCCCGGAGGCGGTCGTCGCCAAAGTGCGCCATGCTTTTGAAAGTCCGAAACCCAAACTGCGCTATCCGGTCACGGTCGTCACCTGGGTGGTAAGCCTGCTGAAACGCATACTGCCGGGACGCGCAATGGATAAAATTTTACACGGGTGAGTTGAAGGCTCGACGCCTGTCCCCATGTATGAATAAACACTTAAACAGAGAATGACTCATGTCTGTACAGAACATCGTCAACATTAACGAAGCAAATCTTCACCCGACGCTTGAACAGTCAATGACCACGCCGGTGCTGTTCTATTTCTGGTCAGAGCGTAGCCAACATTGCCAGCAGTTGACCCCGGTGCTGGAAAGCCTGGCAGCGCAGTATAACGGGCAGTTTATTCTGGCGAAGGTGGATTGCGATGCTGAGCAGATGCTTGCGTCGCAGTTTGGTTTACGTGCGATCCCGACGGTCTACCTGTTCCAGAACGGCCAGCCGGTCGACGGTTTCCAGGGGCCGCAGCCGGAAGAGGCTATACGCGCCCTGCTGGATAAAGTCCTGCCGCGTGAAGAAGAGTTAAAAGCACAGCAGGCAATGCAGCTGATGGAAGACGGTAAACATGCTGAAGCGCTGCCGCTGTTGAAAGAAGCCTGGCAGTTATCGAAGCAGAACAGTGAAATTGGTCTGCTGCTGGCAGAAACGCAAATTGCGCTTAACCGATCTGATGATGCCGAAGCGGTGTTAAAGACCATTCCGCTGCAGGATCAGGATACTCGCTATCAAGGGCTGGTGGCGCAAATCGAGCTGCTGAAAAAAGCGGCTGATACCCCGGAGATTCAGCAACTGCAAGAGCAGGTCGAGAAGAACCCGGCGGATGCCCAACTGGCAACGCAACTGGCGCTGCAACTGCATCAGGTCGGCCGCAATGAAGAGGCGCTGGAGCTGCTGTTTAGCCATCTGCGTAAAGATTTAGGCGCTGCGGACGGCGAAGCGCGCAAAATGTTGCAGGAGATCCTTGCCGCGCTGGGTACCGGCGATGCGCTGGCCTCCAAATACCGTCGCCAGCTCTACTCCCTGCTCTACTAGTCCCGCCCGCTAAATTTGGGGGTCGCGCTGTTAAGATCCCCAAATTTGGTTAGAATGACATCAAATTAAACAGGAGGTTTATTTGATGCTCATCGTCATCCCCGTTCTTATCTTCGTCGCGCTGGTCATTGTAGGCGCGGGTGTCAAAATCGTTCCGCAAGGATATCAGTGGACGGTGGAACGCTTCGGTCGTTATACCCGTTCGCTCCAGCCGGGTCTGAGTCTTGTGGTACCGTTTATGGACCGTATTGGTCGTAAGATCAATATGATGGAGCAAGTTCTCGATATCCCGTCCCAGGAAGTCATCTCCAAAGATAACGCCAATGTCACCATTGACGCGGTGTGCTTTATCCAGGTTATCGACGCCCCGAAAGCCGCCTATGAGGTGAGCAATCTGGAACTGGCGATCATTAACCTCACCATGACCAACATCCGTACCGTGCTCGGCTCAATGGAGCTGGACGAAATGCTCTCTCAGCGCGACAGTATCAACACGCGCCTGTTGCATATCGTGGACGAAGCCACCAATCCGTGGGGCATTAAGGTCACCCGTATCGAAATTCGTGATGTTCGCCCACCGGCAGAACTGGTTTCTTCCATGAACGCCCAGATGAAAGCAGAGCGAACCAAACGTGCTTATATTCTGGAAGCTGAAGGGATTCGCCAGGCGGAAATCGTCAAAGCGGAAGGTGAGAAGCAGGCTAAAATCCTCAAAGCCGAAGGTGAACGGCAGTCGGCCTTCCTTGAAGCTGAGGCCCGTGAACGGTCGGCGGAAGCGGAAGCGCGTGCGACCAAAATGGTTTCCGAGGCGATTGCCGCCGGAGATATTCAGGCCATTAACTACTTTGTGGCGCAGAAATACACCGAAGCGCTGCAGCAAATTGGCTCGGCCAATAACAGTAAGGTGGTGATGATGCCGCTGGATGCCAGCAGCCTGATGGGCGCCATCGCCGGGGTCGCCGAACTGGTTAAAGACAGTGCCAGCGAACGGAAAAAACCATGATCGCCCTGCTCTTTGAACATGCGTACATTTTCTGGTTAAGCCTTGGCGGCCTGCTTCTGGCCGCTGAGATGCTCGGCGGCAACGGCTATTTGTTGTGGAGCGGCGTGGCGGCGGTAGTCACCGGCCTGCTGGTCTGGGTGGTTCCCTTTGGCTGGGAATTACAAGGGGTCATCTTCGCGGTCCTCACGCTTATCGCCGCCTGGCTGTGGTGGCTGTGGCTTTCCAGACGGGTGCGCGAACAAAAACCGGCGGATGCGTCGCTTAATCAGCGCGGGCAGCAACTGGTGGGCCGTCGTTTTATCCTGGATAATGCGCTGGTTAACGGACGCGGTCATATGCGGGTGGGGGACAGCTCATGGCCGGTGAGCGCCGAGTCTGATTTACCGGCAGGAAGTAAAGTGGAAGTTATTGCCGTCGAAGGCATTACGCTGCGCATCAAAGCTGCGGTCGAATAACGTCATAATACGCAAGGAACGATGGTGAAAAAAAGCCACCTCACGCTGGGCCTGTGCCTCTCATTTGCCGCCAGCAGCGCTGCGCTGGCATCGATGGATATGGATTCTTGTGCCTGGGCAAGCCCGGGCTGTTTTCTGGTCAGCCCGCCAGTTCTTGGCGTGGCAAATGACACCCGCGATAACCTGCTGCGACTGCTGGATGAGCAAAAAGGCTTTTCATCCCTGCGCCAGCCTGTCCCGACGGATATCACCCGCAGCCGGGATTTCTATTTCGGCATGCATATGCTGGATTACGATCCCCCGGTGGATGACGACTCGGACACGACGCCTGGCGAGGATCCCCTCAGCCAGCAAATCGCGACCCTGGGCCTTGATGCCGAGGCAATCACTCACCTGACGGCGCTGCAGGACGAAAACGAAAACCGCTTCGTGTCGCTCAACAGCGATACGCTGTCGGATTTTTTTGCCGCATTGCTGGCCGATACGACACTGCCCCCCGAACTACGCCAGACGCTGGCGAAGACGCGTCTGCTTGTCGATGGCAGCAGCAATGCCCAGGATGCGCTCAACAAGCTCACCGTACCGGATGGCTCCGCCGCCGCGTTCCGAGACTATTTACAGGCCGCCAATCAGTTTTATGCCGGGAATTACGCCGCCGCCGGACAAGGGTTTACCGCCCTTAGCACGAACCCGCAGCCGTGGATCGCTGAAACCGCCAGCTACATGCTGATGCGTAATGCGCTCAACGCCAGCAGTGAGAATGCCAACGGCGAATACGGTGATTTCGACGTCACCAAAGTGGATAAAACCCAGGCGCAACAGGCGCGGGACAGCGCGCAGAACTACCTCAAAAAATGGCCGCAGGGCAAATACGCCGACTCGACGCAGGGGTTGCTGCGCCGTATCAACTGGTATTTGCAGGACTGGAACACCCTGGCAACGCTCTATGAACAGATCCTGCCGCAGGCTGCCGACAGCGATGCGCTGAGCGCCCTGATTAACGAAAGCGACAACAAGCTGCTCAGTAAGGACCTCACCTGGGGAGACGGCTATTTTCTGAGTGCGCCCAATGCGTCGCTGCTGACCTTTATCCAGACGCTCAGGCTGATGCGCGATACGCAGTGCGAAAATCACGCCCACTGTGTCGATCAGGCGTATCTCGACGGTCTCAAAGCCGATTTCGAGAAAAACAAGCGTGCAGACCTGTGGAACTATTTGCGCCTGATGCTGGCTTACAACAAACAAGATTACGCTACGGTGGTAAAAGACATCACCCCGGCACAGAGCCTGCCCGAGCATAATATCCTCGCGTTTAGCGAACAGGCGCTGTATGGCGATGCGCTGATGGGCCAGAAGCAATGGGCTGCTGCACGCGATCACTGGCTGCATCTGCTGGATCTCAGCAAAGATGCAGAACAGCAACAACTGATCCAGGCAAAACTGGCAGCCACGCTGGTCAACAGCGATGCGCTGGATAAGATTTTCGCCCCGGACAGCCGGATAACGAATCTGCGCTACCGCTCACTGGTGCTGAAAACCAAAGCCTCACCTGAACTGTTACGTCAGCAGGCGAGTAAGGGGCCAAACAATGAAGAACGCACTATTGCCCTGCATACCTTGCTGACGCAGGATCTGGCGCAAGGCCGCTATGCTGACTGGTTGCAGGATAAATCGCTGCTCACGGCCATCACCGCCGCCATTCCCGGTGAAGCATTTGATGATGTGGATGTCAGCGTCTTTAAATGGACAGGTACAGACCCGGAAAAAACCTATGTTTGCGCATCCCTGGACGAGACCGTTGGTGTACTGAGTAAAAATCCGCAGGATGGACACGCCCTCAACTGCCTGGGCGAATTTTTCCGCACCACACAAACCGAAGTCAGCCTGGCGAAAGACCGTGGCGGCAACGATGCGCTTGATATCGCCACTCGTCAGGACGATTTTTCCGGGAAACCACACCGTCTGGCATGGTACCAGCAGGTCATTAATGATGCGAAAACAGAACCGGAAGATAAAAGCTATGCCCTTTACCGCGCGGTGATGTGCTATTCGCCATCAGGCTACAATGATTGCGGTGGCGAAGATGTCGATAAAGCCGTGCGTAAAGCCTGGTTCCTGCAACTCAAGCGCGATTATCCAGGAAGCGTATGGGCGAAAAGCCTCAAGTATTACTGGTAATCGCCTTTATCAGTTCCCTGTTTATGTCTGTGGCGAATGCCGCAGACGGGCAGGATTTTTGGCTATGGTCGGGCGTTAAGACAGGTGACGCACTGCGCGACGCCCGCACCGTCTATCTGCACCAGGGCGATGTTATTACCCTTTCAGGTACTGCCGTATTTGAACGTAAGGGATTACCGGTTAGTCGCCTGACGTTTCCCCGTATCTGGCTGACCGTGCGCCTGACGACGCTGGATGTTTCTGATGAGATGCTGGCACGCCTGAACCGTCTGTTGCTGCGCTGGCAGGCCGCCGGTAATAACGTGGCGGGCCTGCAGATTGATTTTGATGCCGCTACGCACCGCCTTGAACATTACGCGCAGTTTCTGCATCGGTTACGGGAAATCCTCTCGCCGCAGTTCGCTCTGGGCGTCACGGGCCTGCTGGACTGGGCGAAAACCGGTAGTGTGAAAACGCTCAACGCCCTTCCGGTGGATGAACTGGTGGTACAAAGTTATCAGGGCCGCAATACCGTAGAGGATTACACTGCTTACCTTCCGGCGCTGGCCGGATTACGCATTCCGTTTAAAGTCGGACGCGTGCAAAACGGCGTCTGGGATCCGCATGAGGAACAGCGCCTTGCCGCCTCGCCATGGTATCGCGGCACGGTGATCTTTATGCTTAACCCTTAGCGTGTGCCCGGTGATGGCAGCAGCCGGAGAGATTATCAATAATCGGGCAGTCGGCGCTGTCATCGCCAGGGCAGGCTTCCGCCAGCGACATAAGCTGCTTACGCATCGCTTCCAGCTCGACGATATGGCGCTCGATTTCGGCCACTTTTTGCAGTGTACGGGCTTTGACATCTGCGCTGTGGCGGGCCGGATCGTTAAACAGATTCACCAGTTCGCCACACTCTTCGAGGTTAAATCCCACCTGCCGCGCCTGGCGTAGCAGTGTCAATTCATTGATGTGTTGCTGCGTGTAGCTGCGGTAGCCGTTTTCCCCGCGCAGCGGCGGCGTCACCAGCCCTTTATCTTCATAAAAGCGAATCGCTTTGCTGGTTAAGCCGGTCTTTTTCGCCACAATACTGATATTCACCTTTCCCCCTTGACCTTCCCCTTGATGGAAGGTTTAACCTGTAACACAGTTAGTACATGTGATTAATCAGGTCAATCTTTATACGACCTATCATACAGGAAATTAATTATGTCTCACATTACAGAGCTGGAGCTGGACGGGCTGTCCTGCGGTCACTGCGTTAAACGCGTTAAAGAGAGCCTGGAACAACGTGCTGACGTTGAGCAGGCAGAAGTCACCCTCACCCATGCACAAATTACCGGCAGCGCCGATACCGCTGCGCTCATCGATACCATTAAACAAGCCGGGTACGGTGCGAGCGTTAGCCACCCAAAGGCTAAACCGCTGGCAGAGTCATCTACCCCGTCGGAAGCGCTGACAGCGGCCACCCCTGAGCTTCCGGCAACGGATGACCTTGATGACAGTCAGCAGCTGTTAATCAATGGCATGAGTTGCGCCAGCTGTGTCTCCCGCGTACAGAAAGCGCTACAGGCGGTTCCGGGCGTCACGCAGGCACGGGTCAATCTGGCGGAGCGCACTGCGCTGGTGATGGGCAGCGCCTCCGCACAGGATTTAGTGAACGCCGTCGAAGGCGCCGGTTACGGTGCGGAAGCCATTGAAGACGATATAAAACGTCGCGAACGTCAGCAGGAAACGGCCATTGCCACCATGAAACGTTTTCGCTGGCAGGCCATTGTCGCCTTGCTGGTCGGCGTGCCGGTAATGGTCTGGGGGATGATGGGTGACAACATGATGGTCACCGATGCCAACCGTTCCCTGTGGCTGTTTATTGGCCTGTTGACGCTGGGCGTAATGATTGTCGCAGGCGGCCATTTTTATCGTAGCGCGTGGAAAAGCCTGACCAATGGCACGGCCACCATGGATACCCTGGTGGCGCTCGGTACCGGTGCTGCCTGGCTTTACTCAATGAGCGTCAACATCTGGCCACAGTGGTTCCCGATGGAAGCCCGCCATCTCTATTACGAAGCCAGCGCGATGATTATCGGTCTGATTAACCTCGGCCATATGCTGGAAGCGCGGGCGCGCCAGCGATCCTCGAAAGCGCTGGAAAAATTACTCGATCTGACGCCCCCCACCGCCCGTGTAGTGACCGACGAGGGCGAAAAAAACCTGCCTCTCGCCGAGGTTCACCCCGGCATGACGCTGCGCTTAACCACCGGCGATCGGGTGCCAGTCGATGGAGAAATCAGCCAGGGAGATGCATGGTTTGATGAAGCCATGCTCACGGGCGAACCGATTCCCCAGGAAAAAAGCACTGGCGATGCCGTGCACGCCGGAACGGTGGTACAGGACGGAAGCGTACTGTTTACCGCCAGCGCGGTGGGCAGCCAGACAACGCTGTCGCGTATTATTCGCATGGTGCGTCAGGCACAAAGCAGTAAACCGGAAATCGGCCAACTGGCGGATAAAATTTCGGCGGTGTTTGTTCCCGTCGTGGTGGCGATTGCCCTGCTGAGCGGCGCTATCTGGTATTTCTTCGGTCCGGCGCCGCAAATCGTCTATACGCTGGTGATCACCACCACGGTTCTGATTATCGCCTGCCCCTGTGCGTTAGGGCTGGCAACGCCGATGTCGATTATTTCGGGCGTGGGTCGTGCGGCCGAATTTGGCGTACTGGTGCGTGATGCCGACGCGCTGCAACGGGCCAGCGCTCTCGATACGCTGGTGTTTGATAAAACCGGCACCCTGACCCGCGGTAAACCGCAGGTAGTGGCCATCAAAACGGCGAATGGCTTTACCGAACATCAGGCGCTGCGCTTTGCCGCCGCGCTGGAACAAGGCTCCAGCCACCCGCTGGCGCATGCCATCCTCGAAAAAGCGGGCGATGAAGGGCTGCCGACCGTGCAGAACTTCCGCACGTTGCGCGGTCTTGGCGTGAGCGGCGAAGCAGAAGGCTGCAACTTACTGCTTGGCAATCAGGCGCTGCTGTCACAACAGCAGGTCACTGTACGCGAACTGGAAGACGAGATGGCATCACAGGCCGCACAAGGGACGACCCCCGTTCTTCTGGCGGTTGATGGAAAAGTTGCCGCGCTGCTCGCCATTCGCGATCCGCTGCGAGAGGATAGCGTCAGCGCCCTTCAACGCCTGCATCGTGCCGGGTATCGCCTGGTGATGCTCACCGGGGATAACCCCACAACGGCGAAAGCCATCGCAAAAGAAGCCGGGATTGATGAGGTGATTGCCGGGGTTTTACCGGATGGTAAAGCTGACGCCATTGCCCGATTACAGCGTGAAGGTCGCCGGGTGGCGATGATCGGCGACGGCATTAACGATGCGCCGGCGCTTGCTCAGGCGGACGTTGGCATCGCCATGGGCGGCGGGAGTGATGTCGCGATTGAAACTGCCGCCATCACCCTGATGCGCCATAGCCTGACGGGCGTTGCGGACGCGCTGGCTATTTCGAAGGCAACACTGCGCAACATGAAACAGAACCTGCTTGGCGCGTTTGTCTATAACTCGCTTGGTATTCCCATTGCCGCCGGGATCTTATGGCCGCTGACGGGAACCCTGCTTAACCCGGTGGTGGCGGGGGCCGCGATGGCGCTCTCCTCCATTACCGTGGTCAGCAATGCTAACCGCCTGCTACGCTTTACGCCGAAAGACTGACCGCGGCCGCCCCGCCATCCGGCGGGGCAATTGCACCTTTCTCCCCTACGCGCTAGCATGGCGTTTTCATTTCAGGAAGCGCGTATGGGCCTGTTTGACTGGTTAAAAAGCTTTTTTCGCACGCGCCGTTATCCGTGGCCCGCTGTAGATATTACGTTGTCGGGCAATCGTCATCTGCATCTGGTTGGCAGCATCCATATGGGTACCCAGGGAATGTCTCCCCTGCCCGCCCAACTGCTGCAAAAACTGCGCAAAGCCGATGCGCTGATTGTCGAAGCCGATGTCGCCAGCAGCGGTTCACCCTTTGTCGATATTCCCGATAGTCCGCCCCTGTCAGAACGTCTTAGCCCTGCGCTACTCACCCAGTTGAGAGAGACTATCGAAGGCCTTGATCTGTCGCAGGATGAATTCGAGACGCGCCCCGCCTGGCATATCGCACTGGTGTTACAGGCCATGCAGGCACAGCGGCTGGGCCTTCGCCCCGACTACGGCATCGATTATCAGTTGCTGCAGGCCGCGCGTCAGTTCTCAACGCCGGTGATTGAACTGGAAGGTACGGAGAATCAGGTCGCTATTTTGCGCCAACTGGCGGATGGCGGTCTTGAACTGTTGCAGGATACGCTGACCCACTGGCGTGAAAATGCGCGCCTGCTGCAGGTCATGATGAGCTGGTGGCTGGAATCGCCACCCACCCGTGAGCCGCTGTCGCTACCGTCAACGTTCAGTCAGTCACTGCATGATGTGCTGATGCATCAGCGTAACCGCGCCTGGTGTGAACGGCTGCTGGCACTGCCCCCAGGGCGTTATGTGGTCGCCGCAGGCGCACTGCATTTGTACGGTGAAGGGAATTTGCCGTCGCTGTTAGCGCAAAAAAATGGCCAATAAGATTATTGGCCCGTCAAAGAGGAATTTCAGTTTTTATAGTTATACCGAAGCTCGTGCTTCGGACTAGCGGATTGTCGCTCAAACTTTTCGTCACTGCCAATACTATTGCGCAAGATAGTACTATTTTTGCGTGATAAATCGGGCGTAAGCTGGGCGCGTGAAATCACTGTGGTTTGAAGGATTGCTATGACTCCCGCCGTTAAGTTGTTAGAAAAAAACAAGGTTCCTTTCCAGATACATACCTATGACCACGATCCAAACGAGACAAACTTTGGAGATGAAGTGGTGCGAAAACTTGGTCTGAACGCCGATCAGGTGTACAAAACGCTGCTGGTTGCGGTCAATGGCGATATGAAACATCTGGCCGTTGCGGTGACGCCGGTTGCCGGACAACTGGATCTGAAAAAGGTCGCGAAAGCATTGGGCGCGAAGAAGGTAGACATGGCCGACCCGATGGTGGCGCAGCGTACAACCGGTTATCTGGTAGGCGGTATCAGCCCACTGGGGCAGAAGAAACGTTTGCCCACATTGATTGACGCCCCTTCACAAGCGTTCGCCACGATTTTTGTTTCCGGCGGCAAACGCGGGCTGGATATTGAACTGGCGGCGAGCGATCTGGCAAAAATGCTGGACGCGAAGTTTGCCGATATCGCCCGCCGGGATTAACGACTTTTGCGAAGACAGGGCGTTATTGGTGAAGGCAGTTTTTTCCCCTCACCCTAACCCTCTCCCCAAAGGGGAGAGGGAACAGGACAAGAGGATCGACTTGAGTGTTACTGCCAGCTCACCTCACCCTTCGGCTCGTAAGCATTCGCATCCAGCGGCGAGTTCTGCTCAATAAATTGCTTGAGCACCTCGGCATCAATAAAGCCGGTATTCACGTATCCCGGTTTATTATCAATGCGCGGATAGCCATCGCCACCGGTGGCGTTAAAGCTTAACGTTGCCAGACGGTAGGTTTTACCCGGATCGATAGCCTCACCTTTAATTTTCAGGTCGCTAAGTACGCCGTTCTTCGCCACAAACCCGACATTGGCAAACTGCGGATAAGCCCCTGAGTCCGGCTTCATTTTCGCTACCGCAGTGAGATAGTCCGTCAGCGCTTTACCGCTCATATCCACGTAGACCAGGGTGTTGCCAAATGGCTGAACTTTCAGCACATCTTTATAGGTAATGTCACCCTCTTCAATGGAATCACGCACACCGCCGCCGCTCATCACCGCCAGGTCGGCATTGGTGCGCGCCATCTGCCCGGCCAGAATCAGACGCGCCAGGTTAGTCTGTACAAAGCGGACTTTACTGCGGTCGCCTTCGAGGTGGCCGTTGGTATTGCCGATTTTGACCTCCAGCTGCGCTTTTCCTTTATTCTGGAAAGGCGTCAGCAGGGAGAGCAATTGCTGGTTTTCCTGAATTTCCGGGGTATAGAGTACGCGCTCACTCTTGCCGTTATCGTAAGTGATCTTCTTCTTGAGGTTCACCGGAATCAGTTGATAACGCACCAGCTTCATTTCACCATTGCGAAACTCAAAATCTGCACGCCCTACGTACTTGCCCCATTCATGAGCCTGGACAATCCAGATACCATTCTGCCGATCCGGCGCACAAGGCGTACCCGGAACGTAATTCACCTGTTTTTTATTCTCCGACGCCATGCACACCGGGTCTTGTGAGTGACCACCCACAATCATCGCCAGCGATCCGGCCGGGAGGCTTCGCGCCATCTCCACATCGCCCGGCGCATTGGAACCATGCTCACCATTGTCATAGTGCCCCATGTGGGTAGTGGCAAGGATGATGTCCGGCTTCTGGGTTTGCTGCAGTTCTTCAATCACCAGCTTTGCTTCGTCGGCCGGTTTGCGGAACTCGATATCGGTGAAATACTCGGGATTACCGATTTTTGCCGTGTCATCGGTGGTTAAACCAATCACGGCAATTTTCAGCCCTTGCCTGTCAAAAATCATCCACGGTTTAAACAGACGCTCGCCGGTGCTTTTCTGGTAAATATTGGCGGAAAGGAACGGGAATTTTGCCCACTTTTCCTGCTGGCGCAGCACGCTCATGGGATTGTCAAATTCGTGATTCCCCACGGCCATGGCGTCATAGCCAATCAGGTTCATGCCACGAAAGTCAGGCTCCGCGTCCTGCAGGTCAGATTCCGGCACGCCGGTATTGATATCACCGCCGGAAAGCAGGAGGACGCTGCCGCCTTCGGCCGCCACCTCTTTGCGAATACCGTCCACCAGCGTTTTCTGTGCCGATAAGCCATATTCACCGTAGTCGTTGCGCCAGAAGTGACCATGATGATCGTTGGTATGAAGGATGGTTATCTTATACGTTTTGTCCTGCTCATAGGCCTGAGCCGAACCACTTGCCAGAGTAAAGGCGGCCAGCAGCGCCAGCACCATGCTCTTTTTTAACAATTTCATGCTTCTCTCCCTGATTCATTAACAAACGCAAAAGTACTGTGCCCGGAAAGAATAGACAAATAAGTTTTCAGAATTGCGACTTCCTTCAAACCTTATCCGCAGGTATGTTAGCCAGATAACTATTTCAGTTCTGACAATTCTTACATCGCTCAACCTGACAGAGTATTTATGGCAATCAGTGAAACTCCTCAGCCACTGACCCCGTCTTCCGGGGCAGTCCCTAAGGCGCGCACCGCCTTTGGCATCCTTGGTGCGATTAGCGTTTCCCATCTGCTTAACGACATGATCCAGTCGCTGATTCTGGCGATTTATCCCTTGTTGCAAAATGAATTTTCCCTCTCATTTTTACAGATTGGGATGATAACCCTGACCTTTCAGTTGTCGTCATCATTGCTCCAGCCGATCGTCGGTTACTGGACGGATAAGCATCCGATGCCCTGGTCGCTTCCCATCGGCATGTGCTTTACGCTCAGCGGTCTGGTCCTGTTGGCGCTGTCGGGACGCTTTGAAACGGTGCTGATCGCCGCCGCGCTTGTCGGGACGGGGTCGTCGGTGTTTCATCCGGAATCCTCACGCGTGGCGCGTATGGCCTCCGGCGGGCGTCACGGGCTGGCGCAGTCTATTTTCCAGGTCGGCGGAAATTTCGGCAGTTCGCTGGGTCCTCTGCTGGCGGCCATTATCATAGCCCCTTACGGCAAAGGTAATGTTGCCTGGTTCGTGCTCGCGGCGCTGCTGGCTATCGTGGTACTGGCGCAGGTGAGCCGCTGGTATGCCGCGCAGCACCGGGTGAACAAGGGGAAAAAAGCAGCGACGATAATCAATCCGCTGCCGCGCAATAAGGTGATTCTGGCGGTTTGCATTCTGTTAGTGCTGATTTTCTCGAAATATTTCTATATGGCGAGCATCAGCAGCTATTTCACCTTTTATCTTATGCATAAGTTCGATTTATCCATCCAGAATGCGCAGATTCACCTGTTTATCTTCTTGTTTGCCGTCGCTGCTGGCACCGTGATTGGCGGGCCTGTCGGCGATAAGATCGGGCGAAAATATGTTATTTGGGGCTCTATCCTCGGTGTTGCCCCCTTTACCCTCCTTTTACCCTACGCAACGCTGTTCTGGACGGGGGTACTGACGGTGATCATTGGTTTTGTGCTGGCCTCCGCGTTTTCCGCCATTCTGGTGTACGCGCAGGAGCTGCTTCCTGGGCGTATCGGCATGGTTTCCGGGCTGTTTTTTGGTTTTGCCTTTGGTATGGGAGGCCTTGGAGCGGCAGTACTTGGGGTCGTTGCCGACCATAC
>OKVX01000941.1_pt1 | contig 13201 bp, 19 predicted proteins | sample 1606941 | NCBI WGS metagenome assembly OKVX01 (sample SAMN03281016, study PRJEB24777) | human gut metagenome | isolation source: fecal sample PR161 from 1 month old female Malay infant, caesarean... | reverse complement strand
GCGTCGGACTGACGGTCAATGCGTCGCCAAAGCGAATAAGCAGCTTCGGAGCTGGTTGTTTTTGCCGCTCTCTCCGCGTCCCGTTTGGTGAACGTTTTGCGCGCTTTTTGCCTTTCTTACCCTTTTTTGCCTTCACGCGCTGCCATACACCATTAACATCACTACCGTACCGGGTGCGGATTTCACCAACAAACACATTCGGCTTTGCTTTAAGTTGTGCGAGTTTGTTGCGTGGCAGGTTGCCGTATTTATTGAGCTTAATATTTTTGGGGTTGAGCAATGCCTGCCCGCTCAGTTTATGCTGACCACCAAACTCAAACGGTTCGAGGTAAGCGGCTGCGGTATCACGAACGAACACTTTAGCTCGAAGGTTATCTTTACGAGCACCAACAGAGCCTACTGATTTAACCGTGAAAGGGGTTGGATTATCCAGTTTACGCTGTAGCGCTTTACGCTCTGCCGTTTCAATTTCACGAACCACCTGTGTCATTGCCTTCGCCAGCGCAAACGGAATTTGCTTTTTCAACTGATTCAGTTGTACGGAAAGTTCAGTTAACTTAGCCAAAATTTACTCCAGCGGAGTCTGAGCGTTACGACTCCTCACTCTCATAAACTGGAGTGCAAATCATACTGGCTGCATCATCAATGCGAAATTGATGGGTCTCATGACCCTTAGGTTCAGAAAGTAATTCCAGCACTCCAGACTTAGGGAGCTTTGGCTTCTTTTTGGAAAACCCTTCAATTAAAACCTGTTGACCAACAGCCTTTCCTGCAATAACGGGCAATGCAGTAATTGACGGCGCCGTCAGTACTTTTACACGCCAATATAAAATGGGTTTCATAATAGTTACCTTTTATGCGTCATAAGTATTATCACAGGCACTCAGTGAATGCCTGTTGTAATGCCTATGCAGTGACCGGACCGGATGTGCTTGTTGCTGTAGCATCTGGCGAAGCTTCTGTTTCAGCTTGGAGTTGTTTAAGGCGCACTTGAACTGCCGCTTCAATTTCATCCGCTTTCGCTTTTGCTGCCGCTGCGGCCTCTTCTGCTTTCTCTGCTGCGTGAGCTTTGAACCAGTCACGGATTTTTACCCATCCACCAGCAATGAGCAGAAACGCGCTGGTGATAGCGGAGAAGTACAGCAATACACTTTCGTATAACGTCATTTTATTTTTCCTTGCCTGAGTTGTTCAGCCTGCCGGATGGCGGCTAGTTGGTTGTTTGCTTTCTCAATGGTCGCCAGTAGCGGCTCTATCCAGAGAACGGCCTGACAGTACGTCAACCGGCTGGAGGAAGTGGCGACAGTACCGGTTTTGTCAGGTCCGGCGGTAGCGGTGTGCATTGCGCTGGCACGTAGACTGTTCGTGTATTTGAGCAGCCCGTTAGCAATATCAGCAGGCACAGGGTAATCACACGTTTTTTCACGGCGGAGTATCTCGCGGTATTCGATGACAGTTGTTTCTGCTTTGGCGTCCACGGCGGCATTAGCATCCACAGTACCGGATGCCAGCGCGCTGAATGCCTGACTTTCTGTTGCCTGCTGTTGAATGACTTTCGCCTGCATCAAAACATTGGCATCAGCGGTATCAGCGCGGCTGCTATTGCTCGCATAGCGGGAACCAAAGAACAGGCCAAGCCCGGCCACCAGCAGGATCAGGAATACGATAATGCTGGCCCGCGCTTCGGCGCTCATCAGAACACCCCCGGTGCTGACGGCGGCGTTCCGGGGTTAAGCGGGCCAAATCCATCATCTGCTTTCTGTGGCTTTTCGGGCTTAATGCCATCGAGGCAGAGCTGTTTTTCCTCAGCGCGACGCTTAACCAGTCCGGGCAATTGTCTTCCACCGGCATAGGTCCAGCGCGAGAACTGCTGGCAGGCGTCCACAATGTGGCCCTGACGCAATTGCCAGAACATCGTTGATTTCTGCATGGCACCGCAGCCAACGTTAAACGTAATCGACGTGACGGCAGAAAACGTGTTATCGCTCAGCTTAGAGCCATTGGCGTAAGCATTGACGCACTTCTCAGCGCTGAGGATGTTCTTTTCCCAGTCTGCGGCGATCTGCTGGTCTGTCTTGCGGGTGCCTGGCTTCACATTCTGTGTGTTGCCTATCCCATCGGTCAGAACGCCAGCGGGACAAACGTAAGGATCACGTCGGCATTGTTCGGCATTACCGATAAGTTCAAGGCCACGCTCGTTGGTACGGACATTGCCGCTACCGAGCACCAGGGCAATGATTGCACCGACAGCACAGACGCTTCCCGCAAAACCTGTTTTAGCAAGATTCGCCATGATTATTCATCCTGTGCCGGGGGTGCTACGACGATGCCGCGAGCAATCGCCTCGCGATAGGCTTTGAGCGCCTGCCGTTTGAAATAGATGTTGGAAAAAAACGTTGCGATACCAATAACGAAACCGCCTATTACGGCGATTAAATTCCAGTTCAGATCATGGAGCCATTGAGCAATCGCACCCCAGCAAATAAGGCCGCCCGAGGTGCAGTAACCCACTGCTGTTGCGATTTTGTCAGGCATGGTTTTGTTCATCTCGTCACCTCGCTGACTGGCGGGTGCTGTGTGAAGGGAGGATCTGGCCTACAGGCTCTTTCGTAAAAGTGAAGGTTGAATGTGATTCCCGAGGCCAGAAATGAAAAGGGCCGCCGAAGCGAGCCTTTGATATCGTCATTCTTTATTCATCGTAAAGCGCACTAATTTCTGAAACAGTCTGGTTAAACCTGTCGGGTTCGATTTCGACTCCTATTCCTATTCTCCCGTGCTTTAGCGCCTGCTTTATTGTTGAGCCTGATCCCATGAAAAAATCAGCAACAGCTTCACCCGGCTTACTGCTGGCAAGGATGATTTGCTCCAGCATTTCAGCGGGCTTTTCGCAGGGATGCTTGCCGGGGTAATACTGTACCGGCTTGTGTGTCCAGACATCGGTGTAAGGTACGGTTGCAGATACCGAGAACGGGCGCCGGAGAGATTTGTACTCTTCCAGTAAGTCAGCGTACTGCCTGCTTAATGCCTGATACTCAACCACCAGCTGCAGATGTGGCGTTTTCAGTTCCTGCCGCTGTCGTTTTTCCTGAGCCACACGGGCAAAAAGTGCCTGCAGGTTCAGGTAATCAACTTCGTTGGGTAACTGCCACTGACTGGCACCGAACCAGTGTGATGCCATGTTTTTCTTACCCGTGGCATCCGCTATCTGTTTTGCTGTGATCCCCAGCACTTCCCGGGCGTTACGAAAATAATCAATCAACGGCGTCATGATGTGCCGTTTGGTATCGTCACACTTCACCGCATAGCCATCATCTTTTGGCCTGTATGGCCCGAGGTAATGACCCGCAAAGAGAATGTGTTCAGTTGCCGGGAAGTAAGCCCTCAAGCTTTCTTTATGGCAGCCGTTCCAGCGCCCTGATGGCTTTGCCCAGATGATGTGGTTAAGCACATCGAAACGGTTACGCATCAGCAGTTCGATATCCGACGCCAGGCGATGACCACAAAACAGGTAAATACTGCCCGCCGGTTTAAGCACCCGCCAGAACTCCGCAAGGCACATATCCAGCCAGGCAAGGTAATCACTATCCCCTTTCCACTGATTGTCCCAGCCGTCCGGCTTCACCTTAAAGTAAGGCGGATCCGTACAAATCAGGTCAATGCAGTTATCAGGAAGGGTTTTGATGTATTGCAGGCAGTCAGCGTTGATTAACTTAACACTGTTTATTTTTACAGTATTTTTCATAGATCAGTCAGCGTAACTCTGGTAGGCTCACTATGCTTTTGCGCGAAAGCAGTGGGCCGTGGTTCGCTTGTGACCTGTAAGCATGAGCGAATGGCTGGCCGGGTGCGCAAACACCCACCAGCCGCCCATTTTCACAGCAGGAATGCCACCATCACTGGAGGCGCTTGTAACATCCGAATTGATAATCAGACAGCCCCGCCAAAACCAACTGAGTAAGTATTAACTGACAGCGCTCATGACTAAGGTGTGTCTTTTGCGCCATCTCACCCACGGTCAATGACTTTGCTCCTAATTCTTTAAATACCGCCTTTGCCTCTTCCGTCATATCCTGCTGATTTAGCATGTTTTTTACCCTTTCAACTCAACGTTGCATAGAGATAACTCTGCTTGGTAAGGGCAGCAAGATGTCTTTGCAAGGGCAATAAAAAAACCCGCTCGGTGGCGGGTTTCTTAACTCTGAACATACAATGCCCATCGTTAATGTCAAATATACACAAAAACGGCAACATTGCAAGCATCATGCAGCTAAATTACGCGATATTCATCAAATTATCGCTTCCTGTAACGCGCTTGAGTTGGGAGTTCGAATAGCTCTCTTCCTGAAAGCACTTCGACACCAGTTGCTCATAGAACGGCTTCCAGCTGTAGCGCCAGGTGCGATCTGGGAGGCTTGGCAATTCAGAGAAAATTCCACGGTACGCCACTGACGATTTCGGACGGCTGTACCCTCTCCCCTCGCAACGCTTGCACTCTTTGTACACAGGTACACCCTGAAATTCGGTTGCTTTGCGGTCGAGGGTTTTACCCGTTCCGCCACACTGGCAGCGTTTGCTTATTTGCCCGGTGCCATGGCACTTGCTGCACAGAACATGCTCAACGCTTTTGACTTCTCGGGTTTTCTCAAAATCTGAGGGGGATTGCCCAAAGTCTTTGGCCCACTGAGGCAGACGCATTGTGTAATGGCTTTTCGTCACCATGCTGGTCTTTTCCACCAGGCGTTTACCGTGACACTTAGGGCAGTCACAGGAGTCAGCAGCAGATGATGCGTAATCGTTGTAGGCGAACTTAGCCAGTATGAGCATGCACAAGGGGAATTTTTTACCGCACAACCGCCGAATGGCGAAGGGGGCATACTCTTTAGCATACTCAGTAAGCCAGCCTATCGCCGCCTCTCTGTCCTGCCTGCTCACCCCAGCTTTACCCAGGTACATAGCCAACCCTATCCCGGCATCCGCCTGAGTCATCCCAAGAGCGGCCATTACATCAGTCACCGTGAGTTGCTCACTCGCCGTCGCGCGAACGCTGTCGGAAATATGCATGCCCTTTGGGGCGAAAAATTTAACAACGTTATCCAAATCCATACGTGTCTCCACTCCACTACGCCAGCACGCCAATTGCTAACGCACGGTCTAAAAAACGAAATAACAGCTCAAGTTGTGAGCCATATTTGGCCTCGAAAGCCACAGGGTCCCGATGAAGTTCGTCGTGGTGCGCTCTGCACAGCGGCAACACAAACAGGTCGTGCGCTTTGGTTCCCATCCCTCCTTGTCCATGTCCTATCAGGTGATGTGGGTCGTCTGCCGGATTACTGCAGCAGGCGCATTGCTGCGCTTTAACCCAGCGGGTGTATATGGGGTTTTCCCAGCGGCGGCGCTTTGGGCGCAGCATGAATGATTCCGGCGTCTCAGGGTCCACCTTTAGCGCCAGTATGCGCTTTGCTGTTTCCTGCACAATCTCAGAGGGTCCGCGCGTTGGCACAATGTCGGACTCTCTGGTTACTGACTGAATAACCGGTTTTGGCAGACGCAGCACCTGACGCGCTGCCGTTTCCGGTATCACATCAGCCAGGCCATTGCGGGCCAGCCACCAGCAAAGCTCGGGCAGCGTCAGTGAATGGGTGTCATCAAAGCCCAGCTCGCGGCGCACCGTTGAGAGGATGTAGGCAGCGCAGTTCGCCAGAGCGATTGCCTCCAGTGCGCTGGTGTGCTGATCGCGGAGCAGGTTGTCACAGTGCCAGCACAGCCGAATCACGCCGGGTGTGTGGCGCATGGTAGTCATATTTTCAGCGTGCCAGGATTCATGCGGCCACTGACAGGAGTTTTCACGAAGTAACCAGTCCTCAAGACCTGAAAGGCCACCAGCACGACGTAACACCGCCTCGTTAGTGAATACTGAACTTATCGCAGGGTCTTCTGCCAGCGGCTGATCTGCTGGTGGGATTTCACCGCTTGGCAAGTCTGACAGGCGCTCAGGCTCGTTTTCAATGAGCATGCGGTCCCGGTGAAAATGAGGCAGCAACTGTGAGCCAGGGCGAAACGCCACCAGCCCCAGTTCCGGGATCACGACCGGTTTAAGTAGCGCTCTCACGTTCACTCACCTGCGTTATCAAGCATGCGAGCCAGTTCAGTGAATTTTGCCTCGAAGAAATGAGGTTGAGTCTCTCTCGGATTAGCAGGGCTGGTGATGTTTTTGCCGTACATGCAGCCCTTTGATGTGACCGACCAGAAGCGCTTAACACCGTTAACGCCAGTACGGCTTTGACGCGCTCTCTGTTCAACAATCCCAAGCCTTGCCAACTGCTGGTAAGCCTGGTTTGCCGTCATGCGGATACCGCACTGCTTAAGTAGAGCGCTAAGGGAAAACGTTGGGCGGCTGGAGCCATCAGGCGCACCGGCTGGTGCATCAATGGCGTATTTCGGCATCAAATCAGGAAGACCAGCTACCTGTTGTAGCTTCTGGTATGCCCCGAGTTTGGAAGAATTGGAGAGGTTCAGCATCTTCGCCGCAGACTCAAGCAGAATGACGCCTGCCTGTACCTGATCGGATTTAAGATGCGCAGCATTAGCGGTTTGATAGGAATCGAAGGTGCGGATTACCTTGAGGTTAAAAGCGGCACTGATCCACATGGCGTAGGAATAGACCAGCTCCTTACAAACGTAAGTACCCTGGCTATTACCACCACGAATTACGCTAACCGGCTCAGTACTATCCGAGTTGCTAATTTGCAACTCGCTTATTAACTCGCCTGTCTGCTCATTGCGAAGCCAGAATGCTGGCTTGTGCTTATCCAGTGACCCGGCAGCACGATGTAAATCATTCAGGCAGTAACGACCATCAAGATCACGGCGTACAGAAACGCCGTCAATTACGAGTAATTGACTCATGTAGTTCTCCACAGGTTGTATTGCGAAGTGGACTGCACTCCTTCTTCGCTTCGTTTTTGACACTACTGCTAAATTTCGAATACTGCAAGCTGCTACTGTTCATGCATCCACCCCTGAATATAGGGATATCGTGATTTCAACTTTCCCTTTCGGTACTACCGGCCCCCCACTCCACCAGCATACGCTTTACCTGACTGTCGTCTTTCCACACTCCGGCATGGGTCAGTGCGTCGAACAGTCCTTTGGTGTAGTTGTCGATGTCCCGGCGTCGGTTGTCCGGCGGGTACAGCAGGATTTCCACAGCACACAATGAGCTGGACGGTTTAGGCAGTCGGCGAAGTTGCTCAATGATTGCGGCGCAAGCGTTACTCTGGAAACGTCTGCCCGCTTCACTGATCATGTGCCTGCCTTTCAGCGGCCCTTTGTTCGGAGCGCGCCAGTAGGTGTTTACGCTCGGTGGAAATTGCAGGGTTAGATTCATGCATGCACCTCGCCCGCCTGGGTTAAAGTGAACGCATAGTGACGAATATGGGCGCGGATCAGGCGAATATTTTCACGGCTCGTTTCTGGTAATGACTCCAGGGCGCTGATGAATACCGGGGTTGTCATCCTGTGTTCCGTTACGGCTTCAATTCCCGCTCTGACTAGCCGTTCTTGCAGATCACCGCGAACAAAAGAGTCTGCCAACGATAGTTTGTTTAGCCAGTCACTTACCGCAATCTCAAGACTTTTCGCAGCTATCAATGATTCTGCGACTAAAATTGTATCTGCCGTTACCGTCACAACTGTCGGCGTTGATACCGTGTCAGCGGCCCAGGTGTGCGCGAACTTTGATTCATTGAATGAATACTCATCCTTGTTCCCGAACGCAGCGCGTACACATGCCCATGTCTCTACACCGCTTCTGCTTAGGATGTCTTCTTGTGTCAGTGGTAACTCACTCTCAACGCGAGCTACAGGCAAAGGAGCGTTTTCAGCTACGGCTTCTTTGACGATTGGTTCCGGAATAATTTCAGGAATATTTTGTTGTTGGATTTGGGGTAGCATTCGTAATGCTTCACGGCGAATTTGTGCCATGAATGCATCACCCCGCGCTTCCAGATCCTTACGGCTGATATAGCTGATCGAAGGGCCATTCCAGTTTTTATCGAACACAGCGACAGCACCTGCAAAGAACGCGCCGCTTGGTACCTGTTTCTCATCCTTTGGAATAAACCACTTCGGCACATCAAAACCAATGCGACCGCGTATGAATGCGACATGATCAGCGTTTTCAGGCCACCAGACCTCACTTGTCGCGGCTTTGATCAGGATGACATAACGTCCGCCCTTTTCTCGCATCGCCATGGTGTGATCGACAATGTGACGCATCCCGGTGATATACACATCGTCATGCTGCATTGCGCGGCTGTAAGGTGGGTTAGCGAATGCCGCTCCGTTCAGTTCGGCCAGGCGCTCTGACCAGTCATGCGTCAGCGCATTGTCTTCTGCTGTATAGAAATCAGGGCATTTTGAATTCTCGCCATCTGTGAACAGATCAAGCACCAACGGGCCAAACATGGCATTAATTCCCCAAAAAATGTTGTCGGGTGTACACCACTGATCGCCAATCTCTTTAAGCTCATGAGAGGCTTTTCCACGAAGTTCATTCAGCGCCTGAGTATATTTATTAGTCATAAGTCACCCCACAAACCGACCAGGAAGGTCGTAAACACGCTCACCGCAAGCGCTATAGGCTCGGCTTGCCAGACATTTCAGACGCTGCTCCAGGCAATACGCTCTCTCTTCGGTTAATCGCGATGCGTCGAATGCGGCAAGCCATACCGTCGCCGCGCGCAGCCACAGCCCTTTCGATTCCAGTTCCTGGGCCTTGCGTACCAGACCCCGTGATCGGGTAATTTCGGCAATAGGCATTCCTCCAGTTTCGGGATAAGACCTTGCCGCGAAATAGCAGTACTGCCCCTTGATCATTTCCCTGGTGGTGAAGCCACTTTCAAACAGGCGGTATGCGGCTCGTTGCACCCACGTGCGTGGAACATGTGGAAACACCAGCCGGAGACTTGCAGCACTGCTGCCGGGGTGTGCCTCGATGTATTTCAGAACTTCGTGAATCAGGCTCATGTACGGAACCCCGCGTTTTCAGGAAGTGAGTAGTCAACCTGCCCATGTGTGGCCTTGAATGCCTGGTCTTCACGGGCTGCTGGGCGACTAACCGCAGGACTAAGCTTCAATGAGACCTCATCCCACTGCTCACGAAGTTTGGAAGGGCTTTTGATGTTTTTCTTCCAGAAAGCATCCTGGTTGACGCGCTTGTACAACTCGCAGATTTGTTTGTGAGTACGACCGTCAAGAGTTCGCATGAGTCGAACGTCGTTAGCCCATAGGTTCCAGTCGGGGTCCGCAGGGATAGATACATTTGGGTCTTGCTCTGCCGCGTCTTCGTACATCTTGCGGATTCGCTTCCAAATCCAGTCGGCGCAGATTAAGTCACCCTCAGTCCCCCACTGGCGTTTGCTCAGATTCCAGGTGTGTGCGTCTGGATGGCTTTTTAAGAATTCCTCTTCCGGAGATAACTCAGTTTCGTCTGACTGCGAAGCGGTCGGACAAGAGGGTTTTAAGATCTGATTGTGGTGATCTGTGTAATGATCTGTATAGAGAATAGGTTCCGCGACTTCGCGGCTAAGGTTCTGCGATTCTGCGGAATGGGTTCCGTGATTCTGCGGAATAGGTTCCGCGACTTCGCGTTTCCCGTTCCGTGATTCTGCGGAATCCAGAGGGTCCGCGAATATAGCGGCAATTAAAGCCTCTCCGTTAACACGATAGTGGGTCTTTTTCGTACCATTAACTTGCCGCTGCGCTTTCTCAATGATACCTGGTAACCAGCGGGTGCAAATCTTGTTTACCAGTCTCTGAATCTGGTCCTCGCTTACACCACGAATTTCAGCAGCCAGCTCGCTATGCTCCTTGTAAAACCAGCCATCCTTCTGATCGGACTTACCTGACCAGAACACGAGCTGATTCAGCACCGCCCCAAGGGCATGCGCTTGCTGATCACCGGCAAAGAAGTCGAGGTAAGGTACAGGGATAGTGATGCTATTCCTCTGTCCTGACATCGACTGAACAATTTCAAATATCTGGCTCATCCCTGCCCTCTATCTCTGTGAAATATTGCAGGAATCTTTCGAGAGGGCTAAAGCACTCGGGCTTATATCCCTGAGCTTCTCGAAGGTAGATAACGCGGTTACTTTCTGGCTCCCAGCGGATAACCCGAACAGGGATTCCGTATTGGTCTCTGAAATGCCGATTGATGTTGCGCATAGCTGAGCCTCCACCTCACGCCGCCAGTCACCCACAGCCCACTCGGTAAACTCGTGGGATACAACCGGGCGATCACCGGGTATATTTACTGCATAGCAATAATCAACCTTCGCTTTGCCACCAGGCATAGGCAGCGCAATCAGTTGCGAGCGGCGGTACGGTGTTGTTAATATGTTCATGCGTTAGTTCTCCACACGATTGCTATGCGCCACGACGCCCGGAGCTGCACACTCGCGGGCGTCACCCTTTTCAGGCGCGCAAAAAACCCGATACAGAAGCGTTAAATGCTCCTGCCACTTCGCCATAACCTTGTAACTGTTCTCTTCAATCCGCTCGCGTTCGTCAGCATCGATAACCCCGTCAGCCGTCGCTATACGTACGTACTGAGAGTGCTCGCTGATCCATTCAATCGTTTCCATTAGGCGCTGATTGATATCTGCATTGTCGATATCTTCGACTTCCACCAGCGGAACAAAGACGCCACCGGAATGACGCGCTATCGCATCGGTAACATAGTGAGTGCCGCTTGCACTCTGGAGAAGTAGCGCCCATGAGAGAGGGAAAACCTGATCGCCATCGGTGCGCAGGCGATTGTGTAGCTTGTCGATTGCCGGTGTGACGCCGTCGACCTTATACAGACCAAGTACCTCTGCGGCTTCTTCGTATCCTCTTGGAAAAACGAGAATAGTTCTTCTGATTGCGGCCACCAGCCATGCTGGTTGTTTATCTACTTGCCAGTGATTACCCACGGTTAACCCCTTGATTCTGTGGTTTGTTTTAAGCAGCGGTTTCGCTAGGCTTCTGATACAACGTCGCGTCGTATTTGAGCGCGCCATTTGTAATCCGCTCGATAACGAATGCTTGTTTTTCTGGGATGACCTCACCCCAACGACAGACTGCTGGATGAGAAATTCCGAGAGCATTTGCGGTTTTTTGGATGCCACCGAAATGCTTTACAACGTCAGATTTGTGCATGTTTCCTCCTAAGTGATGACGACTCAAAGGTAACAAAAGGTACATTAAATAGCAAACAACAGTTACAAGGAATCCATGTAACATTGGTTACATGAAAACAGAGATGAAAGACCGAATAAGATCCCGTCGAGTCCAGCTCGACATAACACAGCAGACCCTAGCTAAACGCTTGGGGGTAAGCCGTGTTTCCGTAACAAAATGGGAGAGCGGCACTACTAAACCTGATGGTGAGAATCTCCATCAGCTGGCGGTGGCGCTGCAGACAACTCCAGAATGGATTCTTTACGGTCGAGGTGAGGAAACGCCGGATGATACAAAAGTTATTCCGTTCCTTAAGCCACCCACGGCAGTTCCTATTATCTCCGCTGTTCAAGCTGGGATGTGGACTGATACTTATGCATGCTCAAGGCTTTCTGATGTGATTTCATGGACGCAAACCACTGCAAACGTTTCTAATGAAGCATTCGGACTGGTAGTTCGCGGGGAGTCTATGACTAACCCTCATGGTCTGCCATCCATCCCAGAAGGATCGATCGTTATTGTTGAACCGCACTATGGTCAATTGGATGACCTTTACGGAAAAATTGTAGTGGCAATACTCGACGGCTCTGCTGAAGCTACCGTTAAAAAGCTGGTATGGGATAGCCCTTTCGCATACTTGATGCCACTTAACCCTGCCTTTAAACCCATCCCGATAGATGGTAATTGCCGGATTGTTGGTAAAGTGGTTCAGATTACCCAAAACATTTAAGTTACTCATTTCTAAAGCCAGATCTCCTTCTGGCTTTTTTTTTCAATCCACAGGTAACAAAAAGTACATAGTTCTCTTGACCACATTGGTAACTAAAGGTACATTTAAATCACACCACGAGTACCTGTAGTTACATAGCCTGGTGTGGTAGTGAGCATTACGGCATATGGCACATGTGCCGCAGCGGCCTGAGAGTCCCTTTATCCATGCCTCTCAGAACAACCGGAATGTGCAAGCTAAGTGTTTCAGGCACGACGTGCGCCCCACCAGCGCGGCGAAAAGGTGTGACGCCTCGGAAGAGACGAGGGCACAACCAAAAGAGCGCTGGCATGCAAAAAACATCTCGCAGCCGTTGCGGTACCAAAAGCCAGGATCGAACGGCAGCACGCGGTAGTGCTCTTTTTGTTGTGTGGAGAACTAACGTACCGCCATTGCAGTGGCGGTCCCCCATCAGCAAGAAATTTTAACCAGCTATTCACCCATTCTCATGGGTTGGGTTGCTGCACCCTAAATTTACGCGTTGCAGCGCGTCAGATGGAGAACAAAAGATGGCTAAGACAGCAAAACAACTGATTAAACAGGCGTACGAAATAGCCAAAACTATGCCACCAGAACAGGCAGCAATCATCAAGGAACTGGCTACCGTCCTCGATGTTTCGAATGTAGCTCTGCGCCAGACGCGCACCGAACGTGACGCCCTTCTGACAGAGGTCAAATCCTGGGCGAAAGAGTGTGATCGTCTGACCGAGCGACACACCAAGAATCGCACAAATATGCATGTTCTCGAAGCAATGCGCGATTTGAAAGCAATTTGCCCCACCAGCTTCCGTAACGTGGAGGCTCTCTGATGGCTAAAGACTCAAAGGTTGTATACGGCGCCAGCGGCAAAACGAACGTTTTAACGTTCGAACCTGAAAGCCTGCATCTGGTTACCGACAAAACACACCCGCTTTACGATGAACGGATCCACCTTCCTATCGACGAAGGAATGATTCTGAACATCAAAGAGCTGGGTGTACTGGAACCTATCATCGTCTGGAAAGACCCTGAAACGGGGCTCACCTGCGTAGTTGTAGGCCGTCAGCGCGTAAAACATACCCTGGAGGCAAATAAGCTTCTTTTGAAAGAGGGCAAAGACCCACTGCTTGTTCCTGGGGTTGTTAAGCGCGGGTCAGCAAATCAGATGGCTAAATACATGGTCAGCGAAAACGAAATTCGCCGACCTGATACACCGCTTGGCCGGGCTAAAAA
>OKVX01000939.1_pt1 | contig 13222 bp, 12 predicted proteins | sample 1606941 | NCBI WGS metagenome assembly OKVX01 (sample SAMN03281016, study PRJEB24777) | human gut metagenome | isolation source: fecal sample PR161 from 1 month old female Malay infant, caesarean... | reverse complement strand
CATGATGTCCCTCTGGGATGCGCTCCGGATGAATATGATGATCTCATATCAGGAACTTGTTCGCACCTTCCTTAGAAAATAAATTGGTGGTTATTCTTGCTTTCACTTTTTATAAATGCGAGTGTGATCACTGTCCCCAGTCGACAACGTAGCCCATGATAAACTCTGTACACAACAGGGACAGGCTATGTATTACAGTAAATCGATTATCGAAAAAATTGGGTCCGATAAAGAACTTGCATTAAGGCTTGATCGTGCCGTAGCTGGGGTGAGAGATGCTGATGCGCTAAATAAAGTGATCCGATAATGTGGGAGTCTATAAAAGAATTTTTGATGAAATATTTAAAGTTTTTATTACAAGATATTATTGATGATTTCTTTTGGTATGGCACTGGAATAGTCGCTATCATTCCAGGTGCTGTCGTAGCGAGTTTTATAAAAGATGAAGAAATTGCACTATTGATTTTTGGGATTATTGTATTAGTTGTTTACTTCATTGCATTTCGCTACAAAAACAAAGGATGAATAAATATCTACACCAGCACATATATGGTTTACAAGTGAAAATAACGCTCCAGTGACATGAGAATGTTTAATGCCCACAAGATTGGGTTCTACCGAACTAAAATCATTTAACCATTCGGTGTGAATTCCCACCGAGTCCAACACAGGAAAACTGACAGGGACACGTCTTCATTTGCCAATTATCTTTGAAAAAGAACCAGGTTGCATCACACCCTATCTCTTTCGTGCCGTCTGTACAGATAAAACCTGCAAAACGGCATTAATTAAAAGAAAGAGCGATCGCATAACGCAATCAGCACTCATGACTTCCCTCTCCCACAGGAGAGGGAAAACAATCACTCCGCCTTAACCTTCACGCCCATCAACACAATCACCATCGCCGTTACCAGCAGGAAACCGCTTCCGGCAAAGACGCCGCTGGCGCCGTTGAGGTCAAATACCGCCCCGCCCACGGCCGCACCGGCGCTGATTGCCAGCTGGATAGAGGCCACCAGCAAACCACCTGCGCTTTCGGCTTCATCTGGCACCGTCGTGGCAAGCCAGGTTGACCAGCCCACCGGAACCAGACCAAACGCAAAGCCCCACATCGCCACCACCAATCCATCCAGTATCGCCAGATGACCAAACGCCACCATGGTGAGTGCCAGCACGCCCATGGCGAACGGTACCAGCGCCAGCGTCAGGCGCAGATTACGCGCCAGCAGATGTCCGGCTACGGAGGTACCTATAAAGTTGGCTATCCCAAAGCCCAGCAGGATCAGCGAGATGCTCTCCACGCTTGCCTGCCCCACCGTTTCAAGGAACGGACGCAGATAGGTAAAGAAGGCAAAATGACCGCTGAAGATCAGAATGGTCGCCAGCATTCCACCGATCATTCCCGGACGACGCAGCACGCGGAACAGTGTGCCCAGGCTGCCGCTGCTCTCTGGCTTCATTGACGGCAGTACCCAGAGCTGCCACAGCAGCGCCAGCATGCTCGGCAGAATGCAGAGGATAAAGACGTTACGCCAGCCGATCAGGCTGCCAAGATAGCTGCCCAGCGGGGCCGCGACCACCGTGGCGATCGACACACTGGAGAAGATCACCGCCAGCGCTTTCGGCACTTTATCGGCAGGCACCAGACGCATCGCCGTGGCGGTCGACATCGCCCAGAATCCCCCGATGGCAATCCCTAACAGCAGGCGTCCCATCAGCAGTACGTGCAGCGTGGGTGCAAAAGCCACCAGCAGGCTGGAGACGATTTGCAGCACCGAGAAAAACATCAGTACCCAGCGACGGTCGATACTTTTGGTCGCCGGGGTGATCAGCAATCCGGTGACCAGCGCGACCAGCGCGGTAGCGGTCACCGCCTGCCCAGCCATCCCCTCCGTTACGCCCAGGCTTGCGGCCATGGGCGTTAACAAACTGGCGGGCAGGAACTCCGCCGTGATCAAACCAAACACCCCCAGCCCCAGTGAATAGACGGCCCGCCAGGCGGGTTTTGCAGGCACAACAGCCTCTCTCGCCGCGACACATGAACTCATCTGTTGATCTCCCGTTATGAAAATGTGACAACTGTCGCAAAAGGATAGAGTGTTCACCCTGGACGATCTATGACATATAATCTCCACTTATTGATTATTCGTCCGGAGTTTTGCCATGACCGCTCAGTCCCCCGATCTGATTAGCGAGCTGTTGCGCGGAATGCGCCTGTCGGGCGTGAAATACCGCCGGATTGAAGCCAGCGCGCCTTTCGGCGTGGCGTTCCACCAGGCGCCGGGCAAAGCACAGTTTCATTTTGTCAGCCGCGGCAGCGCCCTGCTGCGCATGGAGAGTGGCGCAACGTTCACCTTAAGCGGCGGCGATGCCCTTTTTATTCCGAACGGTAATGCGCACGCCCTGCTGTCTGACGAGAAAGCAACCATCACGCCGGTTAGCGCGTTTCCCAGCGAGCCTATCTGCGGCTCGGTCTGCGCCATCACCTGCGAACCCTGCCCGGACAGCGAGAACACCGTGATTTTCAGCGGATGCATGGACTTTGAACTGGGCGGAATGCAGCCGCTAATTAAAGCGATGCCGGAAGTAATGATGGTGAGCCGGTTGATGTCCACCTGGCCGGAGATCCACCCGCTGCTGGCGGCGATGGAACGCGAATCCATGACGCGTCAGGCCGGATTCGCCGGGATCCTCGCGCGGCTGGCGGACGTGGTGGCGGCGCTAATCGTGCGGGGCTGGGTTGAAGGAGGCTGCGGAAAAGCCACCGGCTGGGTGCAGGTACTGCGTGACCCGCGTCTGAGCCGGGCCATTTACGCCATGCACCAGCAGCCGGGTCTGAACTGGAGCGTGGCGGATCTGGCAAAAGAGGCTGGCACCTCCCGCTCGGTGTTTGCGGAACGTTTTCTCGCCGCGACGGGCACCACCCCGGCGAAATACCTCAGCGAATTGAGGATGCGCCTGGCCATTCAGTACATTCGCCATGAAAATCAGCCTATTGAAACGGTCGCGCTGCGCCTGGGGTACGGATCCCTTGCGGCGTTTAGCCGGGCGTTCAAGCGAATTATCGGCCATGCGCCGGGCACGCTGCGGGAGACCAGCCAGACCCCGGAAGAGGCCTGACTGGCGCAGGACATCAGAAGTAGTATTTGAAGCGCACGCGCCCGCCATAGCGATCGTCGTTACGGTCATCGCCGTCATTCGGATGTGCTTCAACCCAGGAGGCATACGCACCAAGATAGATATTGAAATTCTTCATCTTCATGACGTTCGGGATCAGGTACGACGCATGAATGGTGTGAATATCATAATCACCGGGATCGGTCACCCAGCAGTCGCCATCACAATCCGCATTAAAGTTGGCGGTGTTGAAATTATCGATCTGGTTATGCGCGTAGATATAGCCCAGCTCAACATTGCGCCATAAGGCATTCACGCCCGCGGTGAAATCCGTCTCGTCGGTAGCATCCATGTAGGCGGTATTCAGGTTCGCCACGATACCGTCATCCGGATCGGTTTTTTGCCCGTTCCAGGTCATGGTAAAGCCATAGCCGGTGCGGTCAGACTGGTCGACCCATCTTCCGGACGCATCGTGGTAGCCGTAGGCATTGTTGACGAGGTTGCTCTCCATCGCGATGGCGGTCGAGAAGTTTCCTTCCTGCCAGGCAATCACCGGGCGGACGTAGGCGACGTTTTTATCGTTATCCAGGTCCATGCCATGATACTGCTGGTCAACAAACAGCGAGCTGCCGTCTTCCAGCAGCGTGTTAACCTCGAGATACCAGTTGCCCAGGGTTTTACTCAGCAGGAAGTTACCGCCGCTGTCGCTACGCCCCCGCCCCTCTTTCATCATATAGATATAGCCGTAACCATCGCCGTAGAGATCGTTAGCGGTGTTGCCGGAATATTCAACGAAGGTATCCTGGTTTAGCGGGAACATATCATAGGCTTCAAAGCGGCCAACTTTTACCTTCCAGTCGTTTTCCGTGCCAAAGAAGAAGACCGCGTCATCCAGGTTCATTTTGCCCGTTAAGTCCGCCAGCGGCTGTACGGAGAAACCGGCAAAATTGCCGTTTTCCATTCGCTTATAGCCGTCAAACCCCAGCAGCAAACGCCCGTTAATATCCCAGCGTTCATGGTTACCGGGTGCCCAGTCTTTATTGGCTGTCGTTTTCATGGACGTTAAACTGCCGGTCTTGCTGGCCGCATCCATATTAAATTCAACGTCACCGTAAAATTTAATATCACCGTAGCCGGATAACGTAAGCTTAGGTGCCGTTTGCGCTGTCGCAGGCTCTGTGGATTCAACCACCACAGGATTTGCAGCTACCACGGGATGCTGCTGTTGCTCAAGAACCTGAATTTGTGCTTCTGCCTTTGCTGCCCTTGTTTCGGCCTTTTCGAGGCGCGCCTCCAGTTGCGCCAGTTTATCTTCCAGACGTTGGGTATCATTTGCTGCCATTGCTGCGGTAGAACAAAACGCACTGACGAGCAGTGCAATATTTTTCACTTTCATCGACTCCATCCTCGTGAGTTAATCATTATTTCCTGACGGACACAGAGAACCTCACCGATAATTCAAATGAATTATCGGCTTACTGCTTCAACTATTAAGAGTTAGCGAATTCGCCTTTATTTAAATCACTCACCACGCCATTCATGACGTTTTCAGTTAATTTATAAAATTTGATCGAGAATGCGGTGAGTAAATAAAAGAGCGATGGGATTAACGTGAACAATAAAATAACACCCTGAATGGCGGATTCTGACTGTACGGTACTGTTCGACTGGTAATTAAACCAGGCCAGCACCCAACCCAGAATGGCACCACCGACGGCGACACCCAACTTAATCACGAAAATATTGGCCGCAACATTCATACCTGTAATACGACGTTGGGTTTTCCATTCACCGTAATTATTTGCATCAGTGATCATTGACCACTGCAACGCGCCGTTACCGCCCTGGACAATCTGAATGAACACATGGGCAATCAGTGGTATGACCCAGAACTCCAGCGGCAGCCAGAAGCAGGCCACGCCTAACGCAGCGTTGAGAATATTGATCCAGAACGAGAGTTTAACCTTGCAAAAACGGGTACCGAACGGCTGCGCCAGAACCGAACCAAACATCGAGGCCAGCATCCCACCCAGCATAAAGAACGAGATGACGTCAGCCCCCTTGTTGAGAACAGTGTTCACGTAATAGACCACTGCACCACCGCGGATCACCACCGCCACCAGCATCATAAAGTTGTAGATCGAGAGAATGCGCCACTGATCGTTACGAAAGAGGATTTTAACGTCCCGGGCGATGTTCAGATTCTCCTCTTTGATCGGCTGGACGCGCTCTTTGGTGGTAACAAAACAAATGATAAACATCACGCAGCCGATTGCGCCGAAAAGCGCCATCGCCACCTGGATGCCGGTCGCCCTGTCGCCGGGGTAGAGATAGTCCGCCAGGGGCAGAATCAATGCGGTGCCGAGCGCCCCGCCAATTGGCGTAATGGCAAAGCGCCAGGACTGCAACGAGAGGTTTTCACGCGGATCGGACGTCAGCGCCGCCCCCAGAGAACAATACGGGATATTTATGGCGGTATACATCAGGGTCATAAATATATACGCGCCAACGGCATAATAAATTTTCCCGGTTTCAGTAAAATCAGGTATGGAATATACCAGCACGCAACTCACCGCAAAAGGAACGCATATCGCCAGCAGCCAGGGACGAAAACGTCCCCAGCGAGTGGATGTTGCATCGGCAATCGCTCCCATAACGGGGTCGGTAATGGCATCTAATAAACGGACCAAAAGAAACATGGTTCCCATTACGGCCGGGGGTAAGCCATAAATATCCGTGTAGTAATACGCCAGAATGGCGACCGAGGAGTCAAAAACAATATGACTCGCGGCATCTCCAAGGCTGTAGCCTATTTTTTCCCGGACCGGAATTTTTTCACTCACTGACATCACGTTACTCCTTATTGATGAAACCGGTTTCTGCTTTGGCAATAATTTCGCCTGAGCGCAACGAGGCGATCCATTATGTTTTTTCACCATGAAGTTATGTTTTTTGCTTTATGTGATCGGGATAATTAAAAGAAAGCCTTTATCCGGAAATTTATGCGTAACGGATCGCAATTTATTTTCTCGCCTACAGCCATTCACAATATCAATATTTCAGCCGCGCCACCGGGGCATTAAACGCAACGGTAAATTGTCTGGATTTGTGCAAAGTGCGATGTTCGACACGCGAAGCGCGGAATATTCGACTAAGGTTTTCTGGTGAATGATTACAGCGTGACCGCTGCTCAGCGAAATAAGGAGAAGCACCGATGATAACACCTCAAAAGCTGCGCCCTCGCCTCTTACCTCTGGTTCTGGGCAGTGCGCTGCTCGCGGTTGCCGCGACAGGCAACGCGGAAGAGATGAACTCTGGCCAGACAAATTCACCGGATATCTTGCTCGGCCCTCTTTTCAACGATGTCCAGAGCGCCAAACTCTTCCCCGATCAAAAAACCTTTGCCGATGCCGTACCGAAAAGCGATCCCCTGACGATCCTGGCCGACTACCGCATGCAGCGTCGTCAGTCCGGGTTTGATTTACGCCATTTTGTTGATATGAACTTCACGCTTCCCGCGGAAGGGGAAAAATATGTTCCTCCTGCGGGGCAGAGCCTGCGTGAGCATATTGACGGGCTGTGGCCTGTGCTGACGCGTACCACCGATAAAGCCAGTAACAAATGGGATTCACTCCTGCCCTTACCAAAATCCTACGTCGTGCCGGGCGGGCGTTTCCGCGAGGTCTACTACTGGGACAGCTATTTCACCATGTTAGGGCTGGCGGAAAGCGGCCACTGGGACAAAATCAGCGATATGGTGGACAACTTTGCCTACGAGCTGGATACATGGGGGCACATTCCGAACGGCAACCGCAGTTACTATCTGAGCCGCTCCCAGCCGCCATTTTTCTCGCTGATGGTGGAACTGCTGGCCACGCACGACAGCGAGGCGCTGAAGAAATACCGTCCGCAGATGGAAAAGGAGTACGCCTACTGGATGGAGGGCGCAGATGCGCTGCAGGCCGGAGAGGCCAACAAACGCGTGGCGAAGCTGGAGGATGGCTCGCTGCTTAACCGCTACTGGGATGACCGCGACACGCCGCGTCCGGAGTCGTGGCTTGACGATATCACCACCGCCAAAAGCAACCCTAACCGCCCGGCAACCGAAATCTACCGCGATTTGCGCTCTGCGGCGGCCTCAGGCTGGGACTTCAGCTCCCGCTGGATGGACGATCCGCAAAAGCTGGGCACCATCCGCACCACCAGTATTGTGCCGGTGGATCTGAACGCCCTGATGTTCAAGATGGAAAAACTGCTCGCCCGGGCAAGCCAGGAGAGTGGCGATGCCGCCAGCGCGAGCAAATATGAAGCCCTGGCCACGGCGCGCCAGAAGGCGATGGAGAAGTATCTGTGGAACGATAAAGAGGGATGGTATGCGGATTACGACCTGAAGAGTAAGAAGGTGCGTAATCAGCTCACGGCTGCAGCCCTCTTCCCGCTGTATGTGAAGGCCGCGGCACAGGATCGCGCGGATAAAGTGGCTGCAGCGACGTCCTCACGTCTGCTGAAACCGGGCGGCATCACCACCACCACCGTGAACAGCGGCCAGCAGTGGGATGCCCCCAATGGCTGGGCGCCACTGCAGTGGGTAGCCACGGAAGGGTTGCAGAATTATGGACAGGACAAGGTCGCGATGGATGTCACCTGGCGCTTCCTGAAAAATGTTCAGCATACCTACGATCGCGAGCAGAAACTGGTGGAGAAATATGATGTCTCCTCCACCGGTACGGGCGGTGGCGGCGGTGAGTATCCGCTACAGGATGGATTCGGCTGGAGCAACGGCGTGACGCTGAAGATGCTGGATCTGGTCTGTCCGAAAGAGAAACCGTGTGACAGCGTGCCGCAGAATCAGCCTGCGGCGAATGATGAGGCTGCGCCGGTGAAAAGTACGGCGCAGTAAGTGAACAATGCCGGGGGGCGCTAACGCCTACCCGGCCTGCATTCCCTTCGGGAGAGGGAAACGATAATCAGAAGCTGTAGCTCGCCCCCAACTGATACGTCCGGTCACGCCCAATCCAGCAGTTTGTCGCGTCGTAGCAGGTCAGCGTCTCTTTGTTGGTGATGTTTTGCGCGCTGGCTTTCAGCGTCAATCCCTCCAGCGACGGCAGGATTTCCCCCATACGATAGGAGGCCGCCAGATCGTACTGCATGGTGCCGCCCAGTTTGCCCGCATCGTTGTTCGGTGAAATTTCCATTGGACCGGTGTAGCGCGCCCCTGCCCCCAGCATCAGCCCTCTCAGCGGCGTGTTGTCAAAGGTGTAATCCCCCCACAGGTTGAACGCGTTCTCCGGTACCTGCGTTGGCCGTTTGCCCTGGTATTTGTCATCTTCGGTATTGATCAGATGGGTGTAGGCATAGTTGGCAATCAGGGTCACGTTATCCGCTGGGCGGCTGACGATTGAGAGCTCAGCCCCTTTAGATTCCACTTCTCCGGTCTGGCTGTAGTTCAGGAAGCCCGGATCGGAGGTGACGACATTTTTCTGACGGATATTGAATACCGAGGCGGTAAAGGTTGTGGCGTAATCCGCCAGCAGGTATTTCACCCCGCCTTCCACCTGCTTGCTGGTGGTTGGCTTCACATCTTTAGCCGTGAGCGTTCCCTGCGGCGACACCGGGGCAAACCCTTCGGAGTAGCTGATGAACGGTGAAAGCCCATTCTCAAACGCGTAAAGCGCGCCCAGGCGTTTGGTCACGCGGTCCTGCGAGACCCACGCCTTGTCGCCATTCTGCATATAATTGGTGGTTACCGAGCGGTAATCGTCATAACGCAGGCTGGCCAGCAGATTTAAACCGCCAAACTCCACCTGATCCTGCAGGTAATAGCCGTTTTGCTGATAGCTCAGACGATTTTTCTGCCCCGTATACAACCCGAGATCGCGTTCATTGATCTGCGAATAGTCAGGATTTCGCATATCGATGCCAGGCGTTGTTGAGGCATAACGATAGTAGAAGTGAGAGTCCATCTTTTGATAGTCAAACCCGGCCAACAGGTGGTGTTTCCACTCTCCCAGCGCCACGGTTTTGGTTACCTGGTTATCGATGTTGAAGCTCTTCAGATCTTCATCCGTGGTGTAAGCAAACCGGTTAAGCTGGTATACCGCGCTCCCCGTCCCCGTGGCATAAACGCTGCGCTGGTGGGTGTCGACATCAAAGTACCGTGCTTTCTGGTTAAAGCCCCAGCCACTGTCAAACTCATGTTCAAAGCTGTAGCCCAGCATCCACTGACGCTGTTTGAAACCGCTCCACTCATCCCCGGCATAATCCCGGCGGTCGGCATATTTCGAGCGCAGATAAGCAAGCGGCAACGGGTTGGATGGAGACAGGCTCGGGGAGTTTTGCGCCAGTGCATCAACCGTAAGACGCGTTTTGCTGTCCGGCTCCCAGGTCACGGACGGGGCAACCAGATAATTTTCATAGCGCGTGGTATGGGGCTGATCGTCATTTTCCGTGGCTTTGCCCAGCAGGCGGTAGTTCCAGTCGCTGTCGGCAATTTGTCCGGTCGAGTCGAGATAACCCTCCTTCAGATTGCGATTGCCGGTGTTGAAACCCAACTCGGTATGGGCGGTTTTTTGTGGCTTTTTACCCTGAATATTCACCAGCCCCCCCGGGGAGCCACCGCCGTAGAGCACAGAAGATGGCCCTTTGAGGATATCAACGCTTTCAATCAGCAGTGGATCGATGCGCGCTTTGGTATTTCCGGTGACGTTATACGGCAGTTGCAGTCCGTTGTAGAACTCCTGGTCAACGGAAAAACCACGGATTTTATATTCGCTCATGTAGGTGGTATTGCCACGCAGCTCTGTCGAAACGCCCGGAACATAGCGCAGGATTTCGTTCACGGAGTTGGCATGGCGTTGCGCGATCTGCTGCGCAGAGACGGTATCGATCACCTGCGGCGTTTTACTTTCGGCAACGGCCGATTTGGTTGCGCTGTTTGTCCATGCAGGGAGAACGCTGCCCTGCTCAGAGCCGGTGACAAGAATGGTGGATTCTTCAGCAAATGCCTGTGCCTGTAATGCCAGCGTCACGGCTCCTGCCAACGCGCATACTGCAAAACGTGAGGTGTTCATAATGTCGTCTTGTGTTTATATGTAACTAGGAACGACAATTATTATCATTTCGATTAGCAAATCAATATCACGGCAAAAAAAACGGCCCTGTCGCGAGAGCCGTTTTGTGTCATCTATGCCCGTCGGAGCAACCTGAATATGCCCAGGACAACAATGGCGCCCACCACAGCCACAAGGAAACTGTGCAGGTCGAATCCACTAATGTCGCCCCCAAAGCCAAACATGGTCGCCAGCCAGCCGCCGACAACCGCACCAATAACCCCAAGAACACAGGTCAATATAAAGCCGCCGCCATCATTTCCCGGCATGATGAGTTTAGCGATAGCCCCGGCAATAAGACCAAAGATGATCCACGCGATAATACCCATAGCGATGCCCTCTTGCAGGTTTAACGCATGCGCAGAAAACCCTCCGCGCAGGTAACGTAAGTATAGGTCATCACGGTAAAACCGATTTCATCTCACCGACTTAACTTCTCTGTACTGCGAAAAAAACTCACCGGTTTGTATTAAGTTTCGTTTCACGCTGCCGATAACGCAGAGACAGTCTGTCATTTATCAAGGAGCCATCCGGCGTGAGTAATTACAGTGAGCAGTTCCTGAAGCAAAATCCGCTGGCTGTATTAGGGGTATTGCGCGACCTGCAAAAAGGCGAGGTGCCGCTGCGCATCAGCTGGTCAAACAATCAGTTCATCAGCAAGATCCTGGATGCTTCTGCAGAGAGGCTGGTCATTGACCTGGGCAGCCAGGAGCATGAAAACCGCGCCGCGCTGCGGGCGGAGAAAATCTCGGTGATGGCAGAAACGCACGGCGCAAAAGTGGAATTTGTCCTGCCGCGCCTGGAGTTGAGCGAATACGGTGGTCTTCCGGCGTTTGTCACCCCGCTGCCGGCCAACCTCTGGTTTGTTCAGCGCCGTGAATATTTTCGTATCAGTGCCCCACTTCACCCTGCCTATTTTGGTAAGGCCAAAATGCCGGACAAAAAAGAGATCCGCTTTCGCCTTTTTGACCTCTCCCTGGGCGGCATGGGTGCGCTGATGGATACGCCAAAGCCTGACGGACTGGTAGAAGGCATGCGATTTACCCAAATCGAACTGGATATGGGAGGCTGGGGGCGTTTTTACTTTGATGCGCAGTTGATCGCCATCAGCGAGCGTAAGGTGGTCGACAGCAAAAATGAAACGATTGTCACGCCGCGTCTGAGCTTCCGCTTCCTGAACGTCGGGCCGGGCGCAGAGCGTGAACTGCAGCGGATTATCTATTCTCTGGAGCGAGAGGCGCGGGAGCGGGCGAATAAAGTGTTGTGACAGGAGCCGGGCAGCACACAGGCCGCCCGACAACGGCATTACATGGCATCCATTGCTTTCTGAACTTTCCAGATATAACGCGGAGCCTGTGGTGCCGGATGATTTTTCACCACGTGTTCAAAGAACTCGTCTTTGTCCATGTCGTTGATCTCTTCTATCGCCTCTTTACGGTCCGATGAGAACGTCCTGAGCAGCGCACCCGCGCCGTTCACGTAAGAGACCACCAGCGCATACTGCATCACTTCAGGATCCTCGATTCCCTTCAGCACGCCGTGTTCCAGAATGCTCAAATAGGCCGTGCCCATGGAGATGTTGCGTTCCGGGTTTTTCAGCTCGCTGGTTGACGGCTGACCACGCCAGCCCATATAGCGGTAGACCTCTCTCCCTGCGGTTGAGGCCTTAAGCTGCATCAGCCCTACGGCGTTAGATTTGCTGACAAGCGTTGGGTTACCGCCGGATTCCACGGCAATGATCGCCGTGATCAGTCGCGGGCTGACGCCCCAGGCCTTGCCTGCCTGTTCACTGATCGGCATCCACTGCATGGCCCGTTTTACAGGCACTTCCGGGTTCCATGCCGGGTTTTGATAGTCATGTTTTGAACTACAGCCAGCCAGCAACACAATCAAAAAAGCAAACCATCTCAATTTCACGTCATCTATCCTTATAGCCGGTCATCGCCCTTGAAGCAGGCAACGTATAAGCGGCATGATATAGACAATTAGATTCTCATTCAGCAAGGAATTGCCATGTCTCAGTTTCATCTTATCGCGCCGTCCGGGTACTGCATCAACCAGGAGGCGGCACAGCGGGGCGTTGAGCGCTTACTGGAACTCGGTTACCCGGTAGAAAATCAGACAATTATCCCCCGCCGCCAGCAGCGTTTTGCCGGTACGGAAGCGCAAAGGCTGAATGATATCAACAGCCTGGTGAACCTGCAGGGTGAGAACAATATCGTGCTGGCGGTGCGCGGCGGCTATGGTGCGAGCCGGTTGCTGGAGAGTATTGACTGGCAAGGGCTGGCAAAGCGTCAGCAGCAGGATCCGCTGCTTATCTGCGGCCACAGCGACTTTACCGTAATCCAGCTCGGGCTGCTCGCGCTGCATAACGTGGTGACCTTCAGCGGCCCGATGCTGGCCGGTAATTTCGGGGCACCCGAGCTTGACCCATTTACGGTGGAACACTTCTGGCGCGCCCTGAAAAACCCGACCTACAGCGTTGAGTGGCAGGGCAACGGGCCGCACTGGTCGTGTGAAGGACAACTCTGGGGCGGAAATCTGGCAATGCTGGTGTCGCTCATCGGGACGCCATGGCTGCCGCAAATTGACGGCGGCATTCTGGTGCTGGAAGATATCAATGAACATCCGTTCCGCGTCGAGCGCATGTTATTGCAGCTGTATTACGCCGGTATTCTGGAACGTCAATCCGCGGTTATTCTTGGCAGTTTTACCGGTGCCGCGCCGAATGACTATGACGCAGGATACTCGCTGGAAACAATGGTCGATTTCATCCGCTCACGCCTTGATATTCCTGTTATTACCGGGCTGGACTTCGGCCACGAGCAGCAAACCGTCACCCTGGCGTTAGGCGCGCAGGCCACCCTGAAGCATGATGAAACGGGCAGTCGGTTAACGATTGGGGGTCATCCGGTCTTAGGTAATGGTGCCAACTTACTGATTTAGTGTATGATGGTGTTTTTGAGGTGCTCCCGTGGCTTCCATCTCCATCAGTT
>OKVX01000934.1_pt1 | contig 13260 bp, 10 predicted proteins | sample 1606941 | NCBI WGS metagenome assembly OKVX01 (sample SAMN03281016, study PRJEB24777) | human gut metagenome | isolation source: fecal sample PR161 from 1 month old female Malay infant, caesarean... | reverse complement strand
GACCTGTATGAGCTGGTACTGGCTGAAGTTGAACAGCCACTGTTGGACATGGTGATGCAATACACCCGCGGTAACCAGACCCGCGCTGCGCTGATGATGGGTATCAACCGTGGTACTCTGCGTAAGAAACTGAAAAAATACGGCATGAACTAATTTCGATTAGCTAACTGCTTGTTTAAAAAGGCGCTACCTGGCATGGGGATGCGCCTTTTTTATTGTCTTATTCTTTCACCGTCAACGCTTTGTAAACCTTTGCTTATCTCGCTTTTAAACCGCTTCTTTTCGTGTATATTTCCACCACTTCAGTGGCTCTCTTCTCGCGGAATGACACAATGATTCGTAAATACTGGTGGCTGGTCGTCTTTGCAATCTCCGTTTTTCTATTCGATGCCCTCCTGATGCAGTGGATTGAACTGATGAGCACCGAAACCGACAAGTGCCGCAATATGAACTCCGTCAATCCGCTGAAATTAGTGAACTGTTCAGAACTCGATTAACCCCCTGCCGTCACCAACCTCCCCGTATTACCCACTAAAAACGGGGATTTAAATCCCTTTGAGCCGTTACCTGACGGTGATAATGTCTCGCCCTTCTCAACCTCTCCTGCGTAACGTCATACTCGAGTAGAACCGACCATGCTGGTTAGCCAATACAACCCTATCCTTGTAGCCCTCTCCTTTGCTGTTGCCATCCTTGCTGCTTACACCGCGCTGAATATGGCTGCACGCGTCGCCGGGAGTCAGGGCGTCGCAGCGCGCGTCTGGCTGGCGGGAGGCGGTGTTGCGATGGGCATTGGCGTATGGGCAATGCACTTTATCGGCATGCTGGCGATGGATCTCTCCATGAGCATGAGCTACAACGCGACCCTGACGATTTTATCTATGGTCATCGCCGTGGGGTCGTCACTGTTTGCGCTATGGCTCGTCAGCTGTGAACAGCTGCGCATGCGCCGCCTGCTCCCCGGCGCTCTGGTGATGGGAATCGGTATTGTTGCCATGCATTACACCGGTATGGCGGCGCTGGAGGTGAGGCCGGGGATCGTTTGGGACACGCTGTGGGTGGCCATTTCGGTCGTGATTGCGCTTGCCGCTTCGCTTGCAGCATTGTGGCTGACCTTCCGCCTGCGTCACGAAGCCGCTCAGGTGGTGCTGATGCGCCTGGGTGCCGCCATCACGATGGGAATTGCTATCGCCGGTATGCACTACGCCGGGATGAAGGCCGCGCAGTTTCCAATGTCCACCATGGTTCACCATCAGGGTATTAACGGCAGCTGGCTGGCCGTGCTGGTCAGCGTCGTCGCGCTCTCTATTCTTGGGATCACCCTGCTGGTGTCGATGCTGGATGCCCGCCTGCAGGCACGAACCGCCCTTCTGGCCTCGTCGCTGGCAGAAGCGAACCGGGAACTTGCGCAGCTGGCGCTGCACGATACGCTGACGCGTCTGCCCAACCGTATCCTGCTGGAGGACCGGCTCGATCAGGCCATCAGCAAAGCTGACCGTGAAGGTACCCATTTCGCCCTGATGTTCATGGATCTCGACGGTTTTAAAGCCATCAATGACGCCTACGGCCATGATGTCGGTGACAGGCTGCTGGTCGCCGTTACGCAGCGTCTGCTGCATCTCCTGAAGGGCCAGTTTACCCTTGCACGCATTGGCGGCGATGAGTTTGTTCTGCTGGCTGAGGGAGAAGGTCCGGACGATGCGGCCTCGCTGGCAAATTCGCTGGTGCGGGCGATCGATAGCCCGTTCACTCTCGACCCCTACGAACTGGTGGTAACGCTTAGCATTGGTATCGCCCTGTACCCTCACGACGGCAAAACCGAACGTGAGCTGATGTTTAACGCCGACGCGGCGATGTATCACACCAAGCATATGGGCCGAAACGGCTATCACTTTTTCCAGCCCTCCATGAACACTCTGGCGCAGACCCATCTTCAGTTAATGAACGATCTGTGGATGGCCGTCGATCGTAATGAACTGCGCCTGCTTTATCAGCCAAAGTTTCACGCGCCCGCGGGCCCTCTCCTCGGGTTTGAAGCGCTGCTGCGCTGGCAGCATCCGAAGCAGGGTTTACTGACGCCGGATCTTTTCCTGCCGCTGGCGGAAAAAACCGGGCTTATCATCCCTATTGGTAACTGGGTGCTCAATGAAGCCTGTCGCCAGCTGAGAGAATGGCATCTGCAGGGGCATCGAAACTGGTCAATGGCAGTAAACCTGTCGACGCTGCAGTTCGAACAGCCCTCGCTGGTTAAAACAGTGCTCGACTGCCTGGAGCGTCATCACGTCCCGCCGGAAATGTTGATCCTGGAAGTCACGGAAACTACGGCGATGAGCAACCCCGATGAGAGCGTGCGGGTGCTGACAGAGCTGACGGATGCTGGGGTGAAAGCCTCGATTGATGATTTTGGGACCGGATATTCGAGCCTGCTGTATCTCAAGCGTTTACCGGCCTGTGAACTGAAGATAGACAGAGCGTTTGTGAAAGAGTTAAGCGGTGAAAGCGAGGATGCCACCATTGTCTCTGCGATTGTGGCCCTCGCGAAAACGCTCAACCTGAAAGTCGTGGCCGAAGGTGTGGAAACCGAAGCGCAGCAAGCCTTTTTGACGGAGCTGGGCTGTAATACCTTACAGGGTTACCTGTTAGGTAAACCCGCCAGCGCGCAGACCATCGAGGCGCTTTGTGCACGGGGTGAAATGTTGCCAGGCGCTGAGCCGTAATCATTATGAGGCGACACGCGCAAGAGAGGGAGTGTCGCCAGAATACTGTCGACCAGGGCTGGCGCCTGCTGATAAAGATTAAAACTGTCGGTATTCATTAACCAGTTTTTAATGATGCCGCTAAAAAAACCGTGGAATACGATCATGGTCAGCTCAATGTTCACCTGCGACGAAATGATGTTTCGAGAAATACATTTTTCCAGCGTAACGCGCAAAGAATCATAATTGAACCCAATACGTTTCCGAATTTCATCCTCTGAAATCATATCGCTGGTAAATTCACATTTATGATACAAAATTTGTAATAACGCACATTGACGGGGTTCGCGTGCGATATACTGAAGCGCAGTAATGAATTGCTCACGAAGTATTAACAACGGATCATCATTTTCGGAGAGAGAAAGCCTGTCGCGAATGATGTCACGTAGCGGTAATTGCTGTTCCCAAATGGCATTAAATATCTCTGCTTTACTGGTAAAGTGCCAGTAGATAGCACCACGCGTAACCTTTGCGGCATCGGCGATATCCGTCAGCGTCGTGCTGGCTACGCCTCGCGTCGCAAACTGCCCGATAGCCGCCTCAATCAACTGCTGTCGGGTTTGTTGAGCCTCTTCTTTCTTTTTACGCGCCATTGACAGCTACTCTTTACTCGCAGGGTATATACATAACATCAGGTTCGGATGGCTGGAAGTATTCACTAAAAGCCGTTTTAATTTTGCACAAAAAAAGTCAATTTACTTAATCTATAAACAATCTAAATACATACCCGGAATTAAATTCACGAAATGAATAAATTTACCGGTTAAGCTCTATTAGCCTGATTTAGCGGGCAGAAGTATAGCCGTATTTTCTACGGGACTGATTCTGATTTTCCTCTCAGGCCTCGTCATTCGCACTTATAAATTAAAAAACATTAAATACCCTCATTATTATACGCAGCTACATTTTATTTTTTCCCTCTGCCCCACTACCGATCTACCGCAAACATCGGTTAATGGGTATTTAAAGGAACAGTCATGACGAATCATTTCAGACGTTTACCCTTAGCCGGTTTCATTGTCTGCGCTGTACTGCTCACTGGATGCGATGGCCAGGAAAATCAACAACAACATGCACAGACGCCTCAGGTCAGCGTCCATATCGTGAAAAGTGCGCCGCTGGCCGTCACAACTGAACTCCCGGGCAGAACAGATGCGTTCCGCGTTGCGGAGGTTCGTCCACAGGTTAGCGGTATCATTCTGCGTCGCAACTTCACGGAAGGTAGCGATGTAAAAGCTGGGGACTCACTTTATCAAATTGATCCTGCGACCTATCAGGCGGCTTACGACAGCGCGAAAGGCGAGCTGGCAAAGGCGCAGGCGGCGGCCAATATTGCACACCTGACGGTGAAACGTTATCTCCCACTGGTGGGAACACAGTATGTCAGCAAACAAGAGTATGACCAGGCCGTAGCCACAGCCCAGCAGGCAGATGCCAGCGTTGTCGCCGCAAAAGCGGGCGTTGAAAGCGCACGTATCAACCTTGCGTATACCAAAGTAAAGTCCCCTGTCGATGGCCGCATCGGCAAATCCAGCGTGACGGAAGGGGCGCTAGTGACGAACGGGCAGGCCGCAGCGCTGGCGACGGTCCAGCAGCTTGATCCGATTTATGTCGATGTGACCCAGTCGAGCAATGAATTTATGCGCCTGAAGCAGACGAGCCTGCAAAAAGGCGACACGGCCAGCAGCGTTGAGCTGCTGATGGAGAATGGTCAGCCCTATCCGCTGAAAGGCACCCTGCAGTTCTCCGACGTTACGGTGGATGAAAGCACCGGCTCAATCACGCTGCGCGCCATTTTCCCGAATCCTCAACACCTACTGTTACCGGGGATGTTCGTTCGCGCCCGCATTGATGAAGGCACACAGCCAGATGCCATTCTGGTTCCGCAGCAGGGCGTGACCCGAACGCCGCGAGGCGACGCAACCGTGCTGGTGGTTAATGATAAAAACCAGGTTGAATCACGTACCGTCGTTGCGCCTCAGGCCATTGGCGACCGCTGGCTGGTGACGGAAGGGCTGAAAAACGGTGACCGCGTGATTGTCAGCGGATTACAGAAAGTCAGACCAGGGGCTACCGTCGTCGCCACGCCAGATACCACCACGACTCCCGCCAGTTAAGGAACGACGACATGGCTAATTTCTTTATTCAAAGGCCGGTTTTCGCCTGGGTACTTGCCATCATTTTGATGATTGCAGGCGGGCTGGCCATTCTCAAACTGCCCGTCGCCCAGTATCCGACGATTGCTCCGCCAGCCGTGGCGATTTCTGCGACCTACCCCGGCGCTGATGCCCAGACGGTGCAGGATACCGTGACCCAGGTTATCGAACAGAACATGAACGGTATCGACAACCTGATGTACATGTCTTCCACCAGCGATTCAGCAGGTAATGTCACCATCACACTGACCTTCGAGTCAGGAACGGATCCGGACATCGCCCAGGTGCAGGTGCAGAACAAACTGCAGCTCGCCATGCCGCTGCTGCCGCAAGAGGTACAGCAGCAAGGGATTGGCGTTGAGAAATCCAGCAGCAGTTTCCTGCTGGTCGCCGGTTTTGTTTCGGACAACAAAAACCTCACTCAGGATGATATCTCCGACTATGTCGCCTCGAACGTCAAAGATGCTATCAGCCGAACGACGGGTGTCGGCGACGTTCAGCTGTTTGGCGCCCAGTATGCGATGCGCATCTGGCTCGACAGCAACGCGATGAATAAATACCAGCTGACGCCGCTGGATATTATCAACCAGCTGAAAACGCAGAACGACCAGATAGCGGCAGGTCAGTTGGGCGGTACGCCATCGGTTCCTGGACAGCAGTTGAATGCCTCCATCATCGCGCAAACTCGCCTGAAATCACCGGAAGAGTTTGGCCGCGTGACGCTCAAGGTGAACCAGGACGGCTCGATGGTTCACCTGAAGGATGTCGCTCGCATTGAGCTCGGCGGCGAAAACTACAATATGGTGACCAAAATCAACGGGCAGGCAGCCACCGGCCTTGGGATTAAGCTGGCAACCGGGGCAAACGCGCTGGATACCGCGGCAGCCATCAAGAGCAAACTGGCGCAACTGCAACAGTTCTTCCCGCAGGGGTTGAAGGTCGTCTATCCCTATGACACCACGCCTTTTGTGAAAATTTCTATTCATGAAGTGGTGAAGACCCTGTTTGAAGCGATCGTTCTGGTCTTCCTGGTCATGTATCTGTTCCTGCAAAACCTGCGCGCGACGCTCATTCCGACTATCGCGGTGCCGGTGGTTCTGCTGGGTACCTTCGCGGTTCTTGCAGCGTTCGGTTTCTCCATCAACACCCTGACGATGTTCGGGATGGTACTGGCGATAGGGCTACTCGTTGATGACGCCATCGTGGTGGTCGAGAACGTTGAGCGCGTGATGGTCGAGGACAAGCTGCCGCCCAAAGAGGCCACGCAGAAGTCGATGGAGCAGATCCAGGGCGCGCTGGTGGGGATCGCGATGGTTCTCTCGGCGGTCTTTGTTCCGATGGCCTTTTTTGGTGGCTCGACGGGCGCCATCTATCGCCAGTTCTCGCTGACTATCGTTTCCGCCATGGCGCTCTCCGTGCTGGTTGCGCTGATCCTAACGCCCGCACTCTGCGCAACGCTGCTTAAGCCCGTTTCTGGCGATCATCATGAGAAGAAAGGGGGGTTCTTTGGCTGGTTCAATGCGCTCTTTGATAAGAGCGTGGAGCACTACAGCAACAGCGTAAGCGGTATTTTGCGTAAGACCGGCCGCTATCTGGTGGTGTACGTCCTTATTGTCGGTGGGATGGCGGTGCTGTTCCTGCGCTTACCTACCTCCTTCCTGCCTGAAGAGGATCAGGGGGTATTTATGACGATGGTTCAACTCCCGGCGGGTGCGACCCAGACGCGTACTCAGCAGGTTCTCGACCAGGTTCAGGACTACTATCTGACCCAAGAGAAAGCGAACGTTGAATCCGTCTTTACCGTTAACGGCTTTAGCTTTAGCGGTCAGGGCCAGAACTCCGGTATCGCCTTCGTCAGCCTGAAACCCTGGGAAGAACGTTCTGGGGAGAAAAATAGCGTTGAGGCCATCGTGGGCCGAGCGACAAAAGCGTTCAGCCAGATTAAAGACGGCCTTGTATTTCCGTTTAACCTGCCTGCCATTATCGAACTGGGAACCGCAACGGGCTTCGACTTTGAACTTATCGATCAGGCAAACCTGGGGCATACCCAGCTGACGCAGGCGCGTAATCAGATGCTCGGCATGGTGAAAGAGCACCCTGACCTGCTGGTTCGCGTGCGTCCTAACGGCCTGGAGGATACACCGCAGTTCAAACTGGATGTCGATCAGGAGAAAGCGCAGGCGCTGGGTATTAGCATTTCTGATGTCAACCAGACGATATCGACGGCATTGGGTGGTACCTATGTGAATGACTTTATCGATCATGGCCGCGTGAAAAAAGTTTACGTCCAGGCGGATGCGAAATTCCGAATGTTGCCGGGGGACATCAACAATCTCTACGTGCGCAGCGCGAATGGAGAAATGGTGCCGTTCTCATCCTTTAGCAGCGCTCACTGGGTTTACGGTTCTCCTCGTCTGGAACGCTATAACGGCATGCCGTCCATGGAGATCCTCGGTGAGTCGGCCCCAGGGAAAAGTACCGGTGAGGCCATGGTGATGATGGAAAGCCTGGCGGCAAAACTGCCTTCCGGCATCGGCTATGACTGGACGGGAATGTCTTATCAGGAACGCCTTTCCGGTAACCAGGCGCCTGCACTGTACGCCATTTCACTGATCGTGGTGTTCCTGTGCCTGGCTGCACTGTATGAAAGCTGGTCCATACCCTTCTCTGTCATGCTGGTTGTGCCGTTAGGCGTCATCGGGGCTCTTTTCGCAGCGTCGCTGCGCGGGTTAAACAATGACGTCTATTTCCAGGTCGGCCTGCTGACAACGATTGGGTTATCGGCGAAAAACGCCATCCTGATCGTCGAATTTGCTAAGGACCTGATGGATAAAGAAGGTAAAGGTATCATTGAGGCCACGCTGGAAGCCTCAAGAATGCGCCTTCGCCCGATCCTGATGACCTCCCTGGCCTTCATTCTTGGCGTCATGCCGCTGGTAATTAGCACCGGAGCCGGGAGCGGCGCGCAAAACGCCGTCGGTACGGGTGTGATGGGAGGCATGCTTTCCGCAACGCTTCTGGCTATTTTCTTTGTGCCCGTTTTCTTTGTGGTTGTCCGAAGACGGTTTACCAACCATAAGGATTAACGTATCCCTGAAGGCACCGTTTGGTGCCTTTTTTATTTTAATATAAACAATGGATTAGTCATTATTGAATCGCATATTAAAAATTCATGAGTTTGCATTAAGTAAAAGCGCCCTCTTGCGACTCCATAATTTCTCCATGAATTTATCCAGAAAACGCTTTTTCTCCATGATTTTTACAAACTACATAATTTGAGATTATTCCACGTGTAACGGGAACTTACCCTGGTGGTAAAATAATCTCCAGTTCGTTAATAGCCCTCCTGGCTTTGTAGCGAATAAGAAATAATACTGAGGTAACATCATGAAAAGATTCATTTCCGTTGCACTTCTCGCTGCGCTGCTTGCTGGTTGCGCGCACGACTCTCCTTGTGTACCGGTTTACGATGATCAGGGCCGACTGGTTCATACCAATACCTGTATGAAAGGCACCACCCAGGACAACTGGGAAACAGCGGGTGCCATCGCCGGCGGCGCTGCCGCAGTAGCGGGTTTAACGTTAGGTATTGTTGCCCTGACGAAGTAACATCTGTTCAGAAAGCGCGGCTCCGGCCGCGCTTTTGCTTTTAATGAGTGCATCATTTTCTAATAAACAACAAAGTTCCGCATTTATTCTTATATTTCATTTCAACCAACCGCTATCAACACCTTTTTCTTATCTCTGATGATTTTCATACATTAATACTATTGGATACTCTGACAATATTCACCTCAGAAACTATCTCTCCTTTTTATTTCATCCCGGTTAAAACTTTTGCTCCAATTTGTGGCACAGGTTGTAATTTCGCACTGTTTCGGGGCGCTCATTTTATTTAAGCCTGTCTACACTCTGCATTAAGCGTTCAGTTTTCTCTTATCTCGCTGAACTCAAAACTGGCATTACGTTTGCTTTATAAACGTTGGCCAATGCCACAGACAGGTTAAGCGCTTAAAAACGCTTCTATAACAATAAATTTCGCCACACAGGATCCATTATGAAAAAGACGATGATAGCCAGCCTGACCGCTGCAGGCATGTTGTTTGCCATAGCCGGTCAAGCCCATGCGGGAACGACGCTGGATGCCGTTAAAAAGAAAGGTTTTGTTCAATGCGGTATCAGCGACGGTCTGCCTGGCTTCTCTTATGCCGATGCGAACGGCAAATTTACCGGTATTGATGTGGATGTCTGCCGTGGCGTCGCAGCAGCGGTTTTTGGTGATGACAGCAAAGTAAAATACACCCCGCTGACGGCGAAAGAGCGCTTTACGGCGCTGCAGTCCGGCGAAGTTGACATGCTCTCGCGTAATACCACCTGGACCTCCTCCCGCGATGCAGGTATGGGGATGTCATTTACGGGCGTGACCTACTATGACGGCATCGGCTTCCTGACCCACAATAAAGCGGGCCTGAAAAGCGCCAAAGAACTGGATGGCGCCACCGTGTGTATCCAGGCGGGTACCGATACCGAGCTGAACGTCGCGGATTATTTCAAAGCAAATAAGATGAAATACACCCCTGTGACTTTCGACCGCTCGGATGAATCAGCCAAAGCGCTGGAATCCGGTCGCTGCGACACCCTGGCCTCTGACCAGTCACAGCTGTATGCCTTACGCATTAAGCTGAGCAATCCGGCGGAATGGATTGTCTTGCCTGAAGTGATCTCCAAAGAACCTCTCGGACCGGTTGTGCGTCGTGGCGATGCAGACTGGTTCTCTATCGTTCGCTGGACGCTGTTTGCCATGCTGAATGCAGAAGAGATGGGCATCAACTCGAAAAATGTTGATGAGAAAGCGGCGAATCCTTCCACCCCGGATATGGCGCACCTGCTCGGTAAAGAAGGTGATTTTGGCAACGATCTGAAGCTGGATAACAAGTGGGCTTACAACATCATCAAACAGGTGGGTAACTACGCAGAGATCTTCGAGCGTAACGTGGGATCGGAAAGCCCGCTGAAGATCAAACGCGGCCAGAACAATCTCTGGAATAACGGCGGTATTCAGTACGCGCCACCAGTACGTTAAGTCATAGCTGTAACGGGCACTGCTCGGGCAGTGCCCACTCCAGAGTCATGGTTATTGAGGTTTCTTTATGTCCCATCGCCGCTCAGCCGTAAAAGGATCGCTATCCTTTTCTCATCCCGCGGTCCGCGCCTGGCTATTCCAGATTATTGCTATTGTTGCGGTTGTTCTTATCGCCGTGTATCTCATCCATAACACCATCACTAACCTGAATAATCGCGGTATCACCTCCGGTTTTGCGTTTCTGGATCGCAGCGCGGGCTTTGGGATTGTTCAGCACCTTATCGACTATCAGGAGGGTGACACGTACGGACGCGTGTTTGTGGTCGGTTTACTGAATACGCTGTTGGTATCGGCACTTTGTATTGTCTTCGCGTCCATCCTGGGCTTCTTTATTGGGCTGGCGCGTCTTTCTGAAAACTGGCTGCTGCGAAAGCTTTCCACCATCTATATTGAGACGTTTCGCAACATCCCACCGCTGCTGCAGATCTTCTTCTGGTATTTCGCGGTGCTGCGTAATCTTCCCGGTCCCCGCCAGGCCGTCGATGCGTTTGAGCTGTTTTTCCTGAGTAATCGTGGGTTATACATTCCCTCTCCGCAGGTGGCCGAAGGGATTTACGCCTTTATCGTCGCCATTATTGTTGCGCTCGCGATTTCCGTCGGCCTGTTCCGCTATAACCGTAAGCATCAGATTAAAACCGGACAGCTTCGTAAAACATGGCCAGTTGCCGCTGCGCTGATTGTTGGCTTACCGTTAGTTGCTCACTGGCTTTTTGGTGCAGCCTTGCACTGGGATATTCCTCACCTACGCGGGTTCAACTTCCAGGGTGGTATGGTGTTAATTCCTGAACTGGCAGCACTCACGCTGGCGCTTTCAATTTATACCTCCGCGTTTATTGCGGAAATCATCCGCTCCGGGATCCAGGCCGTGCCTTACGGGCAGCACGAGGCAGCACGTTCACTCGGTTTGCCGAATACCGTGACGCTTCGCCAGGTCATTATTCCGCAGGCTTTACGGGTGATCATTCCGCCCCTGACCAGCCAGTATCTCAACATTGTCAAAAACTCATCGCTGGCAGCTGCCATTGGTTATCCGGATATGGTGTCTCTCTTCGCCGGAACCGTGCTTAACCAGACCGGACAGGCCATAGAAACCATTGCCATCACCATGTCCGTCTATCTAATCATCAGTCTGGCCATTTCGTTGCTGATGAACCTTTATAACCGTCGTATAGCACTGGTCGAGCGCTAAGGATCTATGATGACAAAAGCGATACTGTCGCACTCCTCGCGCCCTGCCAGCTCGACGGGTGGACGTTTTATTCTCTGGGCGCGTAAGAATCTCTTCTCCAGCTGGAGTAACAGCCTGCTGACGATCGTCTGCCTGTGGCTAATGTGGGAATTGATTCCTCCTCTGCTGAGCTGGGCGTTTTTACAGGCCAACTGGGTCGGTACAACCCGGGCAGATTGTACTAAAGCTGGCGCTTGCTGGGTGTTTATTCATGAGCGCTTCGGTCAGTTCATGTATGGATTGTATCCGCACGAACAGCGCTGGCGGATTAATCTGGCGCTGGTTATCGGCCTGCTCTCTGTTGCAGTCATGTTCTGGAAAAAGCTGCCTCACCGTGGACGCTATATTGCCGTCTGGGCGGTGGTTTATCCGATTATTGTCTGGGTGCTGCTGTATGGCGGTTTTCTGGGGCTGGAACGCGTTGAAACACGCCAGTGGGGTGGCCTGACGCTGACATTGATTATCGCTTCAGTAGGGATCGCCGGCGCGCTACCGTTGGGTATTTTACTCGCCCTGGGTCGCCGTTCAAAAATGCCGGTCGTACGCGTGCTCTCCATTATCTTTATTGAGTTCTGGCGCGGCGTACCGCTTATCACCGTACTGTTTATGTCGTCGGTCATGCTGCCACTGTTTATGGCGGAAGGTACAACGATCGACAAGCTGATCCGTGCCCTGGTCGGGGTGATTCTCTTCCAGTCCGCCTATGTCGCTGAAGTTGTACGCGGTGGCCTGCAGGCATTGCCTAAAGGCCAGTACGAAGCGGCGGAATCACTGGCGCTCGGTTACTGGAAAACGCAGGGACTGGTGATCCTTCCGCAAGCGCTCAAGCTGGTTATCCCTGGGCTGGTCAATACGATCATTGCTCTCTTTAAAGATACCAGCCTGGTGATCATCATCGGATTGTTCGATCTCTTTAGCAGCGTGCAGCAGGCAACCGTTGACCCTGTCTGGCTGGGTATGTCCACCGAGGGATATGTCTTTGCCGCTCTGATCTACTGGATCTTTTGTTTTAGCATGTCGCGCTACAGCCAGCATCTGGAAAAGCGCTATAACACCGGGCGTACACCGCACTGAGGAAATTATGAGCCAAATGACTATGACAACCGCCAACGCGATGATTACGCTGGAAAACGTCAATAAATGGTATGGACAGTTTCATGTCCTGAAGGACATCAATCTTAAGGTAAAGCAGGGCGAACGCATCGTCCTTTGCGGCCCTTCCGGTTCAGGTAAATCCACAACCATTCGCTGTATTAACCATCTTGAAGAGCATCAGCAAGGGCGCATTGTGGTTGATGGTATTGAACTGAATGAAGATATCCGCAATATCGAACGCGTGCGGCAGGAAGTGGGAATGGTATTTCAGCACTTTAATCTGTTTCCACACCTGACCGTTCTGCAGAACTGTACGCTTGCGCCGATTTGGGTCCGAAAGATGCCGAAACAGGAAGCGGAGGCGCTGGCGATGCACTACCTTGAACGCGTACGTATCGCGGAGCATGCCAATAAGTTTCCAGGTCAGATCTCGGGCGGGCAACAGCAGCGCGTGGCTATCGCCCGTTCGCTGTGCATGAAACCCAAAATCATGCTGTTTGACGAACCGACATCTGCGCTGGATCCCGAAATGGTGAAAGAAGTACTGGATACCATGATTGGGCTGGCCCAATCCGGCATGACGATGCTGTGCGTAACGCATGAGATGGGTTTTGCCAGAACGGTAGCTGACAGGGTGATCTTTATGGACCGCGGCGAGATTGTTGAACAGGCACCGCCGGATGAGTTCTTTGCGCATCCGAAGTCAGAACGTACGCGAGCATTTTTATCGCAGGTAATTCATTAGTCGTTTGCTCTGCCGGGTGACGGCTTCGCCTTACCCGGCCTACGATTTGTGCAGCGCAGAAACGCAAAAAGGCCATCCTTTCGGATGGCCTTTTCACTTATTTGATGTCTGGCAGTTCCCTACTCTCACATGGGGAG
>OKVX01000933.1_pt1 | contig 13284 bp, 12 predicted proteins | sample 1606941 | NCBI WGS metagenome assembly OKVX01 (sample SAMN03281016, study PRJEB24777) | human gut metagenome | isolation source: fecal sample PR161 from 1 month old female Malay infant, caesarean... | reverse complement strand
TTAATGATACGGCGACCACCGAGATCTACACTAGATCGCTCGTCGGCAGCGTCAGATGTGTATAAGAGACAGCTTCATTTATATATGCAAAATTCAATGGTATAATATAAGGTTTATCTTTATCAACTAATCCGATTCTACAGCAATCACATGATTGAATTATCTGTTCAATTTTTTCTTTATCAATAATTTCTCTGTCTTTTTTTCTCATATTATAACCTCCCAAAACACATTTATTAGTGAGTATTATAACACAAAAAGTAACTAATTCCATATTTTTCTTTTAACACTCTTAACATGTGAAAAATTTCCACATTATACCGTGAATATTTAGACAAAAAAAATCGCATCATTCAAAATATGAATCTGCGATTTTAATTAATATGTTATACTTATTAAATCATTTTTTCTTTTAATTTATCAAGTTAACAGTTCATCCTATAAACTACTATATTAAAATAATTTACTTGTTAATATTAAAATAAACATTAATAATATAATAATTAACGATAATATAAATCCTTGTTTAGCTAAATAATTCTCCTTATATTTATATCCTATAAACAGTGCTATAACTAACATGACTAACGATATTTCGTTAATAGGTAATGATATACCCATTAGCTTTAAAATATGCTCCCCAAAATATTTTCCATTAAAGAAAGTAAAAGAAAACATAGTCGCTAATATAGAAAGAATTAAAGATACACTTCCTATTCCCCAATTTTTAGAATTGTTTTTCTCCTTCATATTCCCATCTCCATAAATATATCTTTATATTTTAGAATAATATAAACTCCCTTGTAATTATACCATATTTTTTCTTTATTAGGATTTATTTTCCACAAAAGATACATACTTAATATTAAGAAGAAATGGATTTCTGATTAAGTATATTTCTTTTACAAAAGTCTATAATCAATATTTCTACTTTCACCTGTTATCATATTTTTTATTTTTACTTCTTTCATTTCTACTTCATCTTCACCAATTAGTATCACATTATTAATATCTAACTTATTTGCGTAATTCATTTTTTTCTTTAACGAACTTTCTTCAAAATAAACTGTAACCTTTTTCCCATTATATTGTAAATAATTCATTACTTCTATGCAATATTCAATTGTATCACCTATTGGTATTATTAAATAATCTAATTTATTTTTCATTTCATATTTATCTATAAATCCAATTTCTTTTAAAACAAAGAATAGTCTAGTTAATCCAATAGAAATACCTACTCCAGGCAATATATTATTAGTATAATTTTCAGCTAAATTATCATATCTTCCACCAGAGCAGATAGAACCATACCCTTCATTTCCCACTAATATAGTTTCAAAAACTGTTCCAGTATAATAGTCTAAACCTCTTATAATCTTTAAATTAATTTCAAAATCTTCCTCATTCACACCTAATATTGATAATGTATAACATATCTTTTTTAATTCTTCTATTCCTTCAATAAAATATTTACTTTCAATATTAAACTTTGAAAGTTCTTCTATTTTTTCTTTATTCGTACCATTTAAGTCTAATACTTTATTAATATAATTGCTCTTTTCAGTACCTATAATATTTTCTAACTCCTTAGAAAATACATCTTTACCTACTTTGTCATATTTATCTATTAATATCATAACCTCATTAACATTATCTATTTTTAATTCACTCAATATGCCTTTTAAGATCTTTCTATTACTTATTTGAAATATATAATCTATTAAACCTATTGATTTAAAAGCTTTAGATGCTAAACTTATAACCCATGCATCATTGCCTATGCTCAATTTTTCTTTTCCTATAACATCAATATCACATTGATAAAACTCTCTATATCTACCTTTTTGATTTCTTTCACCTCTATAAACTTTTCCTATTTGATATCTTTTAAATGGAAATACTAAGTCGTTATAATATTGAGCCACATATCTAGCAAATGGTACTGTTAAATCAAATCTTAAAGCTAACTGATTTTTTCCCTTTTGAAAATTATATACCTGTTTTTCTGTTTCCCCCCCGGTCTTTGCAAGCAATACTTCTGCTTTTTCTATTATTGGCGTATCTATTGCTAAGCATCCATTATCTTCATATACATTTTTTATCTTAGAAACCATGTCATCAAATATTTCTTGTTCCTTAGGTAAAAGCTCCATAAATCCTGGTAATATACTTGGTTTTATAATATTTTTCTTCATTTAAATCACTCCTATATATTTTCTTATGAAAAAAAGCCATGTAGGCAGATATCCCACATGGCTGTAAATAAATTATGAATTCACTTAATTTATCATTACCTAGAGATACAAGCCTAATGCTGATAGACTTGTATCTGTTTTTTACAGATCAAGTCTCTAGTAATGATGATGTATTTTGTTTTCATTATTAATATTAAGTGTCCTCATAATTTCCCTCCTAAAATAATTTATTTACATTATACAATTATAATGTTTAATATTCAAATAGTATTTTATAGTCGGTCGCATAATTTCCATGGATATTTTCAAGACTCCCAATTTTAAAATGCTATTTTATATTTAATTTCCTTTTTCCTTAAGCTTTCTGACAAGATCCACATAAAATTCACACACATCGTACCCTCTTATATCCTGTCTTGTTAAGTCAACCATATCACCATGAGAAATTCCTTTCTTTCCTGCAGTCAGTGTGCCAAGGAAATTGCCCCACTTAGCTGAAGAAACTTCAACCAGCCCGTCATTCTCTCCATCGAAAATCTTTGCTAATATATAGCCAATATTTAGTGGAAATCCTGATGAAAACATATTTTTCATTTTAGAAGTCACACTTTGATATAAAACACCTTCTACATCTTTTACCTTTATGTTAAATTGTGAACATTTTTCTAATGTAAGGTCTGCTACTCCTGCTAAAAAATCAGGATCCTTATCTCCAAGCTTTACAAATGTTCTATTGTACTTTTTCGCCACATAATTCTTAAATTTATCAGGTGCTTTATCTAATAAAAAATCTACATATTTACAGCCTCTATGTGGTGTATTTACAGTAGTTAAAGATGCTACATACTTTGAAAGTCCGAGACAGCTTATTGCATATCTTGAATCAAGTCCACCTTTAGAATGTGCAATTATATTTACTTTTTCACACCCAGTATCATTTATTATCTTTAAAATGTTTTCTTTTAATTCCTGTGCACTTTTACATACTGCATTTGAGGACTGCTGTTTTCCATAAAATATTTGTGCACCATTTCTCATGAGTTCCTTTGGTATTCTCCCCCAGTAATTAATAAACATCCAATCCCTGAAGAATATTCCATGAACCATTACAATTGGATATCTGGTTCTGCATACTTCATTTTCTTTTCTAACATCATTTCTTAATTCCTTTGACTGTTCATAAAAATACTCATATCTTACTTTTTTACAGCATCCATTTAAAATTATGAAATTTAAAATCGGAGCCCACCATAAAAGAACAATTAAAAGCCTGTTAACAACTCCTAAATTTCTTGATGTAAACATCATTCTCATAAATCCGTTTATAACAGGAATTATCAAAACGCAAACTGCTGTAATTCCATTAATTATAAATTCTTTAGAATTTATTGTGAGATTATCTGTATTTAATAAAAAAATATACAGTATTATTTCTATAAGTACTGCCAAAGAACTGTCAGCTATGAGCTCATAGCCTGATACCATAATGCACACTCTTTTATTTAATTTTTTTAATCTTAATGGAATTATGTTTATATATAGATATAATAATAAAACTATTATTCCAATTATATAGCATAGAATTTTCGTCTTCATGATATTAAATATAAATATCATGTTCATAAGCAAAGTAAATATAATAATATTTCTAATCCTAAAATAAATCCTTTTATCATTCATGATTATATCCCCTTTTATTACTGCTAATTATTCAAATCTGCCTATTGTAGAATCTATTTGACATATATCACACTTATCATTTCCATTTAATTGGATAATATCATGGATTAAAATACCAAATATATTTTAACCCTACTCATAAATCCCCCTATGTAACATAGCCTTAAATTCATCAAACGGAACCATGCGAGCTCCCATGGATTCAAGGTGTTCGGTATATACCTGACAATCAATGAATTCAAATTTCTGTTCTTTTAATACTTCTGCAAGAGTTATTAGTGCTATTTTTGATGCGTTGCTTACTCTTGAAAACATGCTTTCGCCAAAAAATGAAAAATCGTTACTATATTCTATAACAAAGCCTATCAAAACCTTGTAAAATTCGTACTTACAAGGTTTTGTTATTATATTCCATATAGCATTATTTATTAAAATATATCATTAGTTTTTGACGAATTTTTGACGTCAAAAACATACTTTCCAACCTTAAATGATATCATGAATTTACGTTATTTTCCATAACGTCAAAAAATTTAAGCCTTACCCTAGTAGTTGCAACATTTGACGCCATATATAATTAACAATTTAGTATTAAACCAAAAACATATACTATCTTTAATGTAATTATACTTAAGAATTTTAATGTATAAAACAAAGATAATGCATTTCACCTTGACTTATATTACAATGTCATCGCAATAAATCATAAGATAAAAACTAATTCACATCTTCCATATTATCATTATAATATTCTTGTAGGTGGATTCTCTGATTTATTGTAAACTCACTACTAACTATTAATTTTCAACCCCAGAGATGCCTGCACTACTTAGGAGTATTTACTAATATTTATTGAATGATATTCAATTCTAGATTTAATATTTTTTATTCAACAATAATCATCTTATTCACAAGTTCTGTCATACCCTTTCCAAGTTCATCTGCTAAAATTTCACGGAATTCATCAGATTCAAAAATCTCCTTAAACTTTTCCTGAAGCTTTCTCATTGATATATCATAATCATAATAGCTGTTATATTCATCAACAAGCTTTTCTTTAATTATTTCATTGCCATATGATAAATTATATGCTACTTTATCAATAATCCTATAATAGCCATATGGTTCCTTAAAATAGCTTTTAAACACATAATAAACAATCTGATCTTGTATTGCTTTATCTGAAAGTGATTCAAGAATAGATGGATTAATGCCTACTAATGCTTCTTTTTTGTATTTTCCTTCTGGATCAAATCTCTCAATAATTTTTTGTAATTCATTATCACATAAATTATCAGTTATAGTGCTTACAGCTCCAGTACTATATAAGTTATCTATTTCTTGAATATATTTATGTAAAATAGAACTAAGCATCCCTTTCATATTTATGCTGAAATTTCCATATACACTTGCATTAGTTGTATGACCTATACCCCTTTTCAATTTAGCCCAATAACATGAAACACTTCTAGGGCTCAGACGATATTTAGAATTAATTGTATATCCATTTACAATTGACTTATCTTTTGTAAGTCTATACTGAAGTGCATTCAAAATTCCAGGTATTTTTTCAAAATCAACCTTAATTTCAATTGCAGGGTTATTATAATTATGCACAGTTACAAATAATGGATCTTCTATATCTTTCGGCAAAATCATCTTTTGAGTTTCTTTAATAATTTCATTAATATATAAATATAGTCCAGACGGAGTAAAATTAACTACTTTTTCTTTATTATTAGTATTATGTAAAGCAGTCTGAATAGGGTCAATATTTTTATCTATATATCTTAAAGAAAGCCATTTCGAGGATGTATTCTTTATTTTCTCACAATACTTCTCTATTGTTTTTTCTACCTTTTCAACTGCACCTGCTATATTTTTATCATAATCATTCTGAGTTAATTGAAAATTATTTTCAGCACTTTTATTTATTATGTTGCCAATTATCCTGTCTGCTTTAGTAAAAATAATATTAACTGGGATATTTGTTTTTCCTTCTTTTAATATTTTTTCTGCAATTGCATTACAAGTGTCTGTAATAACATCATCTCTCTCATCAAGGCTTATAAGAAACAAAATGCTGTCTGGACTGCTGCTTAATGCTATATCTAAGGCACTGTTTATTGATAAATTATCGATTCCAGACTGAGTAAGCCCCATTGTATCACGTAATCTGAATCTTATTCTATCTTTTTCGTTTATCTCTTTTATAAATTCCGCTCTTGGTCTACAGGCTAAAGTAATTTCATCTACTATCAAACTATATGGCTGGAAAGGATCAAACAATTCTTTTAATACACTTCTGCTGTCTTTGTTATCAATACTCATTTCATAAATTTCATCATCTGATTTAAATGCTTTTAATAAATCTTCTAATTTTGCACTAATAATTTTTCCAATATTATCGAGCCATATATTGTAGTCACATGCCATATTTTCATTACCATCAGAATCTGAAGCATTCTGATTCCATAATTCTTCAAATGCAATACGTCTAAGCTCTTTAATACTTACTTTTTGTTGTCCATATAATTTTTTATTTTCTTTTGCACGCTCAATAATATCTGGTTCTGCATTTTCAATTACATTTAAAACTTTTGATACTGCATTTTTAAAATCATCTATGTTTATGATGTCTTTAATATAACCAAGGTGATACGATGCTTCATCAGGTTCTAAAATCTTTTCAAACCACCTGTCATCTATAGACTCAATTGTTTCCTCTGTATCCATTCCATTGCTTACAAAAAGCTCAGACAGATTTTCTAATACCCTTACATGTACTGCTTTTTTATCAAATATTTTTTTTACTAAATTTATGGCACACTCTTCATTGCTTTTAATCCTTAAGTCAAACATAAAATTACATGGTATTATTGTTGTCTGATTCGTATCTCCAATACCACATGATATTGATCCTGCAATACTAGAATTTATTAATGAATAAATTAATGAACTTTTGCCAGAACCAGTAGCTCCAATAACTGAAATTGATGGTGAATATTTTGAACGTTTCATTGTTTCTTTTGCTGATAAATATTTATTTGATTTATTATTATCTGTCATAAGACTGCCTCCCCGCTTATAAAAAAAGAATCAATTTAATGTAATTGATTCTTTCTTTGAAATATAAATTTTCATTTAATGTTAACTCACAGACAACATTCCATCATCGAAACCACATTTGTAAAAGAATTCTTCAATCATTAATTTTCTTAAAATAATACTTTCAATTAATTTATCTACGATAACTATAACTTTATCATCTGACTGGTTTCTTATTTCATTTATATATTTTTCAATATCATCCTCTATTAGTCTATATTCATTATTACTATAAAGTTCATCTGCATAATCATTAACCTTATTTAAAGTATCATCTGCACTTCTAACTTCATTATTGCAATTTAACAATACATCACTTATTAAATCTCTATTTTTTTTCATATTTCTTCTTCCTCTCCCTGAGTATTTTTGATTTCATTTTTTCATAATATTATTTAATTTTTATATTATGTATTTACACTATGTAAATAAAACTGAAAACAGCTAAAATCCTAATTCAATACTTTTAGATACTGTTTATCATATACTATAAATTCAGAAGCAATAACACATAAAACGCCCCCTTATTGAATATAAAAAAATAATATCCAATAAGGGGGCTAGAAAATATGTGCTTATATGAAATATAAAAAACATATATAAATTTCAAGCGCCTTCTCCATATTACAAATCAAACTAATAGTAAGCTTGTATATGAATCTAGTACACTGGTCGTGTATTATTAGATATTCGTTTCTTTGATTATATTATACCATAATTTACATATATTTCAATACATTGAATAAAATTCGTCTTATTTTTTGTTTTTATATTTTATTTGATTTTTTCTTATTTTAAATATAAATATATAAGAATCATCGACCTTAGTTGCTCTCTAGGAGTCTTTATGTATATATATATCGGCATCATTCTTATATATTTGCAACAATTATTAAAAGTCTTTTAACTTGATACCTTTAATATCTCTATAGTAAATTTTATATAACAAAAATGATTATATTATAAATTCATAATACAATCATTCTTAATAAACATCTTTAAATTTTAAAAAGCATCCATTTGCACTTCTCTATATCGTACTTAATCTCAAATATTTTTTCAGTATTATTTATAAAAGCACTGCAGGTAAAAACCATCATTTTATTACCACATAATTTTTCAATATCTGTACTTATAATTTTATTTATTTTTATAACTTCATAACTATTATCTTCCTGAATCCTAAACTTTATTGGATTTATCATTCCATCACTTTTGAAATAAGCAATCATTTCTATACTCTTAGCAACAACTTTCATATTCAGCACTTCCTTATAATATACTACTCATCATTGGATAATCACCCTTTGATCCTGTTCCACCTTCAATGGGGTTTATGCCTGAATGGAGGAATGTTGATCTTATGACTGCTTGTTTTCCAAACCGTTTTCTTATTTCATCAACAGTTTTATCAAGTTTCATCTGTTTTTCATTATTTTCAAAATCAAAAAGACTTTCTTGATAATATTCATTACTACAAAGTTTTGTAAGTCGTACTCCTAGCTGTCTTATCTTTTCACCTTTCCAGGCTTCTCTAAATGCTTTTTTAATTCCTTCATAAATTATGTTTGTTGAATCTGTAGAATTCTCAAGAGGTTTCTGATGTGAATAATATACAAAATTATTTGTCTTTACACTTACAACAACCAGACTACATAGACTTCTGTTTTCCCTCAACCTCATTGTTGCACTTTCTGTAAGTGCAAGAAGTATTCTACATGCTTCTTCATATGTTTCTACATCATAAGATATTGTAACTGAATTACCTATACCCTTAATATCAAGATAATTGCATTCTCTTATTTCAGAATTATCAATTCCATTTGCATATTCATAAATAAGCTTCCCATGAGAATGCATTTTCTGCATAAGAAGATTTACATCTGCCTTTGCAATATCTCCTATTGTGTTAATGTTAAGCTTAGAGAGCTTTTCTTTTGTAGCCCTTCCAACCATAAATAGATCACTAGCAGGAAGAGGCCACATCTTTTGTGATACTTCTTCTTTAAATAAAGTGTGTACAGTATTCTTTGGCTTAAAATCACTTGCCATCTTTGCAAGGAGTTTATTTGTTGAAATTCCTATATTACAGTTAAAACCAAGTTCATCACTTATCCTCATTTTAACTTTAACTGCCATCTTCTTGTAATTATCCTTAAAATGAGTACAGTCCATAAAGCATTCATCAATGCTGTACCTCTGAATCTTTGGTGAATATTCTTCAAGTAATTGAACCATGGCATTGCTGGATTTTACATACCAGTCATAATCCGGTGGATATACTTTAAGTTCTCTGCATTTCTGCATTGCTGAAAATATAGGCTCACCTGTTTTTATTCCGAGCTCCTTTGCGGAAATAGAAGCTGCTAAAATAATCCCATGTCTATTTTCAATGTCTCCTCCAATTACAGATGGAATTTCCCTTATATCAATACTAGATCCATACTGCAATAACTTTACTGCTGTCCATGAAAGATATGCTGAATTCACATCTACATGAAATACTATTCTGTCATTATCATAAATCATATATGCCACTCCTCAAACATATGTTCTTATTTATATATTAGCGAACATACGTTTATTTGTAAAGAGAACATATAAATTTTTTGCATATATATTCATTTTTGAAGAATTTATGGTGAATTTAGATATCTTAATTACATTTATAATCTATTCTATCCACATTCCACTCTCATCAACTCTCCATCCATCTGAAGTTACACAGTTTGTATACATTCTCCCCTCTTCATCAAAAGCATAACATCCACCATTAATCCATTTCCACAATGGGTTATTATCACTTGCATAGATCATTCTACAGTTTTCATCTAGGTAATACCAACAGCAATCACTTTCATCATAATACCATGAATTTTCAAGAGCATAACCCTGTTCATCAAAAATGTACCACTCTCCATCAATGCACTTCCATCCATTTTGTGAAGTATAATAAGTTTTATTTATGTTATCTGGAGAATACCAACATCCAATACTATTTCTATTCCATCCAAGCTTCCATTGTTTATTGTGTCTACTATCTACACCAGTTAATCCATCTACTATAGCTCCTGCAATTATCTCAGCATTATATTTATTACTATCACTGCTGTCAGCAAAAAGACACTCAATTAATATAGCTGGCATACTTGTTTTGTTCAATACAATAAGACTTTGCTTCTTTACTCCCCTGTTCCTTATTCCTAAAGAACTAGATACTGATTCACTTATTCTTTCTGCATATTTCTCTGCTATAGGAGAATCAACCATATTAGTAATCAATACTTCTGTTCCAGTTCCTCCCCCTGCATTAATATGAATTTCTACATATAAATCGACTTTTTCTTCCTCATTAAGTTCATTAGCCATTATGGTCCTTACATAACAGTCTTCACAATTATAGCTGTTGCTTTTATCAATTATTAGAACATTTACATTATGGCCTTTCCTCTCCAATTCTTTCCCAACAAGTTGAGAAATTTCTCTAGTACAATTGCTTTCATCAAGATTCTCAACAACTCCACATCCAATATTTCCGCTTGCAGTATGACCTGCAGCTATAACAAAATTGCTCATAAAAAAAATACCTCCATATATACTATTGATTTTCATATTGTATATATGGTAGTCAAGTAATTTGTTATATTTGTCTGATACTATCTTAAATTATCAAATCTAAATATGATACAATTAAGAACTGCCCGTTTATCATGTATTTTAAGTATTTGAATAAGAAAACTTTTCTATTTCTTCATATATACATGTATAGAGCTATTTTATGTCTGCAATTGTAGATTTGTTTTACCTCTATAATCTTATATTTTCTGGAGGTTTTCTATGAATTACGATTATATTGAAAATTTAGTTAAACAATGTAAAGATGGTGATGAAACTTCAAAAGAAAAGCTTATTGAAGAATTCAGGCCTTTTATAATTAATCTTTCAAAAAGAACCTTCATCCCTGGATATGACTATGATGATTTTAAAAACGAATGTTACAGAATATTATTTAGATGCATTCTACTTTATAAAATAGAATCCCACAGGTTTGTTGCTTATGCTACTAATGGTATAAAAAACAGTATAAATGATTTAATAAGAAGAAATATACAAACTAATAATATTCATGGCTATGGTGCTGCTGTTTATGATAATTATGTAGAGGAAACCTATAAAGCTGATACTCCAGAAATTACAGATATATTATGTAGCCAATATGACAATGATTGCCTTAAATATGCACTTAATAAATTAACTGAAGATGAAATTGACCTTATACATCATTTATTTTATGAACATAAAACACTGAAATCATACACTAATGAAAAAGGCATGTGTTATTCTTATGCTGTTAAAAAGAAGAGGTATATTTTAGACAAGCTTTTTATGTATGTTAATATTTATATAAACATACATAAAAAATAAAGACTTTATACAAATTAAATTCTTGAAATAACTCTTATCTCTTTTTATATTAGTTATTTTAAATATTTTTATGTGTTCTATCATATTCATTTTTCTTATAATGCATATATAAATTGTAGGAGGTGCTTTCTTATGGAATTTAATGAATTAATGAATCTAATGGTCAATAATTGTTTTCCAGTTGCAGTGAGTGCTTACTTGCTAATAAGACTAGAAAAACAACTAATGTCACTTTCAGCTTCTATTAATAAACTAAACACTATAATTTCCACTAAGCTTGGAGTTGTTATTGAACCCGAAGGAAATAAACACAATTCTGGAAATGTGGCATAATAAATGGATGTATCAAACTGATACATCCATTTATTATAATTAATCTGCATTTTTCTTATTATTTATTCTAATAATATTACCTTCATAAGTTTTTGAAGATATAAAATTTTTCTTATGTAATTTTTCAACTAAATTACGATTTATCTCAATATTCTCTATTTTAGGATGCTTGCCATAAATAGTAATATCAGAATATTTCTTATCAATCATATTTAATAATTCAAAAGTATCTTTTTCAGATAAGCTATCCATTTGATTAATTAAAAATAATATATTCTGCTCTATATCAGATTGATTTTTAATAATAACTTCTATTATATCCTTGTCTAATATAATACTATTTCTCAATGTATATTTTCCTATTTCACTAATTAATTCTTTATTATCTAATTTTTCAACCTGAATATTTTCTATAATTTTTATTTTATAATCTATAGTTATTCTTGAATTTAACAAATCTAATATTTCATTACTTTCTAGAATATAATCATCTTGATGCTCTATATAATAATTTATATTTTGTTTTATTAAAAGTAGCACGCCTTCATTATAACATTCTCTTAGATTATTATAATTCTCTAAAGACAATTTCATCTTATCATTTATGATTAATGTTTTTATTCTCTCATCAGTCAAACTTTCAAGTTTAAAATGTCCATTATATACATAAGGAATGCTCTTAATAAGATTTTTAAAACTGTTATCAGTAATTTTATCACAATAAATCAATTTATCACAAAATTCTTTATACGTATTCTCTTCAAATTCATCTTCTAAAACTTCACGTAATAATACAGTATTTACTTTTTCATTATTTAAATATTCAATTACTATATCATCTATTTTAAACTTCAGATAATAATTTATAACATTCTTCCATGAAATTTTGCACTTACCATTTATTAAAATAGCACTCCATATTTTTTCATCTTGTACTTGAGTAATATCCTCTATTACACGCTTTTCTTTCTTTATTATTTTTTCTTTATTCTCTTCAATGATTTCTTCATTATTAATTAGTTCAAGCACAATATCAACTGATTCATTTATATTGCTTTCAAGTCTAAAAAATACATTTTCTAAATATTTATTAATATTACAATTTATATATTTTAATAAACCCTCACACTTATCATTATCATGTATTGCTGTATAATTAGCACTCATTAATTTCTCACTTTCTTGATCTGGTGCACAATAATTCATAATCATTTCTATCATATGAATATTTATCTTATATAAATCATTTAAATAAATATGATCTAAAATAGTGTTATTCTCATTGACCATATTTAAATTACTAAATTTAACATTAAGTTTCTTAAGTAATTCCTTAACTTTTTCTATATATTTTTCTTCAAAATTTAAGTCTAAAAAATAATCCAATTTAGATATGTACTGTGTTAGAATATTATTCTCATTCATTTTTAGTACATCATCATCTTCAACCAATTGCAATATATCCAACAAATAATCATCAAGTTTTTCTTGATTATAATTTGATTTATACTGTAAATAACTCCAAAATTCAGACCATTCC
>OKVX01000932.1_pt1 | contig 13288 bp, 10 predicted proteins | sample 1606941 | NCBI WGS metagenome assembly OKVX01 (sample SAMN03281016, study PRJEB24777) | human gut metagenome | isolation source: fecal sample PR161 from 1 month old female Malay infant, caesarean... | reverse complement strand
GATGTGATCTCTGCCCGCCACTTTGATAGCTGGTGGAAGAAAGCGAGCCATGAAACCCCGGATCTGCTCAATTTTGAAAAGAGCATGCTTATCAAAGAAGGGGCGGAGAAGGTCAGCAAGCTGGATTACCCCAACTTCTGGCATCAGGGCAACCTGAAGCTGCGTCTTACCTATCAGTTTGAGCCGGGCGCGGACGCGGACGGCGTGACGGTGCATATTCCGCTACCGTTGCTTAACCAGGTGGAAGAAGGCGGGTTTGAATGGCAAATACCGGGGCTGCGTCGTGAGCTGGTGATTGCGCTGATAAAATCCTTACCCAAGCCGGTACGACGCAACTTTGTACCGGCGCCAAACTACGCCGAAGCGTTTTTAGGTCGCGTAACGCCGCTTGAACTGCCGCTGTTGGATGCCCTGGAGCGTGAGCTTCGGCGTATGACGGGGCATACCATTGATCGCGACGACTGGCACTGGGATCAGGTTCCCGACCATCTGAAAATCACCTTCAGGGTGGTGGATGAGAAGAATAAGAAACTTGCCGAAGGCCCGTCGTTAACTGCACTGAAAGAGTCGCTGAAAGGCAAAGTGCAGGAGACCCTTTCTGCGGTAGCGGACGATGGTATTGAGCAAAGCGGATTACATATCTGGAGCTTCGGTCAGCTACCGGAAAGCTATGAGCAGAAACGCGGCAACTATAAGGTGAAAGCCTGGCCTGCGCTGGTGGATGAGCGCGACAGTGTAGCCATTAAGTTGTTTGATAATCCGCTGGATCAGCAACAGGCGATGTGGAGCGGGTTACGTCGTCTGCTGTTGTTAAATATTCCCTCGCCAATCAAATATTTGCACGAGAAGTTGCCGAACAAAGCCAAGCTAGGCCTGTACTTTAACCCGTATGGCAAAGTCCTGGACTTGATTGATGATTGCATCTCCTGCGGCGTTGATAAGTTGATTGACGAAGCGGGCGGACCGGTCTGGACGGAAGAGGGCTTTACGGCGCTGCACGAAAAAGTCCGTGCTGATCTGAATGAAACGGTGGTGGATATCGCCAAACAGGTCGAACAGATCCTCACCGCGGTGTTCAATATCAACAAGCGGCTGAAAGGGCGCGTTGATATGACCATGGCACTGGGGTTGTCGGATATCAAAGCGCAAATGAGCGGGCTGGTTTATCGCGGTTTCGTTACCGGCAATGGCTTCCGTCGTCTGGGGGATACGCTGCGTTATCTGCACGCCATTGAAAAGCGTCTGGAGAAACTGGCGGTCGATCCGCACCGTGACCGGGCACAGATGCTGAAAGTGGAACAGGTCCAGCAGGCGTGGCAGCAGTGGCTGAATAAGTTACCGCCAGCGCGTCGTGAAGATGAAGAGGTGAAAGCGATTCGCTGGATGATTGAAGAGCTTCGCGTCAGCTACTTCGCACAGCAACTGGGGACGCCGTACCCGGTATCGGATAAGCGCGTTCTGCAGGCAATGGAACAGGTGATCGCGTAAATTGTGTCCCGGATGGCGGCGTAAAACGGCTGATCCGGGCACGCTTCGATGTCGCAGTCGCGCTGATACGTACCCCGGCTAAGCGAAGTGCCAGCCGGGTAAATCAATTCAGGCATTCACCCACGCCAGGGTAAATCCATCCCACCCTTTAACGCCCACCGTCTGAATCGCCGTCGCGGTTAGCCGCGGGTCTTGGCCCATCATTTCAATAAAGGTTCTGACACCCTGCACCCTTTCGTCATCGCTCTGCGGGTTGGTCACCTCACCGTCGCGCACCACATTATCGCCAATGATCAATGTGCCGGGACGGGAATACCGCAACGCCCAGCGCAGATAAGCTGGGTTGTTTGGTTTGTCGGCATCAATAAAAATCAAATCAAATGGCGGGCGATCGCCCAATTTTTCGAGGGAGGCCAGCGCAGGGCCTTCAACCACGCTGACTCGTTCATCCAGCCCTGCCAGTTGCAGATTTTGCCGGGCAATGCTGGCGTGATGCGCGTCGGCTTCCAGCGTCAACAATTCCCCGTCGGCCGGTAACTCGCGTGCCATCCAGATGGTGCTGTAACCACCGAGCGTACCGATTTCAAGGATACGTTTAGCCCCCGTCATGCGCACAAAAAGGGCCAGTAATTGACCCTGATTGGCCGCCACATCAATGGCGGGAAGCCCTGCCTGCTGGTTATTCGCCAGCACTTGCTCAAGCAGGTCATCCTTTGGAATGAGATTTTCAATCAGATAGTTATCGACACCTGACCACTGTTTTTGCATAGCATAACTCCCTGGTTAATCGCTCACTGCTGGCAAGGACCATCCTCCCCCCAGTGCGCGATATAAATCGATTTGCGCCAGTAACAGATTACTTTTGGCCTGAACGACGCTGAGCTGCGTGGAGAACAACGTGCGCTGGGCATCGAGCTCATCAAGGTAGGATGAGTACCCGTTGCGATAGCGGTTTTGCGCAATGCGTAATGCCTCCTGCGCGACCTGCGTCTGTGCCTGCAACTCTGTGAGTTGTTCCTGCAAATGGGTTATCGCGTCCAGACTGTCGTTGACCTCTTTAAAGGCATTTCGCACTGTCTTTTCATAGGCATATAGCGCCTGATTGCGTTGTGACGCTGTCACGTCAACCTGCGCATTCAGCGCCTGACGATTAAGCAACGGAGCAAGAATACTGCCGCCAACACTCCATAGCTGGAGCGGGTTATCCAACAAGCCGGGCAGGGTTCTGTCCTGAATGCTGCCCGTGGCGGTAAGGTTGATAGATGGCAACAAACTGGCACGAGCAGAAGCCAGCGTGGCATCAGCGGCGATCAACTGTTGTTCCGCCTGGGCAATATCCGGACGGCGGTTAAGCAATGACGATGGTAGATTTGATGGGATCTGCAGTGGCGTAAGTTGATCGAGTTCATTTTGCCGGGCGATGCTGCCAGGGTTGGCACCGATGAGCAGACTGAGCGCATTTTCCTGCTGGGCGATTTGATGGCGCAGGCCCGGAATCTGCGCTCGCGTCGCGCGCATCTCAGAATCTGACTGCATCAGTTCCAGCCGCGAACTGTATCCTGTTTCATATTGCCGCTGCGCCAGCCTGAACGCTTCTTCCCGGGCTTTTAAGGTCGATTCGGTGACCCGCAGTTGATTATCAAGCGAAAGCAGACTGACGTAGCCGGATGCAACTGAGGAGGCGACGGTCAAATCAGCCGCTGCGGCCGCGGCTTTTTGCGCCGCCAGCGAGGCCTGAGCGGCATCGGCAGTATTGCGATGAACGCCCCAGATATCCACATCATAACTGGCCGTTAGCGTGCCTTTATATAATGTGCTGTAGATGGGCAAACCTGTGACGGCAGACTGACTCCGGGCGCGCGTGCCGCTAACACCGGCGCTGAGCGAAGGAAAGAGACTGCCTTCGGCGCCGTAAACCCGAGCCTGGTATTCATTGACCCGTTCACGGGCAATCAGCACGTCGCTGTTATAGCGCAGCGCCTGATCTACATAGGTGTTGAGCGCGTTATCATGAAAATTGCGCCACCAGACTTTCTCGACTGAACTCGAGGGGCCAACGGTGCTACGCCAGTCTGCAGGGATCTGTAACGAGGGTTTTGCCGGTTTTACGTCAACGGACTGGCACGACGTCAGTAACAGACAGGTGAATGCGACGAGAGGGCGAACGGTCATTGTTTTCCCTCCCGGGTATCAATATGAACCTGTACCGACATGCCGGGACGCAAGCGGGCAATGTCTTCCTCTTTGCCGTTCACTGCAATGCGCACCGGAATACGCTGGGCGATTTTCACAAAGTTGCCCGTGGCGTTGTCCGGCGATATGGCGCTAAATTCCACGCCAGTCGCCGGAGAGATACTTTCAACGCGTCCATCAAATGCTTTGCCGTCCAGTGCATCGACGGTGAATCGTACCGGCTGACCGGGATGAACGTTTGCCAGTTGCGTCTCTTTAAGATTGGCGATAACCCAATGCTGGGCAGGGACCAGTGACGTCAAATGTGTACCGGCTGTGACATATGCCCCCAGTCTGACGCTAATTTGTCCAAGCTGGCCATCGCGCGGAGCGACAATGCGGGTGTTTTGCAGGTCGATGTCCGCCAGTTCCAGTGCCGCTTTGGCGTTTTCCACATCCGCTTCCAGGGCGCCGCGATTAACGATAGTGGTTTGGAGATCCTGACGAGAGACATCAAGAGTGGCCTGTGCCTGCGCAACACTGGCATCGCCCTGCGCCGCGCTGGCAAGTGCCGCATCGCGCTCGCGAACAGAGAGTGAACCGTCTGCGCTCAGGGCTTTTACGCGTTTAAGGTTCGCCTGCGACTGGATATTTTGCGCTTTCGCACTGGCCAGCGCCGCCTCGTTACGCTGGATTACCGCCTCGGCACTTTTCCGTTGCTGAATATTGTTATTCAGCGCGGCGATTTTCATTGCCAGTTGCGCCTGTGCCTGATGGACGCGCTGACGATAAATACGATCGTCAATCTGCATCAGCAGGTCGCCTTTTTTCACCCTGGCAAAATCCTGAACATTCACCTGCGTAATATAGCCGTTCACCTGAGGACTAATGAAGGTCGTCAGACCGCGCACATAGGCGTTATCGGTAAACTGGGTTTGCCGGGTAAAAGGGGGCAACTGCCAGGCGTAAAGAATGACCAGTACGCCAACTATGCCAATAGCGGCAGCGGCGAAAATTGACACAATACGCAGGTTACTGCGGGTATTTGCCCGCTCTTTGGCGGCATCCTGCTGACTCATAGATACTCCAGTAAAGTTAACACTCTTATTTTTTGGTTCCGGTTGCCTGTCTTAATACGATACGCGCGGTGATACGCAGGCGTAGCAGTCGCCAGAATATCCACACCAGTGTGGCGGCGGCGATAGAAGCGGTTAACAGATAAGTATCGTTGTAAGCGAGAATATTCGCTTCCAGAGTTGAGACGTTCTGCAACTGCGTGCCGGCCTGAGCGCTCAGTAATGTGCTGTCACTGATCATGCTCTGGTACATCTGGCTGTAGAGTTGCAGCCGTTCGTTGACCAGTGGGTTAAGCGTGGTGAGCTGGTCGGCAAGCAGGCTGGAATGGTATTTCTCACGCCAGGTCTGGAATGTCCCCAGAATGGCGGAACCCAGCAGCCCGCCGATGTTCTGGCTCATCCCAAACAGTACCGAAAAGCTGACCAGATTACGCGGTTCGGCTACCACGCCGCCGATCCCGGCCAGCATCGCAGGCGCAAGGAAGAAGGCGCTGCCAAAACCGAGTAAAAACTGGCTTATCATCAGTTGATCCGGGCGCGTCAGGCTGGTTGACTGACTGTCCATCAGCGAGGCAATGATCATCAACACCAGCGAGGTAACAATAGGCCAGGCCAGGCGTTGGGGCTTTATGGTCAGACAACTGGCGATAATGCCGCAGATAATCCCGGCGAGAATAGACCACGCGAGGTTGGTCATCTGTTCATTTTGCAAACCGACATACTGCAACCAGCCAAACACACCGGTGTTTTGCTCTGCCAGCACGATACGGATTAACAGCATAATTAAACCAAGCCGCACGATGCTGCCGCTGGAGAGCCAGCGCGTATTTAAGAGCGGGTTGCTGCGGTTATGCTCGAACACAATGGCACTTACGATCAGCACCACAGCCAACGCCAGCGACCAGCCAATCCACGGAGCTTCAAACCACCAGTCCAGACGACCCAGCGACAGTACGGCGCAAATCAGCGCCATGCCGGGCGCAAGCAAAAAGAAGGTAATAAAATCCTTCTTTTCAAAGACCTTTTTGCGATCGCCGGGGGGAAGTTTTAGCATCATCACGCAGGCGAGGGAGACCAGCGCCAGGCCCAGCTCGAAAAAGTAGAGGCCACGCCATTCATCAAGTTGCAGGAGTTCGGTGGAAAACAGCCTGGCAATAGGAATGGCCAGCGACGAACCGGTGATACCAATTGTCAGGGCCTTCAGGCGATGGCGAGCAGGCCAAGCCTGGATTTGATAATAGATCCCAAGCGAACTGAGCGCCGCAGCAACCATGCCATGAGCTGCGCGCACCAGTAATGCTGAACTGAGATCGTTGACGAACAGGTGAAAGAAGGTCACCAGCACATACAGCACCAAAAATCCCTCGGTAAAGGCGCGCAGTCCAAACTGCTGGCGGAACTTGACCAGCAACAGGTTGATAGACACGTTCGTCATGACGTAGACGGCGGGCAGCCAGGCAATTTCCGTCGACCAGGCGGCAAAGGTACCTTGCAGGTTTTGCAGATTAGCGGTGACCATCGCATTGCCCAGCGCACCGGTCATGCAGACCAGCAGCCCGACGATGCCATAGGCGATACGTTTGGGTGTGCTGTGAAATGGGGTCGAGGGTGAGCCCAGCAGCATCGGCTTTTCGTGTGGCGCCCATTCCCGTGGCGCGTAGGGATCGCTTTTTGGCAAGCGCATTACTTCTTCCCGACCTCAACGAGCAGCTTTTCCAGCACCCGGCGGGTTTGTGCCTGCTCCTCGGGGCTGATGACCGATAAAATCTCTTCACGCAGGTCATCGGCTACTGTCTTTACCTGGTAGTAAAGCGCCATACCTTGTTCTGTAGCGATTAATAGACGTTTGCGCTTGTCCTGATCGGTCAGTACGCGCTGTACCAGTTGTTGTTCGACCAGGCGATTAATCAGCGGCACCAGCGTGGCGTTCTCAATGCCTAACTCCTGTGCGAGTTCACTTTGCGATAACGGGGTTTGATTGCGGGCGATAGCGGCGACTGCAAGCCAACTGGCCTGACTCATGCCCAGCCCACGCAGGCGACGATCGACTGCCAGGCGCCAGTGATGGGCCGTGAGATAGAGCAGGTGAGAGAAAGTGAGGTCGCGGTTATCCATATCGTTTTCTGATGATTAGTTAGATATCTAACGAGTTTATCGTTCACGGCGTGAATATTTCAAGTGTATTAGAAAGCTCAGGTTTTGTTGGAAAGCGCTTAAAGATAACAATGCCCAAGGAAGGGTCGGCATAATGGACGGGATCGTAGGGTGCTTTACGCTGTAGTTACGCTTCACTAAGCTGTACTGAGGCTTAAAAATGGAGGGCTCTTTCCATGATGAATTTTCCCCGCCTGGCTGAACAGACGCTTGCGGCTGCCAATACGCTGGGTCAGTGGCTGGCGCAAAATGATTTTGTTAGCAAGCCGACCCCCGTGCGTGCCGATGCGGTCATCATTCCTGGCCATTCGGTGATTCCAGTGATTGATGCCGCCTGTGCTATAGCTTCGGCTCAGCATATTCCGCTGATCATTAGCGGCGGCATTGGGCACTCCACGCCATTCCTTTACGCCGCGGTTTCCCGGCACTCTGCCTACAATTTAATCCCTACCACGGGGCGCAAAGAGGCGGAAATCATTGCGGATATCGCAGAGAAATTCTGGAAGATTAAGCGCAAAAATATTTTTATAGAAAAACAGTCAACGAATTGTGGCGAAAATGCCCGATTTTCGATCGACATGATGCTATCGCACGGTATGAACGTTAAAACCGTATTGATTGTGCAAGATCCCGCCCTGCAACGCAGAACGATGGCGACTTTTGCCCGCGTGAGCCAGGGCTGTACCAATGCCCCCCACTGGTTAAGCTACTCAGGGATTACCCCTGAACTGATTAATACCCCTGATGGCCTGGCTTTTTTATCCCCGAAAGAGGGATTGTGGCCTGTTGATCGTTACTTATCACTGATTTTGGGTGAAGTGCCGCGCTTAAGAGACGACGAGAAGGGCTATGGCCCGGCAGGACGCGATTTTATTGTTCACGTTGATTTTCCCCCGTCGGTTCAGCAGGCATGGCAGGTTCTGCAGGCTGATGAGGTCCTTTATGAAACACTGCGCCATCGTTCGCTGGTTTAAGCATTGCCCGTTTGCGGCGGCGCTGGCGCAAACGGGCAATTAATGTTGGTTTAATGTTATTTCATTGTTGTGTTTATGCTTTTCTTTTATGAGTTAACTCACAAAACTAGCTCTCTCTCCTGGGAAACAAGCCGCGCACTTGTAGATTTTTAACAATGAATTCACTTGTTAAAAACAATGTCATTACAGGAGCAGGTCATGACAGCACCCGTACAGCACCCTATGTATATCGATGGTCAATTTGTTACCTGGCAGGGCGATGCCTGGATTGATGTCATCAACCCGGCAACTGAAGAGTTGCTTTCGCGTATCCCGGACGGGACCGCAGAAGAGGCGCGTAAAGCGATTGATGCAGCTGATAAAGCGCAGCCAGCATGGGAAGCCTTGCCCGCCATCGAACGTGCCGGATGGTTACGCAAAATCGCCGCCGGTATCCGTGCCAGAGCGAGCGAAATCAGTGCGCTGATCGTTGCCGAAGGCGGGAAAATCCAGCAACTGGCCGAAGTGGAAGTTAATTTCACCGCCGACTATATCGATTACATGTCAGAGTGGGCGCGTCGCTATGAAGGTGAAATCTTGCAAAGCGACCGTCCGGGCGAAAATATCTTCGTCTTTAAGCGTCCGCTGGGCGTTACCACCGGGATCCTGCCATGGAACTTCCCGTTCTTCCTGATTGCCCGCAAACTGGCGCCAGCGCTGATTACCGGCAATACCATCGTTATCAAACCGAGTGAATTTACCCCGAATAACGCCATCGCTTTTGCGCAAATAGTGCATGAAGTTGGATTGCCCAAAGGGGTCTTTAACCTGGTGCTGGGGCGGGGTGAAACCGTAGGACAGGAGCTGGCGGCTAATCCAAAAGTGGCGATGGTCAGTATGACCGGCAGTGTGGCTGCGGGTGAAAAAATCATGGCCGCGGCGGCCAAAAATATCACCAAAGTATGTCTCGAACTGGGCGGAAAAGCGCCAGCTATCGTCCTTGATGATGCCGATCTGGAGTTGGCAGTGAAAGCGATTGTCGATTCCCGCGTGATCAACACCGGGCAGGTCTGTAACTGTGCCGAACGCGTCTACGTGCAGAAAGGCATTTATGACCGTTTTGTTAATCGTCTGGGCGAGGCGATGAAAGCGGTGAAATTTGGTAATCCGGGCCAGCGCAATGACATTGCGATAGGGCCACTTATCAACGCCGCCGCCCTTGAACGCGTGGAAGCCAAAGTCGTCCGCGCGGTGTCGGAAGGGGCACGAGTGGTGCTGGGCGGCAAAGCAGTAGAAGGCAAAGGCTATTTCTATCCGCCAACGTTGCTGCTGGATGTGCGTCAGGAGATGTCTGTTATGCATGAAGAGACGTTTGGACCGGTTCTGCCGGTTGTGGCATTCGAAACGCTGGATGAGGCGCTGGCGATGGCCAATGACAGCGATTATGGCCTGACGTCATCGGTCTATACGCAAAACCTGAATACCGCGATGAAAGCCATTAAAGGGCTTAAGTTCGGTGAAACGTACATCAACCGCGAGAATTTTGAAGCGATGCAGGGATTCCATGCCGGCTGGCGCAAGTCAGGAATAGGCGGTGCCGATGGCCGTCATGGCCTGGAAGAGTATCTGCAAACCCAGATGGTTTATCTGCAGGCATAATGCGTTACGTGGTATCGGATAGCGCGTTGCGTATCCGCACTACGGTGTTCTGTAACCCCGCAGCCACCAGCACTTAGCGGGGTCACTATCGGTAATCCCTATCCCGGATAAGGCGGTTTTATCGCCGCATCCGGGTTATACCTTCGTTTCAATCCAGTTCATCATCAGATCCGGCCAGACTGCGGCGGGTAATCCCTGTGCATCGCGGATACCAAAGCCATGTGCGCCTTGTTCGAAGAGATGCATCTTTCCCGGGTCGCCCAGACGACGCAGTGCGGTAAACAGTACGACACTGTTTTCCACCTTTACCGCCGGATCATCCACCGCGTGGAGTAAAAAGGTCGGCGGGGTATTGCTGTCCGCCCGTTCCTCTAACGAATAGTGATGAATCTGCTGCTCCGCAGGCGAATCGCCAATGAGCTCATGGCGGGAGCCGGGATGGTCAATCTCTTTGCGCATGGTGATAACCGGATAAACCAGTGCCATAAACGCCGGGCGGGCGCTCAGGACATCGATATCATCGAGCCCCGGAGAAACCTTTTCGGCATAACGAGTACCAAGGCTGGCAGCGGCATGGCCCCCGGCGGAAAACCCCATCACGCCCAGACGATCCGGGTCAAGCTGCCATTCCCGCGCCCGTGCCCGCAGGGTACGCATAGCGCGCTGAACATCGGCTAGCGGGGCGTTGGCACCTTCGGTATGACCATCACCCGGAAGTCGATAGGTCATGACAAATAATGTGTAACCTCTGGCATTGAAGAACGGAGCCAGCGCACTGCCTTCTTTATCGAGTACCACGCGGCGATACGAGCCGCCAGGCGTGACCAGAATTCCGACCCCATTGGGGTTTTGCGGCGCGTAGACGGTGATTTGTGGCGAGCGAACGCCCGTTACAGAACGGTCAAACGCTGAAGGGCCAGTCAGTTTTTCTTCCAGTTGAAAGACCACCGGACTGGCAATGGCACCGGGCGCTTCGCCCTGTGGCCAGACCGGAAATGTCGCGGAACGGTCTACCGCGTCTTGCATAAGGGCAACTAACTCTTGCGTACTGATGTGCTTCACGCCGTATCTCCACAAATTGAAACGGTGGTTTATATCACAGGCATCAGCCAGAAAGTGTGGGCGAGGTGGGAAAAGCGAGTGGCAAAACCACCCGCTTCATAGCTTAGAGTTGGCGGTATTTTTCGAGAACGCGAACCAGCTGAGTAACGAAGCCATATTCGTTATCGTACCAGGACACGGTTTTGACTAATTGCAGATCGCCAACTTCGGTAATTTCAGTTTGCGTGGCGTCAAACACCGAACCGAAATGGCTACCAATGACGTCAGACGAGACAATCTCTTCGTCGGTATAGCCGAAAGACTCGTTATTTTCAGTGGCTTTTTTCAGCGCCTGATTAACGTCATCTGCCGTCACTTTTTTGCCAAGAACGGAGACGAGTTCAGTGACGGAACCGGTTTTCACTGGCACGCGCTGGGCATGACCTTTCAGCTTGCCGCTCAGGTCGGGTATCACCAGACCAATCGCTTTGGCTGCGCCTGTTGTATGCGGAATAATGTTTTCCGCCGCGGCGCGTGAAGCGCGAAGATCCTTCCCGCGCGGCCCATCAACCAGTGCCTGAGTGCCTGTATAGGCATGGATAGTGGTCATCGTGCCGACCTTAATGCCAAAGCTGTCATGCAGCGCTTTTGCCATTGGGGCAAGGCAGTTGGTGGTACAGGAGGCGACCGAAATAATGGTGTCTTGCGGTGTAATTGTGTCGTCATTGACGTTAAAGACGATCGTTTTCATCTCGCCGGCAGGGGCTGAGATCAACACTTTTTTCGCACCGGCTTCCAGATGCGCCTGTGATTTTTCGCTGGAGGTATAGAAACCGGTACACTCCACGATGATCTCGGCTCCTGCACTTCGCCAGGGAATGTGTTTCGCCTCTTTTTCCGCATAAACGGTGATTTTTTTACCGTCCACGATCAACGAATCTTCCGTGAAGTCCACGCTCCAGGGGAACGGGCCATAGTTTGAGTCGTGCTTTAACAGATAAGCCAGTACTTTTGGGGAGGTCAGGTCGTTGATAGCCACAACTTGCGCATCGCTGCCCACTTCGAGCAAACGGCGTAATACCAGACGACCAATACGCCCGAAACCATTAATGCCAATTTTACTCATCGCTCTTCTCCATCGGGTTCAAAAATTCACATCACCAGGCATAGCCTGGGTTAAAGACAACGGCAAATGACAGCTTCTCATCCAGGCGTAAGCGATTGATAATTGATAAAGAAAAGTTAATGAATTTTTAAGAAAAGCTCGGTATGTTGGCTTTACTTCTGTTTCGTTTCAGGGTTTTCATATGCGCAACAACTATTCCGGGCTTCAGATAGCTATCCACTGGCTGGTGTTTCTTCTGGTCATTGTGACGTATTGCGCCATGGAGTTTCGTGGTTTTGCGCCGCGCGAGTGGCGTCCCTATTTCAATATCGTCCATGTCTCCTGCGGTATCACCATTTTGGTATTGATGGTTGCACGCCTGCTGATTCGCCTTAAGAACCCGACCCCGCCCATCGTGCCGAAACCGTCACCGGTACTGACCGGCCTGGCGCATTTGGGGCATCTGATCATTTATCTGCTGTTTATCGTGCTGCCGATTCTGGGCGTGTTAATGATGTATAACCGCGGGGGTAACTGGGTAGCCTTCGGTTTGCCGATGCCGCACGCGGCAGAAGCCAACTTTGATCGGGTGGATATGCTTAAGGAATATCATGAGACGCTGGCGATGTTTGGTTATTATGTCATCGCTTTGCATGCTTTGGCCGCACTTGCACACCATTATTTCTTCAAAGACAATACGTTATTGCGCATGATGCCGAAGAAACGTGTATAAATATAAATGCGATAGCGGTGTTATTTGCCGTTATTTTTAAGCCTCGCCTGGAGCGGGGCTTATTTTTTGCTTTAAAGAAATGTGATCGTCTTTGGTTTTTCACGGAGAAAGCAGGGCGGCTATCACATTTTGGGTGTTATCTGCTGTGCGAAATTCGAACTGTCAGTGTAGATAGTATATCTATTATAGAAACACTCTCACACATGGAGGGGCTATGACACAGCCTGCACAGCAATCGCTCGAACGGACGGTTTTGTCGGAGGAGGCCACTACGTCACGCAAATTACGAAAAGTTCTGCTGGCCACCGGCGTCGGTCATTTCGTTGAATGGTTCGATTTTGGTCTCTACGGAACACTTGCCGCCATCATTGGCTTACAATTTTTCCACGCCGAAAATCCGAGCGTGGCGCTCCTGTCATCGTTCGCAGTCTTTGGCGCAGGTTTTGTCATGCGCCCGCTCGGCGGCCTGTTTTTTGGTTCTCTTGGCGATCGGAAAGGGCGGCAAAAAGTCCTTGCTACCGTCATTCTTCTGACCTCGGGCGCGACCTTTGTGATGGGGTTGTTGCCAACCTATCAGCAGATTGGTATTACGGCCACCGTGTTGCTGGTGATGACTCGCCTTATTCAGGGTTTTGCCGCTGGTGGTGAAAGCTCCGGCGCAACGACCTACCTGGCAGAATACGCACCGGTTAACAGACGCGGTTATTTCACCTGCTGGATAGATAACTTCGGCTTTATGGCATTCGTGGCAGGCTCCGGGCTGGTCTTTTTGTTAACGGCCTTTCTGGGCGAAAGTGCCATGAATGACTGGGGCTGGCGAATTCCGTTCCTTATCGCCGGGCCATTAGGCTGGGTTGGCCTTTATCTGCGAACGCATCTGGAAGACTCCCCCGAGTTTCTGGAAGCG
>OKVX01000927.1_pt1 | contig 13324 bp, 10 predicted proteins | sample 1606941 | NCBI WGS metagenome assembly OKVX01 (sample SAMN03281016, study PRJEB24777) | human gut metagenome | isolation source: fecal sample PR161 from 1 month old female Malay infant, caesarean... | reverse complement strand
CTGCACGCCAACGACATGAACTTCGTGGCGATCGCCGAAAACGGCAAGCTGGTGGGCTTTAACCTGCTGGTGGGCGGCGGTCTCTCTATCGAACATGGTAACAAAAAAACCTACGCCCGCACGGCGAGCGAATTCGGTTATCTGCCGCTGGAGCATACTCTGGCGGTGGCGGAAGCGGTTGTGACCACCCAGCGCGACTGGGGCAACCGTACCGACCGTAAGAATGCGAAAACCAAGTACACCCTTGAGCGCGTCGGTGTCGAAACCTTCAAAGCGGAAGTGGAGCGCCGGGCAGGCATTAAGTTTGAGCCGATCCGCCCGTACGAATTTACCGGCCGCGGCGATCGCATCGGCTGGGTGAAGGGGATTGATGATAAGTGGCACCTGACGCTGTTTATTGAAAACGGCCGCATTCTCGATTATCCGGGTCGTCCGCTGAAGACTGGCCTGCTGGAGATTGCTAAGGTCCATCAAGGCGAATTCCGCATCACCGCTAACCAGAACCTGATTGTCGCCAGCGTACCGGAAGATCAGAAGGCGCGGATCGAGAAGCTCGCGCGGGATCATGGCCTGATGAATGCCGTCACCCCGCAGCGCGAAAACTCGATGGCCTGCGTCTCCTTCCCGACCTGTCCGCTGGCGATGGCGGAAGCCGAGCGTTTCCTGCCGTCGTTTATCGACAAGGTGGAAGGGGTGATGAGCAAGCACGGCGTGAGCGATGAGCATATCGTCACCCGCGTCACCGGCTGCCCGAACGGCTGCGGCCGCGCGATGCTGGCGGAAGTGGGACTGGTGGGCAAAGCGCCGGGCCGCTATAACCTGCACATCGGCGGTAACCGCAACGGCACCCGCATCCCGCGGATGTACCGGGAGAATATTACCGAGTCGGAAATTCTCGACTCGCTAGACGAACTGGTAGGGCGCTGGGCGAAAGAGCGCGAAGCGGGTGAAGGCTTCGGCGATTTTACGGTGCGTGCGGGCATCATTCGCCCGGTGCTCGACCCAGCCCGCGATTTCTGGGAATAACATCCTGGTGCCCGGTGGCGCGTAGCGATCCGGGCCAGCGAAACCCGTAGGCCGGACGAACGCAGTGTCGTCCGGCAAAACAGGCAAACGAGGTTCATATGTCCGTACTCGATCTAAACGCGCTTAATGCATTGCCGAAAGTGGAACGCATTCTGGCACTCGCGGAAACCAACGCCCAACTGGAAAAGCTTGACGCCGAAGGGCGTGTGGCGTGGGCGCTGGAAAATCTGCCGGGAAACTATGTGCTGTCGTCGAGCTTTGGCATTCAGGCGGCGGTAAGTTTGCATCTGGTGAATCAGATCCGCCCGGACATTCCGGTGATCCTCACCGATACCGGCTACCTGTTCCCGGAAACCTATCAGTTTATTGACGAGCTGACGGACAAGCTCAAGCTGAACCTGAAGGTCTACCGCGCGGCTGAAAGCGCGGCCTGGCAGGAGGCGCGCTACGGCAAGCTGTGGGAGCAGGGCGTTGAGGGCATTGAGAAATACAATGAGATCAACAAGGTTGAGCCGATGAACCGGGCGCTGAAAGAGCTCAACGCGCAGACGTGGTTTGCCGGTCTGCGCCGCGAGCAGTCGGGCAGCCGGGCTACGCTTCCGGTGCTGGCGGTCCAGCGCGGGGTGTTCAAGGTGCTACCGATTATCGACTGGGATAACCGCACGGTGTATCAGTACCTGCAAAAGCACGGGCTGAAGTACCACCCGCTGTGGGATCAGGGCTATCTCTCGGTAGGCGATACCCACACCACCCGCAAGTGGGAGCCGGGCATGGCAGAAGAAGAGACCCGGTTCTTCGGGCTTAAACGCGAGTGCGGATTGCACGAGGGTTAAGCGCGGTTGTTTCCTCTATTATTTAATCCCGGTCATTCCGGGATTTTTTATATTTAAAAACTATATCCTTATTTTATTAATTCAGTGAATGTAGCCCATTATTTTATATGCGTTAATAATAAACAACTATCTTGAGTTATATCATTTTTAAATTGGCTTAAAAGCGTACATTATCAGTTCACTGTCGATTCTGCACTGGACATGCTGTGTCAATTTATAACTACTGGGGTAAAACTCGCCAGGGAGAACCCGGCGGGGGTGACGATTACCATCTGCTGTGCTGGCATTCCCTTGATGTCGCCGCAATGGGCTACTGGATGGTAAAGCGAGATATCTATGGTCTGGCAGGTTATTTCAGGCGTTTAGGGATTAATGATATTGAAAACGCCGCGCAATTCTTTGCCTGGCTATTATGCTGGCATGATATTGGGAAATTCTCCCGTTCATTTCAGCAATTATATACCCATGATAATCTCTGCGTGCAGAAGGATAGTCGAAATACATATGAAAAAATATCCCATGCGTCACTGGGATATTGGCTATGGAATTCCCACTTCAGCGATTGTCCAGAATTATTTCCGAACTCATCACTTTCCATTCGTAAACTTAAGCGTGTAATTACTCTGTGGATGCCCTTAACCACTGGCCATCACGGGCGTCCGCCGGTGGGGATGCGCGCTCTGGATAATTTCCATCCATCCGATATTAAAGCAGCGCATGACTTTCTGTTAGCTATTAAATCGCTATTCCCGGACATGGAAATCCCGTCCTTTTGGGATGATGATGCAGGTGTGGAGCTGTTCAGTCACCTGTCGTGGTTTATTTCGGCTGCGGTGGTACTGGCTGACTGGACGGGCTCATCGACCCGCTTTTTTCCCCGGGTCTCCCAACGAATGCAGCTTGATGTCTACTGGCGGCAGGCAAACGCGCAGGCAGAGCAGGCAGTGAATGTTTTTCCTCCTGCTGCGGCTGTTGCACCATTTACGGGAATAGAGACATTGTTTCCTTTTATCCAGCATCCTACGCCGCTCCAGAAGGCGGTGCTTGAGCTGGATATCAGCCAGCCTGGACCGCAGCTGTTTATCCTTGAAGATGTTACCGGAGCAGGCAAAACGGAGGCGGCGTTAATCCTGACCCACCGCTTGATGTCTGCCGGAAAGGCGCAGGGGCTGTTTTTCGGTCTGCCGACGATGGCGACGGCCAATGCGATGTTTGACCGGCTGGCACAATCGTGGCTTGCCTTATACCAGTCTGACGCGCGCCCCAGCCTGGTGCTGGCGCACAGCGCTCGCGGGTTGATGGAGGGCTTTAATCAGCGTATCTGGCCCGGCGCTGTCTCCGGTTCGGAAGAGCCTGATGACGAACAGTCATTCAGCCAGGGCTGCGCGGCATGGTTTGCCGACAGCAATAAAAAAGCGCTTCTGGCCGAGGTGGGGGTGGGCACGCTTGATCAGGCGCTGATGGCAGTCATGCCCTTTAAACATAACAACCTGCGGTTGTTGGGACTCGACAATAAAGTGCTGCTGGCCGATGAGATCCATGCCTACGATGCCTATATGTCGCGGATTCTGGAAAGCCTGATTGAGCAACAGGCGCGCAGCGGCAACTGCGTTATCTTGCTTTCCGCTACGCTCTCGCAGCAGCAGCGCGATAAGTTGGTTGCTTCCTTTAGTCGCGGTAGCGGCTGCGCGCTTGCGGCGCCGCTTCTGGGTGATGACGATTATCCCTGGCTGACGCAGGTGGCGGGGCGAGAGGTGATCTCCCGCTATGTCGCCACCCGCAAAGAGGTCGAGCGCAGCGTGAACATCGGCTGGCTGGATAACGAAGAAGCCTGCCTCACCCGTATCGAACAATCCGCCAGCGAAGGCCGCTGTATCGCCTGGATACGCAATTCCATTGACGACGCCGTGCGTATCTATCGCCAACTGCTGGCCCGAGGCGCGATCCCCGCCGAAAAAATCTCGTTATTCCATAGCCGCTTTGCCTTTTATGACCGTCAGCGAATTGAGACGGAAACCTTATCGCACTTCGGCAAGGACGACAGCACGCAGCGGGCGGGTAGGGTGCTGATTGCCACTCAGGTCATAGAGCAGAGCCTGGATATCGATATGGACGACATGATCTCTGATTTAGCGCCGATCGACTTGCTGATTCAGCGCGCGGGTCGGCTTCAACGCCATATCCGGGATCGTCGCGGTCGGCTGAAAATCGGCGGAGAGGACGAGCGTGCGGCGCCACAGTTGCTGATCCTCGCCCCGGAGTGGGATGAAGCGCCGCAAGAAGAGTGGCTGACCAGCGCGTTGCGTAACAGCGCTTATGTCTATCCCGATCACGGCCGTCTGTGGCTGACGCAGCGCGTTTTGCGACAGCAGGGGGCCATTCGGATGCCACAATCTGCCCGATTATTGATTGAATCCGTCTACGGGGAAGATATCGCTATTTCCGATGGTTTAGCCAAAGCCGAGCAAGCGCAGTTGGCAAAATATTACTGCGATCGCGCGTTTGCTCACCAAATGCTCCTGAACTTCAAGCCGGGATATAGCCCCGATAGCAGTGATTTCCTGGCTGACAAGCTCTCTACTCGCCTGGCAGAAGAGTCGATCACGCTGTGGCTGGCGAAAAACGTCGATGGACAGTTGCTGCCTTACGCCTGCGGCGCGCATCCGTGGGAAATGAGCATGCTGCGGGTGCGGGAAAGCTGGTGGCGTAAACACAAAGCTGAATTCACGCTCCTGGCTGAAAAGCCGCTGCAGCAGTGGTGTGTACAACAGCATCAAAACCCGGATTTCGCCGTGGTGATTATTGTTACAGACTCGCCGGATTGCGGTTATTCGGCCAGTGAAGGACTCATCGGAACAATGGAGGTCTAGCAGCTAACTACATGAATACTTTCTCTCTTTTAACTACTGCCTGGCTTCCGGTCCGTTACCGCGATGGTACAACGGGTAAGCTGGCGCCGGTCGGTCTGACGGATGAGGACGTGGTGGATATTGCCGCCACGCGAGCAGATTTACAAGGTGCTGCCTGGCAATTTCTGATTGGACTGTTGCAGTGCGCTGTTGCTCCCAAAAACCGCAATGGCTGGGAAGATACCTGGGAAGAGGGGTTAAGCGCAGAGACGCTCGTTGCGGCATTAGCGCCGCTGGAGGCTGCCTTTCAGTTTGGCCCGGATACACCTTCGTTTATGCAGGATTTCGATTCGTTAGCGGGCGATAAGGTGTCGATTACCTCCCTGTTACCGGAGGTCCCCGGCGCGCAGACCACTAAATTCAATAAAGACCATTTTATCAAACGTGGCGTGACCAACTCTTTTTGCCCGCACTGCGCTGCGCTGGCGTTGTTTTCTTTACAGCTGAATGCGCCAGCAGGCGGCAAAGGCTACCGCACCGGACTGCGCGGCGGTGGGCCGCTGACCACGCTGATTGAACTGCAGGAGTATGAGGGGGAGCGACTCACGCCGCTATGGCGCAAGCTGTGGCTCAACGTGCTGCCGCAGGATGCCGCGGATATGCCGTTACCTGCCGCTTACGATGAGTCCGTTTTCCCGTGGCTTGCTCCGACGCGCACCAGCGAACAAGCCAGCGCCATCACTACCCCGGAGCAGGTAGATAAGCTGCAGGCGTACTGGGGAATGCCCCGCCGTATTCGCCTGGATTTTGCCGCCACTCAGCCAGGGACCTGCGACACCTGCGCCAGCGAAAGCGATGGGCTACTCAGCCAGATGGCGGTCAAAAACTACGGCATAAACTACGACGGCTGGCGCCACCCGCTCACGCCGTATCGTCTGGCGCTGAAAGGTGACGGCGGCTTCTTTTCCGTCAAACCCCAACCCGGCGGGCTTATCTGGCGCGACTGGCTGGGGTTAAGCCAGGACAATCAGACGGAAAGCAACAGTGAATACCCAGCCCAGGTCGTGAAGGTGTTCAATGCACGCGGTCTCAGGAACATCAAAGCCGGGCTATGGGGATTTGGCGCCGACTTCGACAACATGAAGATTCGCTGCTGGTACGAACATCATTTCCCGCTGTTGACGGATGAAAGCACGATCCCGGATTTACGCAAAGCAGCACAAACCGCCGCACGCCTGCTGAGCCTGCTGCGCAGCGCGCTAAAAGAGGCATGGTTTGACGATCCCAAAGGCGCGCGCGGCGACTTTAGCTTTATTGATATCGATTTCTGGAACCAGACCCAGCCGCTTTTTTTGAACCTCATCCACGAACTGGAGAATGGCCAACCCGCGCAGGAGCGGCTGGACAAATGGCAAAGAGAGCTGTGGTTATTCGTTCGTCGCTGCTTTGACGATCGTGTCTTTACCAATCCCTATGAAAACAACGACCTGGCGCGCTGCATGACCGCGCGTAAAAAATATTTCGCCACGTCGGCGGAAAAGCAGAGTGCAAAAGCCGCCAGGGCTAAAAAGCAGGAGGCTGCGCAATGAATGTTGTAAGTGATGAACATAAGGCCACTCTGCGCCAATGGCATGAAGAGCTGCAGGAGAAGCGCGGTCTGCGGGCCAGCCTCCGGCGTAGCGCGACGTTGAACGATGTCTGCCTGTCGGAAGGCTTCCACTCCCTGATGGTGCAAACACATTCTCTGTGGAACACCCAGGGGAAGGCGTGGCGTTTTACCGCGCTGGCGCTGGTGGCGGCGCTGGCGGCGCAGGTAAAAACGATTGATGACCGCCAGACGTTCGCCGCTCAGCTGGGGCAGAAAACGGGCGATACCCCGGTGATGTCGAGACTGAGGTTTGCCCGGCTTTCGGCGGTCAAAACCCCCGATGAGCTGCTGCGCCAGCTGCGTCGCGCGATAAGTCTGCTCCACGGCTCTGTCAATCTCTTGTCGCTGGCGGAAGATATCTTTCGCTGGTGTCGTGAGCAAGACGATTTACTGAATCACCGCCGCCGTCAGCAGCGGCCAATCGAGTTTATCCGTATCCGCTGGGCGCTGGACTATTACCAGGCCGGCGATGCCGAATGATTTTAAAAGGAATTTCAAATGACGACTTTTATTCAGCTTCACTTACTGACTGCTTATCCTGCCGCTAACCTCAACCGCGACGATACCGGCGCGCCGAAAACGGTGATGCTTGGTGGGGCGACCCGTTTGCGCATCTCTTCACAGAGCCTGAAACGCGCATGGCGTACCTCCGAACTTTTTGAGCACGCACTGGCCGGCCATATTGGCATCCGCAGCGGCCGCATCGCCCGCGAAGCCGCGGAAATTCTGGTGAAGAGCGGGATTGAACCCAGGAAAGCGGTGGATTACGTCAAAGCTATTGGTGAATGCTTTGGCAAAGTTAAAACTAAAGCGGATCAAAACGATCCGCTGAAGTGTTCGGAAACGGAACAGCTGGCGCACATTAGCCCCGCAGAGTTTGACGCCGTGAAAGCGCTGGCGCACCGCCTGGCGGAAGAAAAACGTGCGGCCACGAAAGAAGAAGCGGCGCTGCTGCGCCATGACCGCATGGCGGTGGATATCGCGATGTTTGGCCGTATGCTGGCGGACCAACCGACCTATAACGTTGAAGCTGCCTGCCAGGTGGCGCACGCTTTTGGCGTTAGCGAAACCATTGTTGAGGACGATTTCTTTACGGCGGTGGATGACTTACGCGCGGCCTCTGAAGACGCCGGCGCGGGCCACTTAGGGGAGACAGGTTTTGGCTCGGCGCTGTTTTATACCTATATCTGCATTGATAAAGATCTGCTGGTGAACAACCTCAACGGTAATGAAGAACTGGCGAACAAAACGCTGCGCGCCTTCACCGAAGCGGCGCTAAAAGTCTCTCCAACCGGCAAACAGAACAGCTTCGCCAGCCGCGCCTATGCGTCCTGGGCGCTGGCGGAAAAAGGTACCGATCAACCACGCTCACTGGCGGCGGCATTTTATCAGCCCATTAATGGCGGCGATCAGCTGGATGTCGCGGTGCAGCGGATTACTGCGCTGCGGGAAAATATGAATACCGTCTACGGGCAGCAGACGGCATTTCAGCACTTTGACGTGATGAATAAGCAGGGAAGCATGAATGACGTGCTTGATTTCATCTGCGCGTAAGGGGCGGCTAATGAGCCAATATCTGGTTTTTCAGCTTCATGGTCCTATGGCGTCGTGGGGCGTTGACGCCCCCGGCGAGGTCCGTCATAGCCATGAGCTACCCTCCCGTTCAGCATTGCTGGGGCTGCTGCTGGCGGCATTAGGGATCCGCCGTGAAGAAGAACAGCGGTTAAACGCCTTCAACCAGCATTACTCCTTTTTGCTCTGCGCCAGCAGCGAACCGCGCTGGGCGAGGGATTATCATACTGTACAGATGCCGAAAGAAGTGCGTAAGGCGCGCTATTTCAGTCGCCGCGAAGAGTTACAGGATCCTGAGCTACTCAGCGCGCTGATCTCCCGGCGCGATTATTATACCGATGCCTGGTGGATGATTGCGGTGGCGGTCACGCCTGATGCGCCTTACTCGCTGGAGCAGTTGCATGAGGCGCTACGTTACCCGGTATTTCCGCTGTATCTGGGACGCAAAAGTCATCCGCTGGCGCTGCCGTTAATGCCGCTGCTGCTTGAAGGCCACGCCGCAGAGGTACTTCGCCAGGCTTATCGCCAGTATCAGGAAAGATTTAACCTGCTGAGGCTTTCTCTGCGACAGCTGCAGGATCAATGCTGGTGGGAGGGTGAGCATGCTGGTTTAGTCGCCAATAAAATACTGCGGCGCCGCGACTGTCCGCTTAACCGCCAGCATTGGCTGTTTGGCGAGCGCTCCATGAATCAGGGAACCTGGCTCAGTAAGGAGGAAACGTGTACCTCTCAAGAATAACGTTGTATACCGCGCAGCTTTCGCCATTACGGCTCTTGCACCTGGTGGAACGCGGTGAATATGTCATGCATCAGTGGTTGTGGCAGCTTTTTCCAGGCGGGCAACAGCGGCAGTTTCTCTATCGGCGCGAAGCGTTGCAGGGCGCATTTCGCTTTTTCGTTTTGTCACCACAGCTGCCTGCTGAGAGCGAGATTTTTGAGATCCAAAGCCGTTCGTTTAATCCCGAACTGCGGGCTGGCCAGAGATTGTGTTTTAGCTTGCGGGCAAATCCAACGATTTGTAAAGCCGGCAAGCGCCACGATCTGCTGATGGACGCTAAGCGCCAGGTTAAAGAGCAGGTTGAACCTCGGGATATCTGGGCGCATCAGCAACAGGCGGCGCTGGCCTGGTTAACGCGGCAAGGTGAACAAAGCGGGTTTTCTTTAGCGGAGACCGTGGTGGATGCTTATCGTCAGCAGCAGATACGGCGCGAAAAATCGCGCCAGACCATTCAGTTCAGCAGTGTGGATTACACCGGCATGTTGGTGGTGAACGATCCAGCGTTATTTTTGCAGCGTCTGGCGTCGGGATACGGTAAAAGCCGGGCTTTTGGCTGCGGAATGATGATGATTAAACCCGGGGATGGCGCGTGACCTTCGTGCCGTTAAACCCCATCCCGCTGAAAGATCGGACATCGATGATCTTTCTCCAGTACGGGCAGATCGATGTACTTGATGGCGCATTTGTATTAATCGATAAGACCGGGATCCGCACGCATATCCCGGTAGGATCGGTGGCCTGCATTATGCTGGAGCCGGGAACGCGGGTTTCTCATGCGGCAGTGCGTTTGGCCTCGACCGTCGGGACGCTGCTGGTGTGGGTGGGGGAGGCGGGCGTGCGGGTTTACTCTTCCGGCCAGCCCGGCGGCGCGCGGGCCGACAAACTCTTGTACCAGGCTAAGCTGGCGCTGGATGATGATTTGCGCTTGAAGGTGGTGCGCAAAATGTATGAACTGCGTTTTCGTGAAGCGCCACCCGCGCGCCGTTCTGTGGAGCAGCTACGCGGTATTGAAGGATCTCGCGTTCGGCAAACCTACGCTCTGTTGGCGAAACGCTACGGTGTGAAATGGCACGGGCGCAATTATGATCCAAAAGACTGGGCCAGGGGGGATGTTGTAAACCAGTGTATTAGTGCAGCGACGTCGTGTTTATACGGTATATCTGAAGCAGCGATTCTGGCGGCAGGCTATGCGCCTGCCATCGGTTTTATTCACAGCGGTAAGCCGCTTTCGTTTGTTTATGATATTGCTGACATTATTAAATTTGATTCCGTCGTGCCAAAAGCATTTGAGATCGCCGCCAGCCATCCTGCGGAGCCGGATAAAGAAGTCAGGCTGGCCTGTCGCGATATTTTCCGCAGTACAAAGCTGACAGGCAAATTGATTCCGTTGATTGAAGAGGTGCTGTCTGCTGGCGAAATTGAACCGCCTCAACCACCGCCGGATATGCTGCCGCCGGCGATACCCGAGCCCGAGTCGATGGGAGATAAAGGGCATCGAGGGCATGGCTGATGAGTATGCTTATGGTGGTGACGGAAAATGTTCCACCTCGCCTGCGAGGACGGCTCGCAATCTGGCTGCTTGAGATCCGCGCTGGGGTATATGTTGGTGATACCTCAAAACGGATCCGGGAAATGATCTGGCAGCAGGTGATACAGCTAAGTGACGGTGGAAATGTCGTGATGGCCTGGGCGACAAACAGCGAATCAGGTTTTGAGTTTCAAACCTGGGGAGAAAACCGCCGTATACCGGTAGATTTAGATGGCCTACGACTGGTTTCATTCCTTCCCGTTGAAAATCAATGAGTTGGATGTTCTTTAATAATGTGAGATTGTTGTGATAAAGTTGGTAAATTGTTGTGTGCTTAAAAAGCTATTATAAAACAGTAATATATCTTTAGTGTGTTCCCCGCGCCAGCGGGGATAAACCGATGTGGAACAAACCAGTAGGTGTCCAGGTCGTGTGTTCCCCGCGCCAGCGGGGATAAACCGATTCAGGACGCATTTGTAAGGCTACGGGCGAAGTGTTCCCCGCGCCAGCGGGGATAAACCGGCACTGACACACGATGAATTTTGCCAGATAGCGTGTTCCCCGCGCCAGCGGGGATAAACCGGCCAGCGAGCCGGTGATATTGTACCGGGAGCGGTGTTCCCCGCGCCAGCGGGGATAAACCGTTTGTCAGGGCTGGCATTTTCAATAGCATCTAGTGTTCCCCGCGCCAGCGGGGATAAACCGAGAGTGCATCAGCGTCACCAAAATCCGAACCTGTGTTCCCCGCGCCAGCGGGGATAAACCGTATCGCCAGAACTCCATCGCGATATCAAAACTGTGTTCCCCGCGCCAGCGGGGATAAACCGGTTTACTTCCCCTCATGGTAGGCCGACGAATAGTGTTCCCCGCGCCAGCGGGGATAAACCGTACCTAACCGACATTGACCAGTGGGCTCACCAGTGTTCCCCGCGCCAGCGGGGATAAACCGGTGGCTTCGTTCTCGTTGTCGAGTTTTGCGACGTGTTCCCCGCGCCAGCGGGGATAAACCGTGGCCTGCGGCGGATCACCTGGTTGCGGCTTGGTGTTCCCCGCGCCAGCGGGGATAAACCGGGATTGCGACTGACCATCCCAGATAGCTGTGAGTGTTCCCCGCGCCAGCGGGGATAAACCGTGCAGAGCGTGATAGATAAACTCGATCATCTTGTGTTCCCCGCGCCAGCGGGGATAAACCGGCTGAGTATCAGCGGAAACTTAAAGACCTGCGGTGTTCCCCGCGCCAGCGGGGATAAACCGTCACGGCGAGCAGGATTGCATGCTTTTAGCGCGTGTTCCCCGCGCCAGCGGGGATAAACCGTACGCTTTAAAAAATGGGCTGAGGGTTGTAGCGTGTTCCCCGCGCCAGCGGGGATAAACCGTTAACGGTGGTTATATATCCCGACTCTATTAGGTGTTCCCCGCGCCAGCGGGGATAAACCGATCGTTCCCGGCAATATATTTGCCGGTGCCTGGTGTTCCCCGCGCCATCGGGGATAAACCGACGATCAACCCTCTCCCCCTGTAAGGACAAGAGTGTTCCCCGCGCCAGCGGGGATAAACCGACAACCCGTGGCGGTGCTCAATTCGATTTGCTGTGTTCCCCGCGCCAGCGGGGATAAACCGGTTAGGTGCTTTATCGGTATCACCGAGCATCTGTGTTCCCCGCGCCAGCGGGGATAAACCGCGCGGCCTTTGGAGGAAGGGCGCTCATAAAGGGTGTTCCCCGCGCCAGCGGGGATAAACCGCGGTCAGCTATAACGCGGTCCTCGTCCTGACCGTGTTCCCCGCGCCAGCGGGGATAAACCGCTGCTGCTCCATCTGCTCAGTGGCTGCGTTGTGTGTTCCCCGCGCCAGCGGGGATAAACCGAACGCTAGCCGGCAACTCAACTTTAACTTCAGGTGTTCCCCGCGCCAGCGGGGATAAACCGGGCTTGGGTTTGCTGACGAGCGGCACCTATGGGTGTTCCCCGCGCCAGCGGGGATAAACCGGTAACGCAGACGGCGAACGTCGGATCCATTGGGTGTTCCCCGCGCCAGCGGGGATAAACCGACCGGCGATACGTATAGCGCCATATCCACCTCGTGTTCCCCGCGCCAGCGGGGATAAACCGGTGTCGACACCACCGGCGCGGAGGTATCCGACGTGTTCCCCGCGCCAGCGGGGATAAACCGGGTTTTCCGTCACCGGCAAATGACTATATTGAGTGTTCCCCGCGCCAGCGGGGATAAACCGAGGTGATGTTTCTGGCGAGGCTTATGTAGGAGGTGTTCCCCGCGCCAGCGGGGATAAACCGCGGAACGGTCACCATTTTTCGCGCGCTTATACGTGTTCCCCGCGCCAGCGGGGATAAACCGGTGGAGGCTGAGTGATGGCTCAAATAACAGACGTGTTCCCCGCGCCAGCGGGGATAAACCGCGCCGGGACGGGCAACCAATAGTCTGGCCGGAGTGTTCCCCGCGCCAGCGGGGATAAACCGCTGACAGCTGGCGCGAACCCGTCGTTTATCGCGTGTTCCCCGCGCCAGCGGGGATAAACCGCCAGGGTGAAAACCAAAGTCGCCGCCGACCAGGTGTTCCCCGCGCCAGCGGGGATAAACCGTCCTGACATATGAGGTAGAACTTAATGCCATAGTGTTCCCCGCGCCAGCGGGGATAAACCGCACTCAGACCTGCGTCGAGACGATCGGAGACAGTGTTCCCCGCGCCAGCGGGGATAAACCGGGTCAAAAGGTTCATTCGAGCATCGAGTTGCAGTGTTCCCCGCGCCAGCGAGGATAAACCGGCGGCGTCAGGTGTGTGGCAGAAAATTATTGGGTGTTCCTCGCGCCAGCGGGGATAAACCGTCTGACTGTCGAGGCATGATCTGCCCTCCGATATGTTCCCCGCGCCAGCGGTGATAAACCGTGCGTCACGACGCCGGCGACAGTGACATCGTCGTGTTCCCCGCGCCAGCGGGGATAAACCGACTGATATCACCGAACTGGCTCGGGCCATGAAGTGTTCCCCGCATTCGCGGGGATAAGCCCGTCCACTAACGTTATCGATCCTGAGGGTGGGCACGAAAGCTTGCGGAGAATAAATATCGCTACCTGC
>OKVX01000924.1_pt1 | contig 13330 bp, 18 predicted proteins | sample 1606941 | NCBI WGS metagenome assembly OKVX01 (sample SAMN03281016, study PRJEB24777) | human gut metagenome | isolation source: fecal sample PR161 from 1 month old female Malay infant, caesarean... | reverse complement strand
ATTATTAATTAAATAGTAACCTACAAAAGATTTAAGTATTTTATAAAAATTTAGTTTTTAATAAATATTAATTTTTTAGGTAAAAAGGTATATAAACTAAAGTTAGAAGAAAATAAGAAAGAGGGTATTATAATGATTGAAGGAGATAAGGGGCTAAATATTGTTTTTACTGGAGATAGCATAACTCATGGGCCACTTCATACTAAAGGATATAGAAGTTATACAGAACATTTTAGAGAAAGATTAAAAGAAAAGTTTAAAAACAATATTGTTAAAGAGCATATTAGGGTTTTTAATACAGGGGTGTCAGGAGCTACAACTAGAGATATAATAAGAGATTTTAATATCTGTGTAGATATATATGACCCTGATATTGTTTTTATAATGCTTGGAATGAATGATTCATCAAATGAAATTGTTCCTTTAGAAGAATATAGAAAAAATATATTAGAACTTATTAATAAAGTTAGAGAAATTGGAGCAATACCAATCATTCAAACAAGTAACATAATAAAAATGGATTTAAGTAGGAAAAGTCTTAAATTTTATATGGATATTCTTAGAGAGGTTGTTAGAGAAAATGATGTAATGATAATAGATCATTATAGTCATTGGGGGGACTTGGAAAAAGAAATTTCTAATATTAAAAATGAACTTCTTAGTGATTTGATACACCCTAATGAAAAGGGGCATTTAGAAATGGCTAAATTTATTTTTAAGGAGTTAGATATTTTTGAAGAAGAAAGTTATACCTGTAATTTAAGTTATCCAATAAAAGCAGAAAATTATTTTGAAGGAAAAGTTCATAGTGAATATAATCAAGAAATTCTTAATACTATAAATAATAAAACTTCATTACAAGAAGAATTGATTAAATCTAATAAAGAAAATTTAAATGATAATTTAGAAGCTATAATAAATTTAATAAATGAAGATGAAAAGGGTATATGGGTGTTTTTAGGGGATGGAGATACAAATGGTACAGGAGATACCTTTGGTTATAAAAATTATGTTGAATATGTGGAAGAGAGAATTAGATGGGAATTAAATGATGGAAGCATAAATAAAAGGGAAAAATTTATGATTAATTTTGGTACAGAAAAAGTTAATTCAGAATATTTAATGAATAACTTCGAAGATTTAGTATCAAAATATAATCCTAAAGCTGTTTTTATTATGATTGGAGGAAATGAAAAAATTAATCCAGAGGAATTTAAACATAATTTAGTTAATATAGTAAGCAAGGTTAAAAATATAAACTCAATACCTATATTACAAAGTCCAATAAAAAATGGAAGAGATATAGAAGGGTATGTAAAAGTTATAAGAGAGGTTTCTAAGGAAGAGGAAATATTCTTAATAGATAATTATGAGTATTGGGATAGGTTAAGCAAAGTTCAAAAAGAGCTTATAGAATCATGGTTAGTAGAAGGAAGAGCAAATCATAGGGGACATTTAGAAATAGCTAAGAAAATTTTTAAGGATTTAAGAATATATGATCATAATAGTTTAATATGTGGTTTTACCATAGAAAAATTTTAGTATATTAATTAATAAAAATAAAGCTGCATCAAAACTGAAGTAGCTTTGATACAGCTTTCTATATACAACTTATTGCTTTTTGCAATATGAAATCTTCTATATATTCTTCTGAATAAACTTTTCTTCCCATGAGATTAAATATTAAATCATCACTAGAGTATCCTTCTTTATAAAGTTTTAGGTTCTTAGTTAATTTTTTTAAAGAACCAGGGGTAAGACCTAACATAATTTTTATGTCATTACCAGTGTAAAAACTTTTTATAAAGAGTTCTCTTAGGTTGTTTTGCATTTCAAGTTTATAATTTAAATCTATAACTTTGTCTCTATGGGGGCCTATTTTAGACCTGTGATGTTTTTTACACAAATACTTGTAATTAAGTTTAAAATCTAAACCGCCTTCTGACCTATGAACTATGTGATGAACATCTGCATAATCACCACAAATTTCACAATAATAAGACATATAATCCTCCTTAACATTTTAATACCCATTTATAGTAATAAAATAGCATAAAAAAACAGTTTAATCAATATAACGGAGCTTTTCAGATAAAGATTAAGGTATACAAAGGAATTTAGTATTTTTTACACTTTGCTGTTAAAAAAAGTTAGCAATATAATTAAAATATAAAGGATATGAGGGGGTTTTGAGATGCATAACTTATTTCATAGAAGATCAAAGATAGAAGAAAATCCCGAGAAATTTTGGAGGGAATTAATAACAAAAAATGAAACCCTAAAAGGAAGAATGTTTAAGGATGAACCTATAACTGAAGATACGAAATACCTACATTATGTAATATTCAATAGAAAAGTTGGATTTCAAAATGTTTGGGTTATGGTACCTAACTTTAACAGATTAATAGAATTTATAGAGTATGTATTTATGCCAGAAGCATACTATAAGTGGGTTGAAGGGAAAAAGAAATTAATAACTCATATACCTTCAATTGATGTAGAAAAAATAATTTCTATGATAAATAGAAAATCAACAGAAGAAGAAAAAGAAAAAATGAAAAATGACATTGTAGCATTAAGAAAATTAAAAGGGTTAAGTGCTGATAATGGAATGAGGAAAATAAAAATATTCTGTAGTAGATTTAATAATAACTGGCTTGGAAATGATGATGAGTTTTTATACTTAAAAGCTTTTGGCAGTGCTGAAGAGCTAGGAAAGTTTGTAGTAGAAACTAATCTTCAAACAGATAGTGAGGATTCATATGAAAAAACTATAGGAATGACTACAGAAGAATGGTTTAAAGTTTGTGAAAATGCTCATAAGAATAAAGAAGATGAGGAAAAATTTAAAAAAGTTTTATTTAAACACTTAGAAGATATTGTATAAAATTAAATTTTCTTGATATTTTAAAATTGAAATCGCTTAGTATTAATAAAAATATAAAATAAATTGAAAAAAATGTTGACATTTTTTAAATAACTATGTATAATAATTTTTGTTGATTCAAGTTTGTATCTTTAGCTCAGCTGGATAGAGCAACGGCCTTCTAAGCCGTGGGTCAGGGGTTCGAATCCCTTAAGGTACACCATATGGTGGGCGTAGTTCAGTTGGTAGAGCACCAGATTGTGGCTCTGGGTGTCGCGAGTTCGAGTCTCGTCGCTCACCCCATATTTTGGGATATCGCCAAGCGGTAAGGCAACGGACTTTGACTCCGTCATTCGCAGGTTCGAATCCTGCTATCCCAGCCAAAAACTTGATTTGCTAGCTCAGTCGGTAGAGCACGTGACTTTTAATCACGGTGTCCAGGGTTCGATTCCCTGGCAGATCACCAAATTTAATTTGCAGATGTGGCGGAATTGGCAGACGCACTAGACTTAGGATCTAGCGCCTACGGCGTGGGGGTTCGACTCCCTTCATCTGCACCATTAAATTTAAACAAGCATTCAATGCGGGAGTGACTCAATGGTAGAGTGTCACCTTGCCAAGGTGAAAGTTGCGGGTTCGAGTCCCGTCTTCCGCTCCATATGCGGGTGTAGTTCAATGGTAGAACACCAGCCTTCCAAGCTGGATACCCGGGTTCGATTCCCGGTACCCGCTCCATTCAAAAGATAACCGAATCGGTTATCTTTTTTTTATTTTTAAAAATATAAGCATCTATAGCTCAGCTGGATAGAGCGTTGGACTTCGAATCCACAGGTCGCGAGTTCGAATCTTGCTAGGTGCACCAATTTCAAGGGTTACAAGGATTTTGCAACCCTTATTTTTATGGAAATTGTGCAATAGGTGTGCAATAGAAAATAAAAAAATAATATTAGCGTAAGTTTTACCCTAATTTAAATAAGAAATTAAGCTTATCTATAGCCTTATCTTTTGTATCTTTCATAACATGAGTATATATATTTAAAGTAGTTGATATATCGCTATGGCCAAGAATAGTTTGAACTGTTTTAGGTGGCACACCATTTTCGAAAAGTCTAGTAGCAAAGGTATGTCTTAAGTCGTGAAATCTAAGTTCTTTTAAATTACATTTCTTTATGATCCTCTTAAATGTTTTTCTAACATTACTTTCATTTAAATAATTTCCTATAAGAGTAGAGAAAACTAAATTATTATCAAAATAAATTTCAATGTTAGAATCTCTATCAATCATTTGTTTTTTTCTATGCTGCTGCAATAATTCAATTAAGTTATCATTTAAAGGAACAGTTCTAATTGAATTTTTAGTTTTAGGTTGTTGCTCTATTATTTGAAATTCTCTATTTCCTTTAGAATCTATTTTATATGTGCTTTTAATAGCTTTATTAATATCTATATAATTATTCTTAAAATTTATATCCGTCCATTTAAGGGCCAGTATTTCTCCAAGTCTTAAACCAGTTCCTAAAGCTAGTATATAAAGCATACCGTTTTTATTATTCATACACTCTCTCATAAAAGTTTGTTGTTCTTCTAATGTAAATATATTAATAGTTTCTTTAGAGGTTTCAGGTCCTTTAGGAAGTGTTATAAGTGTGCAATAGTTCTTAGTAATATATCCTTCTTTTAATGCTTGATTAAGACAAGATTTTAAACATTTATTTATTGTCTTTATAGTTGATGGACTTTTACCCTCTTCAGCTACTAAGGAATTATAATAAGCTTGAATATGATGTGTTCTTAAGTCTATAAGCTTTATTTTACCTAGTGAAGAGGATTTTATATAGTTTCTATAAAGGCCTTCATATCTTTCAAAACTTGAAGGTTTTAAATCATGTATTCTATAAGTAAATAACCAAGTGTAAAACCAATTATCTAATGTGATCCTATCATCTGTAGGTAATAAGCCTCTATTATTATCAACATAGAAAGCTTTCATTTTATCTGATACTTCTTTTTTAGTCTTACCAGTAAATGATTTTCTTTTTGGTGATCCATTCTCATTATATCCAATAGTAAGCTGACCTCTAAATTTACCATTAGACATTTTATATATGGTACCTTGACCATTTCCTTTAGCTTTTGGTTTTCCTTTCTTTGTAGTTTCCATTGTATATACCTCCTTGATATTGATAGTTGTGACAGTTAGACAAAAAAGTACAACTGTAATTTATTTAAAAAGATAGCTTAGATTTTTGATTAATAAACATCTGAAAGAAGAGGCAAAAAACAAATTTAATAACGAACATACATTCTTTAAAATATTTTGAAGTTAAGTAGTGTTATTTACTTAATATCACTACTAAATATATATGTTAACTATGTAGTAGCATTTAATTTAAACACTACAAGTAATATTAAAAGTCAGTTATTGTATGACCAACATTTAGTATTCGGAATTTTCAGAGTCCCTAAAAAGGGATTTAAGCAATATATAGAAGTTAGTATCTACAGCTTTTACAGTCCCTAAAAAGGACTATTGCGAGTTTTGATAGTCCCTAAAAAAGGACAAATATAAAATTACTTTCTTTATGATCACCAGTAATATGGGGTAAGCTAATGCAACTATTCTTTGTAGCAGCTATAAAAGTCAGTTGTTTTTATTGACTGAGATTTATTAATTTAACTTTTTGAACTCCCTAAAAAGGAACTCTAAAAACAATAGTTTTTTTACTTTTGAGGAATATGATATTTATATAAGTATTCAGCAATTTCAGCAGCCCTAAAAAAGGGATTAAATATAATAAAATATTCCTCCAATGAATATTATTGACCTCTTCATTTAGAATTTAAATAAAATAGTGTTTAGAGAATTATATGAACCTATAGTTAAAGGGTGTAGGAACTTTTTCCACACCTATAGAGAAAGATAAGTACATATAAAGGTGTCGTGAAACACGACAGGTATAAAATAAATTGGTCCACGGAAAATCTCCTTTACCTCATAAGCTTTTTAATATTATGAGTATTAAATATAAAGCCACTGGTGAAGAAGGTTTCTTACATAATTCATTATTCGGTAGGGAGAATTTGTCCCATCTAAATACATCTTCTAATTTTAAAACTTACTTTCAAATGTCCTTTAAATGGACTTTTAAAGTTTCAGTAAGAAACCTTAAATCAGTTTAGCAATTTATGTTAAATAGGATTCACTTACTATCCTTAAGTGCAAAATAGGTACCTTCAAATCTGAAGATACTTTAAATAATTAAGACAAAGTTTAGTCATGTTTTATAGGTATTTGGTAAGCTTAGATTAATTTTGTTTTTGACTAAAAAAAATAAGTGAATAACTTATTGCCATTACTATAAATATAAATCCTGAGGTATATTCCTTAGTTGCTATACCGATTATTCCTGCAATTAAAAAACATGATATTGAAACAATTTTTAATTTTGTTGAATTTTTATTTCTCATAAATTTATCTCCTGATTATAACAAAGTTTAATTAATGTTATTTATATTGAAACTTGAGTTTAGTTTAATCTTTATAAGTTTCCCCCACAAGTTGGGGAAAGAAAATCAAAAAATGGATTAGCACATAAGTTTGCAAAAAACGAATGTATGTTCTTTATTGTGTTAAAAAATTAGAACATTTTGCATACTCCAAACCTAGGTAGAAAATATATTATATATCCGTCGATTTCATATCTTGCACCATATTTGCATTTAAAATATTCTATAGATTCATCTAAATATTCTTTTGTAACTCCTAAGAAGTCAGCTATTTCATAAGCATTTCTACAGTTATTATTAAAGGCATTTATTAGACCTATTATTCCAACTGATTTTTCATATCCCCAACGCCTTGCGATAATTTCTTGTTTACGATTATTTATTTTATTTTGATTACTTATATCTCCAACAGTTTTATGAAAGTGTCCTAGCTCCTCAGCTAAGACACAAGCTTTTTCTTTGGTAGATAGTTTTTTATCTATTGCAATTCTCTTACCACAACAACGCCCTTTTCTAGTTTTTAAATTAAGTTCTTTAACAATTATTCCGAGCTTATCAGCTTCTCTTAATAATTCTTCGTAACTCATATTTACTCCTTTGTTATTTCCATAAATCCTCATCATTCATTAAGTCGTCATCATGTTTATAATCCTCTTCTGTAAAGTTTCCTTCTTTATCATGAGATGCAATAGGCATAAGATATTCTTTACCTTGTTCTTCCCATATTTGTTTTTCTTTTTTAGGAAGAGGCGTAATATTATTTTCTTTTTTATACTTAGGATTGTCTAATAAATCTTTGGTATAATTTATAACTTTATTTTGACCTTCATTATTCAGTTGTTCAAAATCTATTATAAAATCTATATATTCATTTTTGAATTTATCAATTGATTCACTAATATTAATTGAACTATTCTTAGGATTTATAAGCTCACTAAAAGATATATCTAAAGCTGTAGCTATTTCTCTTAACACTTCTATTCTAGGTTCTACCTCTGAATTTTCATATTTTTGTATCATACGTTCAGATTTGTTTATTTTTTTTGCAAATTCTTTTTGAGTTAGTCCTCTTTCTTTTCTAATTGCTTTGATTTTATCTCCAATGTTAAGCATTTAAACACCTCCTTTTAAAAATATAATACTACAATACGAAATAAAAGTACATAAAAAATTAAAAAGTGTATTGACATGAGAAATAAAAGTTCGTATTATAATATTAACGAATTAATAGTTCGTTATGGAGGTGTGAAAATGAAAAAAAACTTAAAATTTAAATTTAAAAGACTTGAAAAAGATTTAACTCAAGCAGAATTAAGAGAAAAATCAAAAACAAGTATTCAAACAATAGTCGATATTGAGAGAGGAAAGTCTATTGATGGATTGAGAGTAGGAACTCTTAAGAAATTAGCAGCAGCACTAGATACAACAGTTCAAGAGTTATTTTTTTCAGAAGAGAAATAATTAAAAAGTTACTAATTGTCACTTTAGAAAACACATATCAAAAATTCAAATCAAGTTAATAATGGACAAGTTAATTTCATTAATGTTCAGTCTTATTATTTTGTACAGATAAATCAAAAGTATTATACGAAAGGAGAATATAAATTATGAAAGCAAAAATAAACGATAAGAGGGTAAGTGATACAACAGAAAGAGAAGTTTTTACTTATTCAGAAGATGAAAAAGAAACTATATTAAATTTTGATTATAGAAATAAGGTTTGGAATGTTTGGACTAGCGTTCCAACACATATTACAAAGTTATTAAAACTTAAAAATAATAATTTTATTGTAGGTACAGTAACAAATACAGGAGCTATAACTTCTATAAAAGGAACATTAAGAGCAAATCAAATTAGTTTTAGAAATATTATTGAACTTTCAGAAGAAAGAAAAGAAGAATTAAAAAAAATAGGTAAGAAATTAAGTATAAATCAATTTTAATAGGTGTGGTTATAGTAATTACTTGCGAAAAACAACTTGAAATGTTTAAAAGGTGTAATTACATTAAGAAAATATTTTAAAATTTGAATATAAAGAAAATGAAGGGGTTATATTTAATAAAATAATGTCAAATATAGTCGACAGTATAAAAATATTATAGGAGGAGCTATGGAGGAATATTTAGAAACACTTATTCGAGTTTTAAAAGAGCTTAAAGAATAGAGGGGAGAGAGAAACAATGATTAACATTTCAGAGAAGATGAAAGAGCATAATGAACTTGTTAAGAAGAGGACTTTATCAATTAAGGAGTGGGCAGAGGTAGAAGGTATCTCATACAACCAAGCTTTAAAATTTACTCATGTTAAAGATTTTCCAATAATCAAATTAGGAAGAGAAAGAAGAGTTGTAATATCACGATTGGATAAGTGGTTTGAGGATCATATAGGAACAGAGGTGATTTAATATGAGCTTTAAGTTATTTAAGAAGTATTTAGAATTATGCAAAGAAACTGGTAAAGAGCCTAACTGGAAAGACTTAAATACATTTAGAGGTATTATATTTACTTAAGATGAAGAGGAGGTGCTTAGAGTGGCTGATAAGGAGGTGTTAAATGAATTTAAAGGTAATAGGTTCGATTATTTTAACACTATAATGGACAATAAAACACCAATAGAAATAAATAGGGTTGAAAAGATGGTTTTAATTTCTTTAATAAGACATAACAACTGGAAAACAGGTATATGTAATCCTACTATAAAGACTATTCAGAATGAATGGTTTTATAAAAGTGATAGAGAAGTAATTGAGGCATTAAAAACTTTGAGAGAAAAGAATTTTTTTACAAAACAGACTATTAAAAGAAGAAATTACTATCAATTAAACGTAGCATTAATATTAAAAGATTACCTACAAAATGAGGGTAACCCACAAAATGTAGGTAACCTACAAAATGAAGGTAATAATACCCCACAAAATGTAGGTAATGATTACCCACAAAATGAGGGTACTAACATAAAAGAAACAGAAAAAGAACATAAAAATATATATAGTTCAAATGATGAAGATAATATATCTTATTTTGAAAGAATTAATAAAGAAATAGATGACTTAGAAAATGAAATTAATAATAAATATGATAAAGATTTAGTTACTAAAGAAAGAGAGAAACTAATAAATAAAAACTTAGGTACTTTAGAGTTACTTAGAGAATTAAAAAAACAATTAGATAAAAGTATAAAAAGAAATAGTAATCAAGATATAGAGGAAATATGGAGTTTATATCCTCTAAAGAAAGGTAAAGCAAATGCAATTAAGAAAATACCTAAGTTATTAAAAGAATATGGAAAAGAACAAATAGTCAGATGTATTGAGAGATACATTGAAGAAATAAAGAAAGATAATAAGTCAAAAGAATTTATATTACATGGTTCAACATTCTTTAATGGGAGATATATGGATTATTTAGATTGTAACTATCAAGAAGATATTATTACTAAACATAAAGAAGAACCAAAAAGAAGAGGAACAAATTTAGATGACTTATAGAAGGGAGCATAAAGCATGGAGAATAAACAATTATTATATTCCTTAGAATCAGAAGAGGCAATACTAGGAACTATTACGGCTAACAATAAATATATGATTAAGGTTATAGGAGAATTAGAAGATAAGGACTTTTACAATAGCAAGAACCAAATGATCTATAGAGCTATGTGTAACCTTTATAAAAATAGCATACCTTTTGATGTAGTTGTATTATCAGAGAAATTAAGTAATGAGGTTAAAAATGGAGCAATAACACTTACTGATATAGCAGAAAAAACGAGCCATATAGACTACGGAACACTATCAAGTCATGTAAAGATAGTCAAAGAAAAAAGTCGTGAGAGAAAGCTTGTAAATGCTTGTCAGAGGGTTATTAGTAGTGAGGGGAATGTTAATAGTAAAATAAATTACTTACAAAATGAGCTTTTAGAAGTTAATCAAGTTAATAGAAAGGATAGTATTAAGAACATGAGTGATGTAATGTTTGATACTTTAGAAGGTATAGAGAACACTTACAACAATGAAATGGGAGTAAGAGGTTTTAAGACTGGTATTTTAAGCTTAGATAAGGTTATGAATGGACTTAACAAAAAGGATTTTATAGTCTTTGGAGCAAGACCAAGCATGGGTAAGACAGCTTTTTCACTTGCAATATTAAATAATATAGAGGTTAATACACTTTATATTCAATTAGATATGAGTACCGAAGGAATGGGACAGAGGTTACTAGCAATGAATAGTGGTATAGAAAATACGGTACTAGCAAGAGGTAAATTAAATAATAATGAGTGGGACAAGGTAAGAGATACATTCAATTACATTGCAGCTAAGAAGAAAAATATATTTATTTATGAGCCTTCATCAATAACAATAAATGAAATAAGATTAGTTGCTAAAGAGGTTCAATTAAAGCATGGATTAGATGTAATCATAATTGACCATATAGGAAAGATTAAGCCATCAACTAAAGGAACTAGATACGAGCAAATGAATGTTATATCAAATGAGCTTAAGGCAATAGCAAAAGAATTAAATATTGCTATGGTTGGATTATGTCAGCTTTCAAGAGCTACAGAGCAAAGGTCAGATAAAAGACCTCTTCTAAGTGATTTAAGGGACACAGGCTCCATTGAACAGGACGCTGATGTTATAGGGTTACTTTATAGAGAAGGCTATTACAAGGCAAGAGAGGAAGGAACAGACATACAAGATGATGTGCTAGAAATTAATTTTGCTAAAAATAGAAATGGAAGAACTGGAGCTATCTACTTTGATTATAACTTACCAACTCAAAGATTAACTGAAAAGTTTGGGAAATAATTTAATATAGGAGTGCGAGATATGGAGTTAAAAGAAAGAATTAAACTAATTGCTATACTCTATGAAAAATCAGATAAGAAAACAAAAATCTTAGTTGGTGTTTTAATGAGTGGAGAAGGTAATAATAAATAGATTTTAATTTACATATTTCAAGGAGGAAAATAGCTCATATAAGCACTTGAAAACTTCAACGTAACCATTTGTTTAAATAATAGATAAGCCTCTTCTATTAGGCGAATAAGTGGATAAAAACACTATAAGAAACATAGATGATATAAAAAAAGACTAATGTAAAGATACATACATTAGTCCAAGGGTTATCATGATACCCTCTAAATCTCGCAAATTTAAGGTATCATGTTAGCTCCAATAAATCAAGAGGTAAACATAAGAAATATTGGAGGAATTTAAAAACGTGAGTACAGTTAAAACAATAAATGGATTTAATTTTTATTTTGAAACACTAGATTTTCAAGGGGATAGCAAGAAGTTTTATATTACTTATCATAATGATATTTCTTTCAAAAGTTTTGATATAGTAATAAATCAAAGATGGATAAATGAAGTTGGATTAAAAAAAGTTATGGAGTATGTAAGTAATGTCTTTAATGATCCTAAAAAAGCAACTAAGAAAACACTAGGAGATTTATGGAGAATAGATTTGAAACTTAAATATTACAGAGATAAAGCATTAGATAATAAATGCAAGAAGAAAATTGAATTAATAGGTAATATCGAAGATAAGATTGTAGGGGAATTTAAAAAGTTAAATGCTATTGGACAAGTTAGAGCGTTAGAACTTTTAGAGGATTTAATAGGAATTAATAAATATAGAGCATAGGGAATTGAGAGGTAAATATAATATGAGAAATACAATAGATAAGATTACAAGAGATTTAAGTAACATTGAGTTAAGAGATACATTAGATTATGTGGTTATGGCTTTATTAAATACTCAAAATCAAATTATAAAGGCTAGTGGAATTATGGAAGTTGTAAAGCTAGAGGAAGAGGCTAAGGCTAAAATAAGAGCATTAAAGATGAAGAGGGTGTCAAATGAGTAAGATAATTATAAGCTACCAAACAGTTGAGGAAAGAGAGCAGATCATTAAAGCTCTATCAACTGGTGTTAAGATAAAGAAGATTAGTAAGCCTTATAAAAAAGGGCTTTATAAGAGAATATATATTGATTTAGATTGATAATTTAAGGGGTTCAACATTAAGTTGAGCCTTATTGTTTAAATAAAATGTAGTGTTAAAAGCTTATTGACACTACAAGAGGAGGAATAATATGTTTTGTTCTGTAAAGAAAGGTAAAGATAAATACGGTGAAACATATAAATTTTATTTATGTGAGAGATATAGAGATAAAAAAACTGGTAAGGTAAAAAGTAGTGATAAGTATATAATGACACTACAATATATAGATTTTACTGATATAAAAGTTAGTATCATAGCAAAGCATATAAAGATAGTTTTAGCTAAAAGAGAAATAGTTAGTGAGTTAGAGCAAGATTTAATATATGATAAGTATTTAGATATTAGAGAGGGGATATTAGAGCGTGAAAGAGCTAAGGAGGAAGAAGAAAGGAAAAGACAACAAGAAGAATATAATCAGTATAGAGAGTATTATAAATCATATTCTAGTGGTTTTAGCAGTGATACAAGTTCTATAAATTTTGATGACACTACAAAAGAAGTAGCAATAGAATTTATAAAGCTAGGGTATAGAGCTATGGCAAAGAAATATCACCCAGACATAACTAAAGATAATGGAGAGAAGATGAAATCTATTAATGAGATAAAAGATAAGCTAGAGAATATATTTTAATAAAGTATTGAGTATAGAAAGTTTTTAGTTTAAAATTTATTTACTGTAATTTTTGTTTATTGGTAATGAAAGTATTCTAGTATCAGCTATTTTATTTTTGAATTGCACTAAAATATACATTATCAAAAATATTGGAAGAGGGTTTTATATTGAAACCCTCTTTTTTATATAAGTTATAAGTTAAACGATAAATTATTTTTATCAGAAAAAAAGGTAAAATTATCCGAGTGTAGAAATATGTATACATAGCATTCTAATAGTACACAATTAGTGGTATTATAATTTGAGTAAAAGTAAATTTTAAAGGGATGTAGTT
>OKVX01000918.1_pt1 | contig 13382 bp, 22 predicted proteins | sample 1606941 | NCBI WGS metagenome assembly OKVX01 (sample SAMN03281016, study PRJEB24777) | human gut metagenome | isolation source: fecal sample PR161 from 1 month old female Malay infant, caesarean... | reverse complement strand
TTCGTCGACGTGAGCATCGACTGCTTTGACGGTGACGGCATATACATTTTCGTTCTGGACAATGATCTCTACATAAAGCGCCTTCAAAAGCAGCACAAAAAATTAGCTGTGATTTCAGACAACAAAAAATATGAGACCTGGTATATCGAGGATGGTGATTTTTCATCTCTCCGGATCTGTGCGAAGGTCCTGGTAAGCCAATCCAGAGCATATAGATTTCATAGCTGAGGAAGTTAAGCATGGAAGCAATTAAGGTTAAAGATCTTAGTGATGGAAGCGTTTTGTACGAGCTTGGCGACCACTTCATCACCTGCAAATTAAGCCACGATAAACGTTGGCAACTAGGTGCTTTCAAACGTGATGAAAGCAAGCTCAGAGATGACACTCTGGCGGTTTTGAAGAATGAAAAATTCATGTTTATGGTTAAGCTCGGCGGACAGCTTTCTCCCAAGCCTCAATGCATAGCTGTTAACGGGCGATTTTTATTTTCTGTCCATGCCGGAAAAGACAACAACATGGCTGCAGCCATAGTCATGGATAACACCGGGAAAGAGTTATTCAAGATAGGAACTTCCACTCACCTCATCAGTTCGGCCATATCTGAATTTGGGCGCTACATCGCCCTATCGTTTGCCGGTAGCAAAAACAAAGATGATTTTTACGCGCACCGGCTTGAGGTCATAAACATTGATACCGGAGAGGTGTTGATGTCCGTTATCAAAACAGACTTCCTTCGATACGCTGAACTTTCAGTTGTTGAGCCAGACGGTGGACTTTTCGCAACTTTCAATGGTCGCACAAGACTAGTAGATGTGACGAACCTCTAAAATATCCAATCCGCACTCTCCTCCAGATATTCCCCACAAAAAATTTCTAAAAATTATTTCTCCTTAAAGTTCATAAACATACTTTCATATGAACTTTTCATTCACTTTAAATGTACTTTTGGTACTTTACACGAGTGAACTATTGGTACATTATCAATCCATCGAAACGAAACATCGACAGCTGAGCGAAGTTAGCCAGCGGCGGACAGCAAGTCGCCTGCTCATTAAGAATTCAGTCAAGCAGCAAATCACCCGGAGCGCTCCTGGCAAATTGAAATGGCGCCCAATGGGATTGAGGCAGGTGTGTAACGCGTGGCGGGTATAGCACACGAAGAGGACTCCGCACCGGAATGGTTTGCTGCTCAGTTCCCGAACATCGGGGAATCTTTACCAGCAGCTCTTTACGAGGGGCTGACGGTAAACAAAGAGAGGTGAATATGGGAAGCGAGTTAACGTTTCAGGATCGCACTGTCGTGCCATTTGATAACGGTGACGGGAAAATCTGGTTCACGACAGACGCGCTGGCCGACCTTCTTGGATATGCAAACGCCAATAAGGTTTCCAACATCTACAACCGCCACAAAGATGAGTTCACGGATAGTATGACTACCGTGACCAAAGTGAGGAAGGATGGAATAAACAATAGCTTACGTGAAGTTGAGATGCGTATTTTCTCTCCCAGAGGTGCGCACCTTATCGGCATGGTCTCCCGTACCAAGGTCGCCAAAGACCTGCGTATCTGGATGCTCGACCTGGTAGAAAAAGAATCTGGCATTCAGATTGCCCCATTGAATGTCTCAGGACTTGCCAAACTTACCGGTCAGCAGATTCACGATCAGATCGCTTCATTCGACGAGTTGTCTTTCAAACATCGCGGACAAAAAGGCAGCGGATTGCTCGCCCAGCGTAAGAAAGACAAAAAACGCGTTAAGGAAGCGACTCTCCTCGCGCTTCAGTTAACGCAGTTCAGCATCCCAGATCTTGGTGAATTCTCAGAAGGGCTACCGGTATGAGCCCGCAGGAGTTCATTCACAAAAATATCACTTCCGAGCTGATAAGGCTGGGTTACGACGAGAACGCCGCGATGACCGGAGCTGACATGGCGGTGGATCATTACCGTCGCTGCTCTCAGGCCAGCCGTAAGGGGAGAATATTCGACGACTGCCTTTATATCGCTAAGCAGTGGGCTGGAAAGCACAAGTCCAAACAAAAATAAGCCGCCTAACAAGCGGCTTTTTTCATACCTCACCGTTCTCGATGAGTGCGGTTAGTTATGACAACCGGCGGCCATCCACCGCCCATTAGCGCAGAAGTCTTTTAACGTTCAGCGGCCCGGCTTAAGGGCGGAGATGATTATGTCAAAACATTGTGAAAATTGCGGATGCGCAATCCGATCCGGATATTGCACAAACTGCTAGGAAGAAGCGTATATCGCGTTCGTTCAGGCCCCTGAGATGGAATTTAGTGAAGAGTTCTTGCGTGAAGCATTCCGTCAGGACTCCGAGGCAAATCGCCGGGAGGCATCATGACAGTCACCCATAACGGCAAGCAGTACACCGCCAAAAAGCTCAACGATAACGAGTGGCAGCTGACGTCGGTGTCGGCACCGCGGGAAAAACTGGTGCTGAACCGCTGGCAGATGCATATCGCTGGCCTCCTGGAACAGGTTGAGGTGAAGGTATGATCAATCACTACGGCACCACCCCGCTCATACGCCAGTGCGTCACTCCTGGCATGATGGCAATGCATGAAGGCCGCACTTATCGCGTCTCAGCAGTCATTCAGGAGCGCAAATGGGTGTACCTGCACACCGATGCAGAAATCATACGTCTCAGTGACTGCGTGATTGACGTCCTTCTGGACGGTCACGGCAACCCTATCCAGCACTAACGACCCTATTCAACCTATCGGCCTGGCATAACGCGGGCGGGATCTGCACATCAAAATTTCAGGAGAAACCATGAGCGAAGTAACGGACTTAACTGTCATCGAAATCAATCCGGAGCAGGCGCCAGTGCTGTACGTAGCGGGCGGCCTTGACGCGTACCTTGAGCAAATCCGCCAGGCTGTAAACGAAGTGCCGGACCTGTCCACGAAGAAAGGCCGTGACCGTGTTGCCTCTCTGGCAGCGCAGGTGTCCCGCAGCAAGACGGCAATCGAAAAGCCAGGCCGTGAGTACCTGAAGCGCCTTAAAGAGGCTGTGCGTCCGGCTGAGGCCGAAATTAAGCGATTTGTTGATGCCTGTGACGAGCTGCGAGATGAGACCCGCCGCCCACTCACCGAATGGGAAGCTGAGCAGGAACGAATCCGGGTCGAAGAAGCCTGGAACTCTATGCACGAAGAAGCATTGGTGATGAACAAGATGTTCGATGACCAGCTCGCCGCGCAGATCGAAGCAGACCACGAAATGGCTCTGCTGATGAACGACAAGTTTGACCGTGACCGAGAAGAGCAGCGCCGCCAGGCGGAACAGGCTCAGCGTGAACGTGACGAGCGGCTGAAGCAGGAAGCGGCAGAGCAAGCCCGCCGCGATGCCGAAGCGAAACACAAAGCTGAGATTGAAGCCGCAGCACGCCGTGAAGCTGAAGAGAAAGCACGTGCAGAGCTGGCGGAACGCCAGCGCATTGAAGCGGAACAGCGTGCGGCACGCGAGAAGCAGGAAGCAGAAGCCCGGGCGGAAAGAGAAAAAGCTGCGGCAGTGGAAGCTGAGCGCCTCAAAGCAAAACAGGCAGAAGAGAAACGCCTGGCAGAAGAGAAGCGAATCGCCGATGAGCAGGCAAAGCGTGAAGCCGATGTGAAGCACCGCAAGACGGTCGGCACCAACATCGTTAACGCGCTAACCAGCCACACCAGCATCACGCGAGAACAGGCTATCGAAGTGCTTACCGTTCTGAAAGATGACCTGATCCCCTGCGCGAAAATTCATTACTGAGGTGAATCATGAATATTACATGCGAGTGCGTAGACATGCGCACATCCGTCGGCCCCCACAACACCATCAAAGTTGAGATGGAAGGCGTTGTCCTGGCCGGCACCGTTAAAACCCGTGACGTACTCCCCCAACTCGACGGCGCAGAAGTCATCGAATGGCTGGCTGAGCAGGGTTACATCATCACTCATCAGGAGCGCGCAGCATGACGGCCGCAGAACGGTGGGATGAAGAGTCATTCCTGCGCCTTATGCACGACGAGATACCGGAAAAGCCGGAGAACGACAACGAGCCAGTCAACCTGGCCGCCGAGCGGCAGAACCCGATCATTAGTTGGGATGAATTTGCGGGGAACTACACATGACAGATAAAAAAGTATACGCCGCCATTAGCGGCGTTGCTTCAGCGCTTGCTGAGAAGGGTATCAGCAAAGAAAGGAAGCAAGGGAGTCAGGTCAATTACGCGTTTCGTGGTATCGACGACATTTACAACGCGCTGGCCCCGGAGTTGGTAAAAAACAAACTCCTGATCCTACCCCGATACACCGAACGCACCAGCGTCGAGCGAACCAGCAAAAATGGCGGTGCGCTGTTCTACATCACGGTTCGTGGCGACTTCGATTTCGTCAGCACCGAGGACGGCAGCATCCACACCGTCACCACCTATGGTGAAGCGATGGATAGCGGCGACAAGGCCACAAACAAGGCCATGTCGATAGCATACAAATACGCGGCGTTTCAGGCGTTTTGCATCCCAACTGAGGAAACTGCAATCGACGCGGATGCCGAAACCCATCAGGTGCAACCGGCAGATGCCGAAACCCATCAGGTGCAACCGGCAGATGCCGATCAAATTCTCGCTGAATTTACTCAGTACGCCAGTACTGAAAAAGACAGCAAAAAATTGCAGGCGCAATACGCGACAACATGGTCACGTCTGAATGGTTTTGCTGATCACCAGGCTAAATGCAAAGACGTCACCGGCATTCGACTAAAAGAACTTAAACAGGCGGCTTAAATGGCTATTAACACAATCACAGTTTCAGGAAATGTCGGTAGAGACGCGGTACTGCGCGTCACGCCAAACGGGAAACACATCGCCTCGTTTTCACTCCCGGCAAAATCTGGGTTTGGCGAGAATGAGAAGACATCATGGCTGAATTGCAAGATGTTCGGGGCAATGGCCGAGAAGCTCTCTGGCGCGATTGTTAAGGGAGCAAAGGTTGCTGTTACTGGCGAGTTTGTAATTGAGGAGTGGACTAAGCAGGACGGTTCGCAGGCGCAGATACCGACAATCCTGGTACGGGATATTGATCTCCCACCACGCGGCACGCCAGGAAATGATAATTCCCGTCAACAGGCATCATCGCATCCACAACACCAACGGCAACAACGCTCACCGGCACCACAACATCAACCAAGCGAACCACCAATGGACTTCGACGACGACATACCCTTTTGAACCATCTCCCGGTCAGGAGAAACCAATGAACAAATTTACCCCCGAATATCGAAAACATCTTCTCCGGCCAATCCCTGACCGGAAACTTAGCCCGCAAGAATGCGCCGATCGCAAAGAGCTTTACCAGATCATCCGTGAGGAGCGTGAGAACGATACATCACCGGCAAAGCCATCGACTTACAGGCCATGTGATCCATATCTGAATGACAACCGCAAAGGTCTTGGCGGTGCTTCAAGGAGTGACTAATGACTCACGCTCACGACGACATCAGGGTTGGCACACTGTGCCTTCCCTTCATTGGTAACGGCTGGCTAATGCCATGGGGTGAAGTGGTCAGCAATCCATTAAGGCGCAGCGGCTCGCTGAGGAATATCGGGAAAGGCAGGAGGTGGCATGAAATACGGAAGCGTGTGCAGCGGCATCGAAGCTGCCAGTAAAGCGTGGGAACCTATCGGCTGGAAACCTGCCTGGTTCTCTGAAATCGAACCATTCCCATCCGCAGTCCTCGCCCATCACTGGCCGGAAGTAACTAACCTCGGCGACATGACCAAAATCGCCGATGCTGTGCGCGCTGGTGATGTCGAAGCGCCTGATGTTCTGGTCGGCGGTACGCCTTGCCAGGCATTCAGCATCGCAGGCTTGCGTGAAGGCCTGTCTGACGACCGCGGGCAATTAACTCTCTCTTACGTGGAATTAGCCAATGCAATCGACGCAAAGCGCCGCGAACGCGGTGAGCCAGAAGCAATCATCGTCTGGGAAAACGTCCCCGGCGTGCTCAGTAGCAAAGACAATGCCTTCGGGTGCTTTCTGGCAGGACTTGCCGGAGAAAGCAGTGAGTTGCAGCCAGCAGGGGGAAAATGGACGCACGCAGGTTGTGTGTCTGGACCAGAAAGGGTTATTGCCTGGCGTGTCCTTGATGCTCAATTTTTCGGAGTGGCCCAACGACGCCGCCGTGTGTTCGTTGTCGCAAGTGCTCGAAAAGGATTCGATCCCGCAGCGGTACTTTTTGAGCTCGACAGCGTGCGCCGGGATTCTGCGCCGAGCAGAACATCGAAAACGGAAACTACCGATATTGTTGGAAATTGCGCTGAAAACGGCAGCCACTGGGATAACCCAGCAAACCCTCACCCAACCCTCAACCAGTCACACAACATCGGAGGAATAGGCCAGAGCAATCAGGAACTGTTCAGCCAGCGAGGATGCGGGATTATAGCGCAGTCGGTTAATGGCGACATTTCCCACACCCTGAAAGCAGAAGGCTTTGACGGAAGCGAGGACGGAACGGGGCGCGGAACGCCGATTATCGCTATGGCTCACGGGCAGGGCGGTGCCGAGATTAAAACGGACAATTCCGCGCCTACGCTCACTTGCAACCACGAAGCGCCTATCGCTGCTTACGGCATTCCTGGCAACTGGATAGGCCGCGCACCGGAGAACGGAGGCAACGCAACTGAGCCAATGGTTGATATCGCGCCATGCCTCACCGTCGCTGACCGTCATGGCGTTGCCTATGGCTTCCAGCCGCGCATTGCCCGAAATGGTCGCGGCGACATGGGCGATGTCTGCCATGCGCTAACTGCGGAGGCTGGAGAGACAGGGAAGGGGGATTCAGCGCCGCATGTGGCAATCGCTTTCAGTAAAAACAAAAACACTCAAGGGGGAGAGTATGGCTGGATGGATGGCAGAGCACCGCAAGGCGAGAATGATTTGCCCTCCGGGTCCGTGCGAAGTTTGCGGAGCGATGAATGCCGAGGTGCATCACAAGAACGAGAACTGGAAGGATCACAGGCTGGAGAATCTACAGCGACTATGCCGGAGTTGCCATATAAAGGCTCACCGCTCAGGGAAGAAGTGCATGATGTGCGACAGGCCGCACAAGGGGCTAGGGTATTGCGAGATGCATTACCAACGCTTCAGGAAGTGGGGAGATCCAACTGTTGTGAAGGACAACCAGCATACGAATTTGCGCAGGGACTCGGAGAGCAGAACTATAACCAAGTGCATGGTAGAAGGTTGCGAGGGAAATCATCACTCGAAGGGATATTGTGCCAGACATGCGCAACAAAATCGGCGAGGTACGCTAGGGAGCACGAGCAGCACCAAGCAGGAAGCAATGCAAAAAGCATGGTCAACGCGCCGTTTGCGGTCAGAAGATTGACGCCGGTGGAATGCGAGCGCCTTCAGGGCTTTCCTGATAATCACACTCTGATCGGCTGGCGCGGAAAGGATGCTGATGAATGCCCGGACGGGCCACGCTATAAAGCCATCGGCAATAGCATGGCAGTACCGGTTATGCGCTGGATCGGAGAGCGCATCGCCGCAGCGCTGCCCGCCGAGAAGCTGAACGGTGATTATGGTGGAAGTAAGACACCACTAGACCAGCGCGACCTATGGCGCACTCCACCAGCCCTCTTCGCTGCTCTTGACGCTGAGTTTTGCTTCCAACTGGATGCCGCTGCGGCGCCGCATAACGCGCTGTGCCGGAAGTTCATCACAGCCGAGCAGAACACGCTGGAAACGCCGTGGGCTGATTACCTGAATATTCCAGGCTACGTCTGGCTGAACCCGCCATACAGCGACATCACGCCCTTCGTTAAGAAGGCTGCCGTCGAGAGTTCCAATCAGATCGGCACGGTCATGCTGGTACCGGCAGACACATCGGTTGGCTGGTTTAAGGAGGCTATCCAGACCGCCAGCGAGGTTCGCTTCATCACCGCTGGGCGGCTGGCATTTATCAACCCGGTCACCGGTAAGCCAGTATCGGGAAATAACAAAGGGTCGATGCTCATCATCTGGCGACCGTACCCGCGTACACACTGCCACTTCGCAACGGTGGACCGGGACGAGCTGATGGCTTTCGGGACGAAACTTCTCGCCCGCAGGGAGGCAGCATGACGCCAGCAAATGAAAACGCCATCCGCGCCGCCTGCCGCCGGTGCACCGAAGAAATCCAGCAGGCCATGCGCAAGAAGCCAAAGCCTAACTGGAACGAAACGGTGCCTCCCATCATCAACAAGCATCACAAGAAAATTGAAGCTCTGGGAGTTAGCCTCCTGGAGTTCGTCGTCAAAACTGGCCGCCTGAACGGGCGGTTTGGAGCCGAACAATGAATATGAAAACTGAAAAAATCGTGATGATGGACAGCGATGAAGCGGCCAGCATCCAGACCGTAACTGGTTGGGTAGACCGTCAAGGTCGTTTCTGGGGCGGTGACGAGCACCAGGCGCGTTGGTGCGGCGCTACTCATCGCAAGTGTAAAAACAAACCTGATGAGCATCCTATTCATAGCACTCATGGCTATTGCGAAGAATGCCACCGCGAAAGCCGCCAAACTAAATTCGCTACCTTTGAGCGCGCAGTATGGGCTGGAGAGCCGCTCGTTATCTTTGATGATGACCATTACTTTTTCGACGCCGAATCGCTGGCCGACTATTGCTATGAGCACTCCCTGCTGCCGAGCGAGTTGCAGTTAATGATCTGCGAACCTAATTACCCGCCGGAGTTCGACCTGGAACAGCACTGCGAAGAGATCATGCCTGATGGCGATGACTATTACTGTTTGCCGCAAGCTGTGCGCGATGCTGCTGAGGCGCTGAATAAGGCGCTGAAAGAAAGTGCTCCAGTATCGTGGAGCGCCAGCAACCGTGTGGCGATCGTCTCTGACGACATGCTCACCGACGAGCAGAAGGCCGAAATAATGGCGGAGCGCGCCGCATGAACAGAGCCTCACCCGTTGACTTGAGGACGAGCCTCGAAATAGCCAACAACCTCGCGCGCATCGGGATTCGCTTTGTGCCGATCCCGGTGGCGACAGATGAAGAGTTCCAGGCGCTGGCCGCCGAGCTATCACGAAAGCTTGAGCAGATGGCAGTCGAAGCTGAGAAGAATGAAGGCGGTGCAGCATGAAGGCATTAATCACTATGGAGCTTAAGGCTCCTTTTTTATTGCTGGCATTCACATTCAACCGACTTAACCGACAGTTCCGGGAGCACCCATGAAACGAACATCCATAGCATTAGCTGTCATGGCCGGCACTCTGGCTTCGATTAAACCGTGCAGCATCGCAGAAATTCCCCCTTCTCTATGTACCGGAAATAGCTACCCGGTTAGCGGCGGGAAGACTGGCATTGCAGCGGCGCGTCGAGCCGCCAAGAAACGCAGGAGAGCACGAAATGGCTGACATCATCGACACCGCAGCAGAGATTGAAGAGCTTCAGCGTAACGCTGCCCTTTCCGCTCACCGCATCGACCGCAACGCTGTATCAGCTGAGCGTTGTGAAGAATGCGACGAACCAATTCCCGAGCCGCGACGCGCTGCCGTTCCCGGCTGCCAGACGTGCGCCAGTTGCCAGGCTGATTTGGAACTTATCCGTAAGCAAAGGGGCTCCTGATGGATTACACCAAACTCAGTGATGGTCAAATCAGCGTGCTTCTCGCAAACCTTCTTAAGCCGAAATATGAAGCAGAAATAAGTCCTCATCACTCAGGAGGTGCTCAGCTTAGCTGGGATTGGTGTGGAACCAAAGCAACCACTGGCTTCTTCCCTTTGCACAAAGCGGAAGAGCTTTTCCCGGTAATGAAGAAACATCGGATCAGGCTCGTTCCATCAGGAAAGACTGTGTGGATGGCATCACACGAATTAGGTTTTACCGCCACTCACCGTAATCCACTTCGCGCCGTGGCAATTGTCTACCTCCTTTTGCAGGAGTCATCCAATGTTCCAGCTAATTCAACGGGGTCAGATTTACGCTGACCAGCACGGTTGGCCCGTCATCATCCACAGCTGCACTTCTCAGATAGTCCGCTACTGGCGACAGGGCCGGATAAACACCGCTTCAATCGACCGCTTTAATAACGATTTCGAACACCTCGATCACCGTGAGGCGACGCAGATACGCGCCGAACTGGAGACGAGCGAGCACATTAAATCGCTGCGTGCCCGGCGCGCGGCATAAGGAGAGATTATGGGAAAGGTGACGTTTGTATTTGAGTATGAAGATGGCAAAGAGCCGTCAGTTAATGCTGGCATGTCGTTTATGGGTGGGAAGATTGTAGCGGCTGCTTTTCGTGACGCTCTTGAAGAGCCTGAGATATGCGACGAGATGGAACCTGATCCTGACTACCTTGAGAAAATACGCAGTCAGTTATGACGCAACTGATAGCCAGTTATGAGCTGGCTATTGGGTGCGAAAGCACCGCCTCACATCCCTTGATGTTATTGCCGCCTACGGGCGGCGTCTTTTTTGCCTGGAGGAAACCAATGGAAGAGGAAATCTTCACACGTGAAGAGGCTGCGTCGTACCTGAAGGTCGACAAAGGAACCATCACGCAGTGGATCCGCAGCGGTCGACTTCCGGCCGCAAAGATAAATCCAGAAAAACCCAAGAGCCCGTATCGCATTTGTAAGTCTGACTGCATTGCAGCGCTGAAGTCTGTCCGACACAATAGCGCTGTGAATGCGGTTGGTATGCAGGAGGAAAAAGCATGTCAATCAAACTACGCGGTGGCACGTGGCACTGCGACTTCGTCGCGCCAGATGGATCACGAGTTAGACGTTCTCTTGAAACCTCAGACAAGAGAGAAGCGCAGGAACTTCACGATCGTCTGAAGTCGGAAGCGTGGCGGGTAAAACAACTTGGGGAGTCGCCTAAGAAGTTATTCAAGGAGGCCTGCATAAGATGGCTCAGGGAGAAAGAGGATAAGAAGAGCCTGGATGATGACAAAAGCATCATTAAGTTCTGGTTACTGCATTTCAGAGAGACTGTTCTCGCTGACATCACAACAGACAAAATAATGGAGGCGGTAGACGGAATGGAAAACCGCCGCCATCGCCTGAACTGGGAAATGACCAGAGACAGGTGTTTGAGACTCTCTAAACCAGTACCAGATTATATTCCAAAGCTCGCAACGAAGGGAACAAGGACGAGGCATCTGGCTATACTCAGGGCCATTCTGAATATGGCGGTGCAGTGGGGGTGGCTGGATAAAGCGCCGAAGATATCCACGCCCAGGGTGAAGAATGGCCGCATCCGCTGGCTGACGGAAGAAGAGTCGAAGCGTCTTTTTGCAGAGATAGCCCCTCACTTCTTCCCGGTCGTTATGTTTGCGGTCACCACCGGCCTTCGTCGATCGAACGTTACCGATCTGGAATGGTCACAGGTCGACCTCGATAAGCGGATGGCATGGATGCACCCTGACGAAACTAAAGCCGGCAACGCCATCGGCGTTCCACTGAACGAAACAGCGATAGGGATACTGAGGAAGCAGCAAGGTCTCCATAAGCGCTGGGTGTTCGTTCATACGACTCCAGGGTACAGAAGCGACGGAACCAAAACGGCAGCTGTCAGAAAAATGCGGACAGATAGTAATAAGGCATGGAAGGGAGCACTAAAGCGGGCAGGCATTAGCAATTTCCGCTTCCATGACCTCAGGCATACATGGGCAAGCTGGCTTGTTCAGTCTGGTGTTTCACTTCTGGCGCTGAAGGAAATGGGTGGATGGGAGACGCTGGAAATGGTTCAACGATACGCACATTTGTCTGCCGGACATCTTACTGAGCACGCGAGCAAAATTGATGCGATTATTGGTCGCAATGTCACAAATACGGCACAAGAGGAGAATGTGGTTTACTTGAATGTAAGATAAGTGATTGAAATAATTGGTGCCGATAATAGGAGTCGAACCTACGACCTTCGCATTACGAATGCGACGTTAATATACTTTCAACTGTTTGAATAGTCACTCTAAAACTCATTTTTATCATTATAAAACATACTATTACCATAAATCACCTATTGATTAAAATTGACAGGTGTTGATGTTTATTCCCGCAATTTACTTACACCAGCCGTTACATTACTGTAAGACAGAAATCCTCAACTGGAACCAGACTATGGCGCTTTCAAGACAAAAACTCACCTTCGAAAGACTTCGCAGATTTACTTTACCGGAAGGAAAAAAACAAACCTTCCTTTGGGATGCGGATGTTACAACTCTGGCATGCCGAGCAACTAGCGGAGCAAAAGCCTTCGTATTCCAAAGCGTTTATGCGGGAAAAACCCTTCGCATGACCATTGGCAACATTAATGACTGGAGGATTGATGAAGCAAGGAGCGAGGAAAGACGGTTACAAACATTGATCGATACCGGGATAGATCCGCGAATTGCTAAGGCTGTAAAAATCGCAGAAGCAGCATCTCAGCAGGCAGAATCACGTAAAACAAAAGTGACTTTCTCCGTCGCCTGGGAAGACTATCTTCAGGAATTGCGAAACGGTATCAGTGCAAAAACCAAGCGTCCATATTCTACTCGATACATTGCAGATCACATCAACTTGTCCAGCCGTGGAGGGGAAAGTAAAAAAAGAGGTCAGGGCCCAACCTCAGCTGGACCATTAGCTTGTTTGCTCGACCTACCGCTATCAGATCTAACACCGGACTATATTGCTGCATGGCTGAGTACAGAAAGACAAAATAGACCGACTGTCACTGCCCATGCTTATCGCCTGCTGCGTGCTTTCATCAAATGGAGTAATTATCAGAAAAAATATCAGGGAATTATTTCTGGCGATCTTGCACAAGATTACAACGTAAAAAAAATGGTGCCAGTGTCTGCGAGCAAAGCCGATGATTGCTTGCAAAAAGAACAACTCAAAAGCTGGTTTAGATCCGTGCGTGGCCTTAGTAGCCCTGTTGCGTCAGCGTATCTTCAGGTGCTTTTACTTACCGGTGCGCGGCGTGAAGAAATTGCGTCACTTCGCTGGTCAGACGTCGATTTCAAATGGGCAAGCATGCGAATTAAAGACAAAATCGAAGGAGAACGCATCATCCCTCTCACACCTTATGTTTCTAGCCTATTAAACGCGCTGTCCGCAGCCCCAAATGCTGAGGTAAGTAAGGAGAATTGGGTTTTCAGAAGTCATAGCAAAAGCGGCAAAATTATTGAACCTCGTTCAGCACACAATCGGGCTTTAGCGCAGGCTGAATTACCGCACATTAGTGTACATGGGCTACGCCGTAGTTTTGGTACGCTTGCCGAGTGGGTTGAAGTGCCAACTGGTATTGTTGCGCAGATTATGGGCCATAAGCCTAGGGAAGGTGCGAATAAGCAGGTCATTTCTTCCCAAGCTGACTCGCTGATTAAAATTTCGCGGATCTGGGCCGAT
>OKVX01000910.1_pt1 | contig 13472 bp, 14 predicted proteins | sample 1606941 | NCBI WGS metagenome assembly OKVX01 (sample SAMN03281016, study PRJEB24777) | human gut metagenome | isolation source: fecal sample PR161 from 1 month old female Malay infant, caesarean... | reverse complement strand
CTCATAATCCCTCGCGACAAACTCATCGTCGTGACCGGGCTTTCGGGGTCTGGCAAATCCTCACTGGCTTTCGACACCCTGTATGCCGAAGGACAGCGCCGTTACGTTGAATCACTCTCTGCGTATGCGCGCCAGTTCCTGTCATTGATGGAAAAACCGGATGTAGACCATATCGAGGGGCTTTCGCCTGCTATCTCTATTGAGCAGAAGTCCACCTCCCACAACCCGCGTTCAACGGTCGGTACCATTACCGAAATTCATGACTACCTGCGTCTGCTGTATGCCCGCGTAGGAGAGCCGCGCTGCCCGGATCACGACGTGCCGTTGGCGGCGCAGACCGTGAGCCAGATGGTGGATAACGTGCTGTCGCAGCCAGAAGGCAAACGCCTGATGCTGCTTGCCCCAATCATTAAAGAGCGTAAGGGCGAGCACACCAAAACGCTGGAAAACCTGGCAAGCCAGGGGTATATCCGCGCCCGTATCGACGGCGAGGTGTGTGACCTGTCCGATCCCCCGAAGCTGGAGCTGCAGAAAAAACACACCATCGAAGTGGTGATTGACCGCTTTAAAGTGCGTGACGATCTGGCGACCCGTCTGGCGGAATCCTTTGAAACCGCGCTGGAACTCTCTGGCGGTACGGCGGTGGTCTCCGATATGGACGACCCGAACGCGGAAGAACTGCTCTTCTCCGCCAACTTTGCCTGCCCGATTTGCGGCTACAGCATGCGTGAGCTGGAGCCACGTCTGTTCTCCTTTAACAACCCGGCGGGAGCCTGCCCGACGTGCGACGGCCTGGGCGTACAGCAGTATTTTGACCCGGACCGCGTGATCCAGAATCCTGAACTGTCGCTGGCTGGCGGTGCGATCCGTGGCTGGGATAAGCGTAACTTTTACTACTTCCAGATGCTTAAATCGCTGGCAGAGCACTATAAGTTCGACGTGGAAGCGCCGTGGGCCAGCCTGAGCCCGAACGTGCACAAAGTGATCCTGTTCGGTTCCGGTAAAGAGAACATCGAGTTCAAATACATGAACGATCGCGGCGATACCTCCGTGCGTCGCCACCCGTTCGAAGGGGTGCTGCACAACATGGAGCGCCGCTACAAAGAGACCGAATCCAGCGCGGTGCGCGAGGAGCTGGCGAAGTTCATCAGCAACCGCTCCTGCGCCACCTGTGAGGGCACGCGTCTGCGTCGCGAAGCGCGCCACGTGTTTGTCGAAAACACGGCGTTGCCGACCATCTCAGACATGAGCATCGGTCACGCAATGGACTTCTTCAACAACCTGAAGCTCTCCGGCCAGCGGGCGAAGATTGCCGAAAAAGTGCTGAAAGAGATCGGCGACCGTCTGAAATTCCTGGTGAACGTCGGCCTGAACTACCTGACGCTTTCCCGCTCCGCAGAGACGCTGTCCGGCGGTGAAGCCCAGCGTATCCGTCTGGCCAGCCAGATTGGCGCGGGCCTGGTGGGCGTCATGTATGTCCTGGACGAACCGTCCATCGGCCTGCACCAGCGCGACAACGAGCGTCTGCTCGGAACGCTTATTCATCTGCGTAACCTCGGCAACACGGTGATTGTGGTCGAGCACGACGAAGATGCGATCCGTGCTGCCGACCATGTGATCGACATCGGCCCGGGCGCGGGCGTGCACGGCGGCCAGGTGGTCGCGGAAGGTACTCTGAAAGACATCATGGCGGTGCCAGAGTCGTTAACCGGCCAGTACATGAGCGGCAAGCGCAAAATTGAAGTGCCGAAACAGCGCGTGGCGGCGAACCCGGAAAAAGTGCTGAAGCTCACCGGCGCTCGCGGCAACAACCTGAAAGACGTGACGCTGACGCTGCCCGTCGGGCTGTTTACCTGTATCACCGGCGTATCCGGTTCCGGTAAGTCGACGCTGATCAACGATACGCTGTTCCCGATTGCGCAGACGGCGCTGAACGGCGCGACGCTGGCCGAACCTGCACCGTACCGCGACATTCAGGGGCTGGAACATTTCGATAAAGTTATCGACATCGACCAAAGCCCGATTGGCCGTACGCCGCGTTCCAACCCGGCGACCTATACCGGCGTCTTCACGCCCGTCCGTGAACTCTTCGCCGGTGTACCGGAAGCGCGTTCGCGCGGCTACACGCCAGGACGTTTCAGCTTTAACGTTCGCGGCGGCCGCTGTGAAGCCTGTCAGGGCGACGGCGTGATCAAGGTTGAGATGCACTTCCTGCCGGATATCTACGTGCCGTGCGACCAGTGCAAAGGCAAGCGCTATAACCGCGAAACGCTGGAGATTAAGTACAAAGGCAAGACCATCCACGAAGTGCTGGACATGACCATCGAAGAGGCGCGCGAGTTCTTTGATGCCGTGCCTGCGCTGGCACGCAAGCTGCAGACGCTGATGGACGTAGGCCTGACCTACATTCGTCTGGGGCAGTCAGCGACCACGCTCTCTGGAGGTGAAGCGCAGCGCGTGAAGCTGGCGCGTGAGTTGTCCAAACGCGGTACCGGGCAGACGCTGTACATTCTCGATGAGCCGACCACCGGTCTGCACTTTGCGGATATCCAGCAGTTGCTCGACGTTCTGCATCAGCTTCGCGATCAGGGCAACACCATTGTGGTCATTGAGCACAACCTGGACGTGATTAAAACCGCGGACTGGATTGTCGATCTCGGCCCGGAAGGCGGCAGCGGCGGCGGTGAAATCCTCGTCTCCGGTACGCCAGAGACCGTTGCAGAGTGCGAAGCCTCGCACACCGCGCGCTTCCTTAAACCGTTGCTGTAATTGTCACACGGAGAGTTGCTGTCGGGTCGTTTCCGGCAGCAGCTCAACCGCCTGCTGATAGGACGCGTCCACCAGGTAGTAAATTTGCGAGCCTGGAATCGATCCATCCAGATAGACGGTGCTCCAGTGCGCCTTATTGAGGTGCTGGCTCGGCCTCACGTCATCATGCTGCTGACGGAGTAAATCGGCCAGTTCAGGGCTGGTTTTCAGCGACGCCGCCGGACGGCCCTCCACCTCTTTCACCATCGCAAACAGCACATCTCCCACCTTAACCTGCGTGGCTTTCCAGTCGCTATGGACGCTCTGCTCCGCGCCGGGCTTGCTCATGCAGTACTGAAGTATCTCCGAAATTGTCATCTTTATTCCCCTTGTAGCGTGGCGATAATTTTACGCGAACCACCGTGAATGCGATGCTCTCCCAGCCAGATCCCCTGCCACGTTCCCAACAGCAGCCGCCCGTTGTGGACCGGCAGCATCAACGATACGCCCAGCAAAGAGGATTTAATATGTGAAGGCATATCGTCCGCCCCCTCATAGTCATGCTCGTAGGGGGCGCTATCCGGGACGCTCTTCAGAAAATGCCGTTCCATGTCAGACCGGACGGTAGGATCGCAATTTTCATTCAGCGTCAGTGAGGCAGACGTATGCTGAAGCAGCAGATGCAGCAAACCCGTTCTGACGCGCGACAGGTCGCGGAGTTGCCCGATGACTTCATCCGTCACCAGGTGAAATCCGCGTGGCTTCGCGCTTAAGGTCAGGGTCTGTTGGTACCACATAGGCTGCTCCGTGATGAAAGATGAATCTTTCTAAGTGTGCAGCAAGAAGGCGAAAGGTAAAACCCGCAGCAGCGAGATTTGATTAAAAAAGAGTCAAACTCGCCGCCAGGGGCTCAATACTCCGAGTTGACGATCACCTCTTCACCAAACTTTCCGGCCATCGGCAGGGGTCGATAGGTCGAGTTAGACGCGCGTAACACCCTGATCCCTCTGGCACCAGCATCCTGTGCGGCGGTAATGTCGTTATCCGAATCGCCATAAAACACTTTGACGTTTTTCTTTTCCAGCCACTGGATTTTGGTGTTTTGCCCCTCTTTGTCACCCGCAAAGATGACCGGGTTCATGTTGGCTGCCGGGATCTGGAAATCGTCCTGCAGGGTTCTGGAGACGGTTTCCGTTTTAGTCTGGCTACGGCCGGTGACGAAGTAAATGCTGTCACCGCGCTTAACGTGCATAGCAATAAGCGCCCGGGCGACCTCTTTCGGGATGCTGTACTCGTCCCAGCCGTTATTCATTTTTTCCCAGAACTCCGGATTCTTCAGATACGCTTCGCTGTCCGGTGAATACATTTTTTTGCCGCGCCAGAAGCCAGGGCTTGAGAACAGCACGGTATCGTCAATGTCGAAGCCCACGGCCATTGGCGCGCGTCCCATCAGGCTGTTTTCGATTTGGGCCACGGAGACCCAGTGAATGGGCGCCTGTTCGGCAAGCATGGCGGCGGTGGTGCCGGTGTAAAGCGGCGTCGGCGCCGAGGCACGTGCGACGACGGCGCTATTAAGTGAGAACAATAAGCAGGCGGCGCTGAGCGCCAGTGTGATCTTGCGCATGTTTTCCCCTGAATATTCAGCTTGTTATCGTTTTATTTTGAGTGAATGGTCAAAAAACTATCCGACCTTAACCCCAGCGGGAGGTGAAGGGAAGGAGTTTTTGCTTATGAAGCGGAATAAAAAGAAGACGATCACAAAGTGTGGATGAGTGATGTAGGCCCGGTAAGGCGCAGCCGCCACCGGGCAAGATTTTCTGCGGCCTGATGCCCTCACCCCAGCCCTCTCCCACAGGGAGAGGGGGATAAAAAGTAGTGAGTACTTACATCACAGCTGCAAACGCCTGCGCCACGCGGTGTACGTTGCCGGCATTCAGGCCCGCCACGCACATACGGCCGCTGGCGATCAGGTAGACACCGAACTCTTCGCGCAGGCGATCGACCTGTGCCGCGCTCAGTCCGGTATAGCTGAACATCCCGCGCTGCTTGAGCAGATAATCAAAGTTATGCCCTGGCACGGCCTCTTTCAGGACGTTAACCAGCGCCTGACGCATCGACAGGATGCGCTTACGCATCGCTTCCACTTCGGCAAGCCAGGAGGCTTTCAGCGTTTCGTCACCGAGAACCGTCGCCACCACCTGAGCACCAAAGTTTGGCGGGCTGGAGTAGATACGGCGCACCGTCGCCTTCAGCTGGCCCAGCACGCGGCCCGCCGCTTCGGCGTCTTCACACACCACGGACAGGCCACCAACGCGTTCACCGTACAGGGAGAAGATCTTAGAGAAGGAGTTACTCACCAGTACAGGCAGCCCGGCGCTGGCAGCGGCACGGATGGCATAGGCGTCTTCTTCCATACCCGCGCCAAAGCCCTGGTAGGCAATGTCGAGGAACGGGATCAGGTTACGGGTCTTCAGCACCTCGATCACCGCATCCCACTGGGCATGGGTGAGATCCGCCCCGGTTGGGTTATGGCAGCATGGGTGCAGCAGCACAATACTGCGCGCTGGCAGCGTGTTCAGCTTTTCCAGCAGCGCGTCAACGCGCACGCCGTTCGTTTCGCTGTCGAACCACGGATAGGTCGCCACCTTAAAGCCCGCGCCCTCGAAGATCGCAACGTGGTTTTCCCACGTCGGGTCGCTGACCCACACGCCTGAATCCGGGAAGTATTTTTTCAGGAAGTCTGCACCGACTTTCAGCGCACCCGAGCCGCCCAGCGTCTGGATAGTCGCCACGCGTTTTTGCGCGAGCACAGCGTGATCGGCGCCGAACAGCAGCGGTGCAATGGTGTTGCGATAAGCGTTTAGCCCTTCCATCGGCAGATACAGAGACGCGCCGTGTGGAACCGCGTTCAGACGCGCTTCGGCTTCGGCAACGGCTTTTAATTGAGGAATAATGCCATCCTCGTTGTAATACAGACCGATGCTGAGGTTCACTTTGTCGCTGCGAGGATCTTCTTTGAAACGCTCCATTAAGGAGAGGATAGGGTCGCCGGCATAGGCGTCAACTTTCTGAAACACGCGATGGTTCTCCGGAATTCGATGAGGCAGGGATTTCAACAATAAACCGGAATATCACGCAACACCACCCCTTAAGATTATCCTGCGATCGGCATAGGTTTTTTGCGTCCTTTAGCCATGACATTTACCCAATATTTTCCCCTTCTCGCTTTCCGTAATGTGACTCCTGCGCAACCGCGCATTCACTGATTCAAGGAGTTCACATCATGGATTCACAATTTATTGGTTCAGTTATTAACGCCCTGCCGCTGGAGCATATGATCGGCGGTCCGCTGCAGGCGATGATCAAAGCACAGGTTCAGGCGAGCAAGTCCTATACCGACTTCCTGCTCTCTGTCTGCATTAAAGACGGCAAAGCCGTCGCGATCGAGTTCGACTACGACGAAACCGTGGTAGACGAACAAGGCGTGAACAAAGGCAGCGTGACCCGCAAGATGAGCATTCCGCTGCTGGCGGCGATCACGCACCCTATCATCTGTATCGAAGACGGCACCATCGACTTTGAGCTGGAAGTGAGCCAGAGCGAAGCCAGTTCCAGCAGTACCGAAGCGGAGGCCTCCGTGGAAGCGTCCGTCGGCTGGGGTGTCTTTAAAGCCAAAATGACCGGCAAGGTCTCCCATAAATCGGAGCAGACCCGTTCGACCGATACACGCGCGAAATACTCCATTCATACCCAGATCAAACGCCAGGAGCCACCAGAAGCTCTGCAGCGCGTAATTGACTATCTGACCAACGCCAAAACCAAGCCTGTCGCCGCGCAATAATCTTCCACGCCGCGACATACGTGCGATTCCGTAACGCAGGGGCTACCCGGGTAGCCCTTTTTCCAGGAGCGAAATATGTCTTTTAAAAAATGGCTGCGCGGCGGCAAGGATGAAGAGCCGGAAAACAGGACGGACAAAGAGGATGAAGGCACGCCGCCGGTACAGGAAAACACGCCCCCTACGCCGCCAGCCGATATTCCCGGCGTGCCGATCTCGCTTGAAGATATCACGCGCGGGATGCAGTACGCGGCCACGGCAGCCAACGAACTGATTGCTCAGCAGTATATGAAAGCGCTGGATCCCTTTTTCGAACCTGCTGAGGACGGTTCGTTGGTTCCACGCACGGTACAGCTGGCACTGGATGAAAAGCACTACTTTGACCTGCCCTTGGTCGCACTTTCAACGCCGCGCGGACTGATGCTGGAGAAAATGAAGGTCAACCTGACGATCCGTACGGAAGGCATGCAGGCACCTTCCCGCCAGTCCGGTGAAAACGAATTTGGTCGCTTTCATGTCAGCCTTTCGCCTTCCAGCGATAACAAAGGCGGGCGTGACAGCCGCCACGTCGATGTGGAGATGCAGTTTACCGCGCTTGAGCCACCGGAAAGCGTTATGCGCTTGATTGACGAATACACCAACAAGGTGATTCCCCGTCCGAAAGCAGAGGAGACTCCGTAATGCACACACAACCAGAACGTACAGGTGACAAGGGTATTCAGCTGATTTGCCAGTTTGAAGGACTGAAGCTGGAGCGTTATCGCGATGCCGTAGGTTTATGGACCATCGGCTATGGCCATTTGATCCTCAAAGAGGAGATGGAAAAGCTCACCAAAATTACTACCGGCGAAGCCAAAGATCTGCTGCGCAAAGATCTGAAACGCACCGAGGACGGCGTGAAAAAGCTGCTGAACCAGCCAGCAACGCAGGCGCAATTCGACGCGCTGGTTTCCTTCGCCTTCAACCTCGGCGTTGGCAATTTAAAGAAATCAACGCTGCTAAAAAAATTCAACGCGGGCGATGTTCAGGGTGCCGCACTGCAGTTCAAAAGCTGGAATAAGGCAGGCGGGAAGGTATTGGCCGGTCTGACGCGTCGCCGCGAGGCGGAAATGAAGTTATTTCTTGGTTAAATTTGGAGGTTAACATGACATCATCTGTGGCTTTAAAAAAAGTGATTTTCTTTGTACCCCTGCTTACCGTTATGCAGGTCAATGCAGCGTTACCCACCTGCGAGAGTGAGATTAAGGACGTTAATACCTTCCTGTCTTTACAGGGTACCGCCCGAATAAATGATGTGGATGATCTGGCAAAAATATTGCGCAGTCTCACACAAACTGGGCGACTGCCGCCGCGCTACATCACCAGTGATGAAGCGAAACGTCAGGGATGGTCGGGTAATGAAACAGAAACACTCTGGGGTATTAAACCCACCAATAACAAATGGATAGGCGGGGATAACTATGTCAGTTCAAAACTTCCCTCAGCACAATCCTGGTTTAGCGCCGATATTGATGTTTCTAAAGGATACCGGGGGACCAAACGACTGATCTACACCCTTTCCGGACCTCAGCGCTATATCACCACCGATAAATACCAACATTTAGTGGAAGTAAACGCCTGCAATTAATCCATACGTTAACACCGGAGAAGCATGATGGAACTGAAAACAGAATGTCTTCCAGCAGGCGTGCTCGGCTACAAGGCCTGCAAATATAAAGCAAAAGACTGGGATTCAACGAAGTATCGTAGTGAGGCAACAAACAATGATGAATGGTCTGGATTTTATACGGGTAGTACGGAAACCCTGACATTCGGCTATATGCCAGATTGCACTGACAATCAGGGGAATGGGACGGCCTATCTGAACATTGTGAACATAACTACACCTGCGCGTATTATTGTATGCCAGGATGAGAGATTTAAATCCCCGGTGCAGGACAAGACGGCATTATTAAATGAAATTAAAGAAGCATTACGCAGAATAGAAATTCCCGTAGCGGATAGTGATTTGTTAATACCCACACTAGCCCACTATCGTTTCTACTTTAAATGTTACAATAACGAAGATAGTAACGATATGGAAATCATTATACCAAACGACCTGGTTGATAACGTAGCGCTACAAAGCTATAAGCAGCAAATATTTATAAATGGCGTTGGTCAGACACTGACCAAATATGTCAAATAGACATAATAATGTGGCTTTTATTCACAAAAAGACCCTCCTGCGAGGGTCTTGTTATCAATGAGGAGATTGTCATGTATACCTCCGTTCCTCCAGCTTTAATTAGCGCTTCACTCCTGGCTCTCGCAGGATTATTCGGTGGTGTCAGTATATCTTTTTTTTGGCAACCACAGCGCTTACATCAGCACAGTAAGTTCATTGCAGGCATTATATTTGGTGGAATCAGTATGGGTGCCGCCGTAGCGTTAGGCGGTCTGGCCGCAAGATGGTTGAAGATTGATTTAAACCAGTCGGATATCACCCTGGGATTAGGTTATATTCTCGGAGCAATGAGCAATGGTCTTATTGTTTGGCTGGCAAATTTTTTTCGCCGTCACGAGCAGCAAGATATTTTTGATGTCGCCTCAGTCATCAAGAAAAGAGTACGTAATGAAGCACTCCCCGACGCATCCCTTATTAATACTGATAAAGAGGACTAACATGAGCAGCGTAACAGACTGGTGGATGTTATTTATAACAATCATGCTGGACCTTGTTATTTCTTTTATTATTCTCTTTTGCGCATACAGTAATAGAATTAAAAAACAGCCTATCCTCTATAAGATAGGATTTGCCGCGATAGCTTTTGGGCTATTTGCACAAAGCGGATTAAACATTGAAAGTTTATTGACAGGCCATGATAATTTTAGCGCAAGTGTTCCTTTTTGGTTTCTTCAGGATGCTGGCACCTTAATGATCATCATTCGTTTCTTTTTAGCAAGATAATTATCGCATGACAAAATGCGTGACAAATGCCATCGTTGTCACGCATTTTTAAATAAAAAGTTTTCAGGATATAACGGAGTATAAATGATAACTCATTTATCAATGTATTTAAAATATAACCTTGCTGCTTGTGTGCGGTTATTCACCTGCAAACGATGAAATATTGATTCCAGATGAACCTTGACGGTACCAGCACTAATGTTCAATGCTCTACCGATTTGCTTGTTTGTTCCGCCATTTGCCAGCAAGCTCAATACTTCCTTTTGCCGCTGGCTAAGCATAAGAACGGGTGAATTAATTGTCGTTGCGGTACCCTGCATAATTACTTGTTCTGGGATACAGATAACTCCCGACAACACTACATTGATAACTTGTACTATTTTTTCAGCAGAGAGTGATTTTGTGAAAACACCTCTAATATTATGATGCTGATAAAGGTTAAAATTTCGCTCGCATGCTTTACGGAACATGATCACTATCGGCACCATCGGCCATTCAAGCTCAAGCTCTTCAACAAACTTAGAATAGTCCATATCGCCATCAAGCAGCACAATCGAAACAGGCATCGACTTGAGCACTTCTTTTGCATCTTCGTAGCTGTTAGTAGCAGAAAAAGTACATTCTGGCATGACTCTCTTCAGTTCATTTTTCATACCATGAATGTAGATCGGTAATTCATCGATCATCAATATATTCATCTCAACTTAACCTCATCCAAGTACTATTCTTTTAGGTTATGAATATTAACATCAACATATTCCAAAAATGAGTATGAGCGCTAATTGAGATCTTATAAAACATCATTTGCCATAGGGTAAATATCATATACAGCATGACTAACATCAAGATGAAGCAGGAGTACAATCCACAAATAATGTTCTGCATCATTTTCTACGAAAAATAGCATTTCCCACAGAGCATATATTCATTCATAACGCTGCTGTTTATTATTTCTGTGCTGTAAACACAATTAACTAAGGAGAAACATGTGCCGTGGTCCAATCAATATGGTTTTAATTATAAAAATATGGTTTTTCAGAATTCGTGCTTCCCGAATTGCCTGCAGATGGTTCTGGCTAATTTCGGTACCTATTCCCGCAACGATATTCTCGAAAACCAGTGGGATGCACTTCAGGTTGCCCACCATCTTCCCGGTCTCGCTGCGCAGGCGCCGAATGAGGATGATGTTAATCGTCAGGCGCTAGAGCAGGAGACTCAACACTATCTGGCTGACTATAGTGCAATGATCATCGGTGTCGGGCATGCGACAGTGATTTACCGGACCACTACCGGGTTTGTTCATGTGATCCCTTCCCCGGACATCAACCAGGTGCACGTTGAACACTATGCAAACCTGGACCTTGATGTTGTCGAGCATCAGGGGCAACACGCGGTACGAGTGATTAACAGGGCGAACGGGCAACCGATTATTGCCGGAACCTTTGTAATGCTGCTTCGTCCGTAAAACGGTGACGGTGGCTCCCCAGGAGCCACCATTTTGCGGATCAATCCAGATACTTCATCGCCACCCGCGACGTCAGGCGGGTGATAAGTTCGTAAGCACTCACTTTAGTGATTTCAGCAATACGTTCAACGGGTAAACCTTCCCCCCACATCACCACATCGTCGCCGGGTTTATCCTGCGCTTCTGGCCCCAGATCGACGCAAATCATGTCCATCGCCACGCGGCCAACGATCTTCACCTCGCGACCGTTGACCAGCACCGGCGTACCCGTTGGTGCAGCGCGCGGATAGCCGTCGCCGTAGCCCATCGCCACCACGCCGAGACGCGTGTCGCGCTCGCTGGTCCAGGTGCCACCATAGCCCACCGGTTCACCGGCTTTGTGTTCACGTACGGCAATCAGAGTAGACACCAGAGACATCACCGGCTGGAAACCCATGTCCGGCCCCCAGGGTTTATTCTCCAGCGGCGACACGCCGTAAAGAATGATGCCCGGTCGCGCCCAGTCGAAATGCGACTGCGGCCACAGCAGAATACCGCCGGATGCGGCGATCGAGCGCATCCCCGGCTTGCCTTCGCAGAAGGTATTAAAGATATCCAGCTGTCGCTCGGTCGCACCGCACTCGGGCTCATCGGCACGGGCGAAGTGGCTGACAATATTCACCGGCTGGCGCACGTTTTTGCACCGGCATAAACGCTGATAAAACGCTTCGGCGCTTTCCGGACGCACGCCCAGACGGTGCATGCCCGTATCAAGCTTCATCCACACGGTCACCGGCTCGCTCAGCTCAGCGGTTTCCAGCGCGGCCAGCTGTTCTTCGTTGTGTACCGCCGTGTGCAGATGCTGATCCGCGATAGTTGGCAGATCGGCGGCTTCGAAAAAGCCTTCGAGGAGCAGAATCGGCTGGGTAATCCCCCCCGCGCGCAGGCGAAGGGCTTCTTCAAGACGGGCGACGCCAAAGGCGTCGGCATCGGGGAGCGTTCGCGCGGTCTCAAGAAGACCGTGTCCGTAAGCGTTCGCTTTCACGACTGCAACGAGCCTGCTGGCGGGCGCCAGTTCACGCAGACGTTGCAGGTTGTGTCGCAGAGCGCGGCGGTTAATCACAACAGTTGCCGCTTGCATTTGAATTCCTTAGAAATTACTCATCATCATATTGAGGACCGGCATAGTTGTCGAAACGCGACCACTGGCCGTTAAAGGTCAGACGCACCGTCCCGATCGGGCCGTTACGTTGTTTACCAATAATAATTTCGGCGATCCCTTTCAGGTCGCTGTTCTCGTGATAAACCTCATCACGGTAGATAAACATGATTAAGTCGGCATCCTGCTCGATGGAGCCGGATTCACGCAGGTCGGAGTTGACCGGGCGCTTGTCGGCACGTTGTTCCAGAGAGCGGTTAAGCTGCGACAGTGCCACCACCGGCACGTGCAGCTCTTTGGCTAACGCCTTGAGCGAGCGGGAAATTTCGGCGATCTCCAGCGTACGATTGTCGGAGAGCGACGGGACCCGCATCAGCTGAAGGTAGTCGATCATGATAAGGCCGATACCGCCGTGTTCGCGGGCGATACGACGCGCGCGGGAACGGACTTCCGTCGGCGTCAGGCCGGAGGAGTCATCAATATAGATGTTACGTTTTTCCAGCAGAATGCCCATGGTGCCGGAAATGCGCGCCCAGTCCTCATCGTCGAGCTGGCCGGTACGGATGCGGGTCTGGTCCACGCGCGACAGCGATGCCAGAGAACGCATCATGATCTGCTCAGAGGGCATCTCAAGGCTGAAAATCAGTACCGGCTTATCCTGCAACATCGCCGCATTTTCGACGAGGTTCATCGCAAATGTCGTTTTACCCATCGACGGACGCGCGGCGACGATAATCAAATCCGACGGCTGCAGACCGGCGGTTTTCTTGTTGAGATCGTCATAGCCGGTGTTCACCCCGGTCACACCGTCGTGCGGCTGCTGGAACAGCTGTTCGATACGGGCAACGGTGGCGTCGAGGACGTCGGCGATATTTTTGGGGCCTTCGTCTTTGTTGGCGCGGCTTTCGGCGATTTTGAAGACGCGAGACTCGGCAAGGTCGAGCAGGTCTTCACTGGTGCGACCCTGCGGATCAAAACCCGCTTCGGCGATCTCATTCGCCACCGAGATCATCTCGCGGACAACGGCGCGTTCACGCACGATGTCAGCATAAGCGCTGATGTTCGCCGCACTTGGCGTGTTTTTTGACAGTTCTGCCAGATAGGCAAACCCGCCGACGCTGTCCAGCTGTCCCTGACGCTCCAGCGATTCCGCGAGGGTGATCAGGTCAATCGGGCTACCCGACTCCTGCAGGCGCGCCATTTCGGTAAAGATATGACGGTGCGGACGGGTATAGAAATCCTCAGACACCACGCGCTCGGCGACGTCGTCCCAGCGCTCGTTATCCAGCATTAAACCGCCCAACACCGACTGTTCCGCTTCAATCGAGTGCGG
>OKVX01000900.1_pt1 | contig 13590 bp, 10 predicted proteins | sample 1606941 | NCBI WGS metagenome assembly OKVX01 (sample SAMN03281016, study PRJEB24777) | human gut metagenome | isolation source: fecal sample PR161 from 1 month old female Malay infant, caesarean... | reverse complement strand
CTCCGGAGGGCAGCGCTCTATCCAGCTGAGCTACGGGCGCTTAGCGCCGTTGCGGGGGTGGATAATACGGACTTCCCCCCCCCCTGTCTAGTGCCTTTTTAAATAAAATTTCTATTTGCTCACAGTTTGTGCGCTTTGGCGCTTATTCCGCCGTTTTATCGAGATTTCCCCGCTTGCCGAGGCCGAAAACCTTATAAATAAGGGTCACCGCGGCGAGGAAAATCATTCCGACAAAGAGCGACATCCGGGTTTCATCGTTAATTCCCATGCCGATCAGCACACAAACGAGGAAAGCCATCGTCAAATAGTTTGCCCACGGGAACAACAATGAACGGAACGGATGGCTGGCCATCGCCTGCTGATGCTCGCGGCGAAAACGCAGCTGGCTAATCAGGATCACAAACCACGGCACCATCCCCGGCAACACGCTGGCGCTATAGACATAGACAAACACGCGCTGCGGGTTAGGAATAATGTAGTTCAGGCACGAACCGATTAGCAGAATCACGATCGACAGCGCGACGCCCGCCACCGGCACGCCCTGACGCGATACTTTGGCCATTGCCGCCGGTAGCTGACGGTTGCGCGCCAGCGCGTACAGCATACGCCCACAGCTATACATCCCGCTGTTACAGCCCGACAGCGCTGCGGTCAGCACCACGAAGTTGATAATCCCCGCCGCCGCGGTAATGCCGATTTTGGCGAAAGTGAGAACGAATGGGCTACCGGTCGCTCCAATCTGGTTCCACGGGAAGATAGTCACGATAACGAAAATCGCCCCCACGTAGAAAATCAGGATACGCCACAGTACCTTGCCTACCGCGCTACGCAACGTGACCTGCGGGTTTTTCGCTTCCCCGGCGGTGATACCGATAAGTTCAACGCCCTGATAAGAGGCGACGACAATACACAGCGCCGTCAGGAAGCCTTTCCAGCCGCCGGCGAAGAAGCCGCCGTGCTCGGTCAGGTTGCCAAAACCGATCGACTGTCCGCCGTTGCCGAAGCCAAAGAAGATGACGCCCAGGCCAATGACAATCATCACGATAATGGTGGTGACTTTAATCATCGCAAACCAGAACTCGATCTCGCCGTATAGACGCACTGCCGCCAGATTCGCTAGTGCTACCAACCCAACGGCAATTAGCGCCGGGATCCACTGCGCCATCTCCGGGAACCAGAACTGGACGTATACCCCGATGGCGGTGATCTCTGATATTCCCACCGCCATCCACATAAACCAGTATGACCAGGCTGTGAGATAGCCGAAGAACGGGCTCATATAACGGTGCGCGTAAACGGCGAATGAGCCGGTTACCGGTTCGAGGAACAACATTTCGCCCATCGAACGCATGATAAAGAAGACAAATAAACCGGCGATAATATACGCCAGCAGGACGGATGGACCGGCCCACTTCAGCGTACTTGCCGCGCCCATGAATAACCCTACGCCAATCGTCCCGCCTAGCGCGATTAGCTCAATATGCCGGGCCTCCAGTCCACGCTGGAGTTCCGCTTTTTTCTCAGTCATAAAGCCTCTTGTGTTTGCTGTACTCCGGGTACTCCCGGTTATTGTTATTAATTGAAACCATAGCCTTGCCGACGCGCAGGTCTCCCCCACGCGTTTGAAGCATGCGAATGGTTAATTAATTTTACGGAAATGGCAAATAAAGTATCAGGCGAGTGAAGAGATTACACAGAATATGTATGCAATCTCGTCTGGTTGCAGTGGAATATCAGAGCTTGCCGGAATAATGCCAACGTAAATAGCGCAGTAAACGGAACTGTCTTTTGATGCGGCTCGGTTGCAGGAGCAGGCGATAGAACCACTCCAGCCCCAGGTTCTGCCAGAATTTTGGCGCCCGGTGAACGTGGCCGGTAAAGACGTCATAAGTGCCGCCAACGCCCATATACAGCGCGGCGGGATATACCAGCCGGCAGTCGCGCATTAGAATTTCCTGGCGCGGCGATCCCATCGCGACGGTGACAATTTTCGCCCCGCTGTCGCGCACCCGCTCAAACAGCAGCTGACGCTGATCGGCGGAAAAATAGCCGTCCTGACTGCCGACGATATTGACCTTCCAGCGCTCACGCAGCTTCGCTTGCGTCTCCGCCAGCACCTCGGGCTTGCCGCCGATCAGGAACACCGGCGTTCCCTGAGCGCCAGCCCGCTCCATCAGCGCTTCCCACAGATCGGCACCGGCAACGCGCGACACCTCAGCCTGCGGATATTTTTTACGTAATGAGCGCACGACGCTGATGCCGTCGGCATATTTAAACTCGGCGGCCTCAATCAGCGCACGCACTTCCGGGTTATCTTCTACCGCCAGCATCTTTTCAGCGTTGATCGCAACCAGCGTACCCTGACGCAGTTCGCCGTCGGCGAAGAGATAGTTGAGCGCATGCTGCATGTCGCGCCAGCCAATCAGCTGCAGCCCTCGCAGCGCATACTGCGGCGCCGAAGTGTTATCAGTCATGTTCATCCTTATCAGACCTGCGGTTGCGAAAGCGGCTTCACCCGCTTATGAATCAATCCTGCGCTGTCCAGGAGCCAGTACAGCAGTTTCGCCGCTAACAAGCAGATACCAAAGATCACGAGGAAAAACACCACGCGGGAGCCGAACGAATCCAACCCTTCGCGCGCCAGCACTATCATGTTGAAGATAGCGCCGAAACAGAAACTGTGCAGGATAGCCGCTTTGTAGCGATTGCTCTCCCGGTTGCCCAGTTCGTACAGCCAGTCGAACCATTTAATGATGAGCCCTACCGCGACGGCGCCCAGCGGTACGAACCATACGCCGCCCATCACCACCAGCGAACCAATCAGCGTCGGCGATATCGCCAGCCCCGAATGGTTGTTTAATACTTCCCAGGTGAAGTAATTGGCGGTATTCAGCACCATTGTCGGGCGACCGTGCCACATCCAACTGGGGATAAAGACGTAGAAGTCGCGGATCATCGGCGCCAGCCCCTGGAACTCAATCTTGTCGTAGTTCTGCAGCAGCAGCGCCAGGTTCTCCCACGGCGAGAAGGTATCGCGCGTGAGATAGAGGAAAGTATAAAACGCTTCATCGCCGCTAACGTTCATCCCATAGCGCTTCAACGCCAGCCAGAACATGCCGACAATACCCAGCACGCCCGCTGCCGCCAGCATCCACAGGCTGATCCAGCCGCGAATAATGCCGATAAACAGGAAGATAGCGAAAGCGATAATGATGTTGGCGCGGGTACCGCCGACGATCGCGTAGGTCAGCAGACCAAAGGCGACGGTGCTCACCAGGAAGAAAATCCACGCCTTGTAATCCTGACGCAGGAAATAGATCACCAGCATCGCCGGAATAAAGAAGTAGAAGAAGCGCTTCAACGCCACGCCGGACACTTCCGCGGAGAATATCTGGCTGTATGAATTGAGCTTAAATAGCAGGAAACCGTTGTGGGCGAAGAAGATACCGACGCACAGCAGCGCCAGCCCCATCAAAATCCCCCAGGCCAGATGGGTTTCAACCCGGTTCATGGTAAACAGCGGACGACGTGGAACATCGCGCGATGCCGGACGCAATCGCGTTTTGTAGGTCACGTAGTAGATGGCATAGAAGCACACCGCAACCAGCAGCGTCTGCAGCAAAATCTCCGGCGGCGCCACGCTGACGTCAAAGCGGAATACCAGGATACTGGTTAACGGGAAGCCGAAGAAAAAGGTGAGCAGGAACAACAACGAGAAAAAGACGTTGAAGTTAAAGCGCACGCGGCGGAACTCAAACCAGGTGGCAGTAGCGATAAACAGCGTCGACAGCAGCCAGACCACCAACAGCCCGCTAAATTGCATTAACGTCATACCCGCGCCTCCGCTGCCAGCTGTAGCGCCTGCTGCCAGCCCGCCAGATAGTTCGGGCGGAAGAAGGCGATTTGCGTTTTATCAACGTTCGCTAACTGGCGCTGTGCTTCGCGCACCACGTCGACATCCAGGGTATCGGTGGTAAACAGCACCGGGATCTGTTGTTCGGTCATATCCTGCCAGAACGGATTTTCGCGATTGAGCACGCAGGGAATACCCGCCTGAATCAGCAGGCACAGCGTGCCGATCCCCTGCTGGCGCGCAAACAGGAAATAACCCAGATCGCAGCGGCGCAGCAGCGCCAGATAATCATCAAACTCAAGCTTCTCGCTGAGGATCTGCAGATGCTCGCGACTAAACAGCGCCGCTCCCGCCTGGCGCACTTCGTCAATGTAGGCTTCATTGTTGGCCGGATAGCCCATCGGTACGATGACATTCACCGTATCGCCAAACTGCTGATGAATCGCCCTTAGCGCCGCAATATGCTCATTACTACGATCGCCGGAGTTCCCCACCAAAATGGTCAGGGTGTCACCGCGCGGGGCGGTATCGGCAAGGGAATTTAGCGACGGATCCATACGCGTCGGGAAGTACAGCAGTTCGCCCGGCACTCGCGGATGGCGGTTAGCAAACCAACTGAGATCGCCGCGGGTGGCGAAAACGCGTCCTACCCGCCCTTGCGCCATGCGGCGCAGAGGATAAAACAGACGGAATTTCAGGCTGGCTGAGTTTTCATACAGATCCGCGCCCCAGATATGCCAGTTAAATTGCGACGGGCGGATCCCGCCGCTCAACAACGCCAGCCACAGACCGGTATTAAACTGGCCGTGGAAAAAAAAGCGCTGCTGGCGATCGGCTTTCGCTTTGGCAATCACCGCCTGCGCCAGCGATTTCTTACCCGGATAGCAGGTAATTTCCAGCGCCGGATACGCCTCGCGCATACCTGTCGCATCACCCACGACCATAAACGTCCTGGCCCGCGCGTCGGCGGCCAGTTCGTCGTTAAAGAACCGCAATACGGTCTGGTTGTGGTGCGGGATATCCGATCCCAGTACGTGTATCAGTGCTGTCATGCCCGTTTACGCCAGAGTAAAAACACGCCACTACAAAGGGCGAAATAAACAATATAAGTGGCCATATATGCCTGCGCCGCGCCAACCGCGCCGTGCGCCGGTATAAGCCAGTGTGAGAATGCGGTCAGCAGTGCGAACTGGCTGATTTCCGTCAGAATATAAAAACGCAGCGACGCTTTGGCGATCACCAGATAGCCGTAGACGTAAGCGCCAACTTTTAAAACATCGCCCACCAACTGCCAGGCGAACAGGTCGCGCATCGCGGTGAAGCGCGCGGAAAACAGTAACCAGATAGCAAAATCGCGCAGCAGCCAGACCGTCAGGCTTGCCGCCGCCACCGCCGGCAGGACGAATTTCAACGACTTCACTATCTCACGCGTGATGTCCGTTTTGGCGCTCAACCGCGACAACGTCGGCAGCAGATACACGCTAAAGGAAGCGGTAATAAACTGCAGGTAGGCATCCGAGATACTGCTCACCCCCTGCCAGATGCCGACCGCCTCCCAGCCGTAATGCGCCGCCAGCAGATTACGCATCATCACATAGGCCACCGGCAGCGTCACCGAGGTAATCAACGCCATCAGGGTAAATTTCGATAGCTGCCCCGCAAGCCCGTTATCCCAACGCGGACGTAGCGCGTTCAGCGGGATCGCGCCGCGCCGCCAAAGCATAATGGCGGCCGGAACCACCACCAGCGCGGGAACTAAGGCCAGCCCTAACAGCGCCCCCTGATAACCACCGAAGTAGTAACAGGCGTAGTAGGCCGCCACGCCAATCAGACTCCCGGCAATCAGCGAAAAAGCGTTACCCGCCGCATCACGAAAACCTTTCATCAGCGCCAGCAGATAGTTGGCCCACGCAATTCCCATCTGCACCAGCGCCACCAGACGTACCAGATTCTGATAGTGCGAATGGCCGAACAGCGCCTGGCTTATGGGCGCCGCCGCCAGCAAAAAGACCAGCGCCAGCAGGGTGGAAAAACCGAGCACCATTGATGACGAGGTTCCAACCACCTGCTTCAGGCGTAGCGGATCGTCGTGATGTTGGGCAACCAGCTTAGTGACACCATTAAAAATCCCGGCGCCCGCCAGGACGCCCAGAACGGTGACCAGTTGCCGGAAGTTACCGGCCTGGCCTACGCCCGCCGGGCCAAATGAGACCGCCAGCAGCTTTACCACCAGCAGACCGGCGCCTATTTTGACTAAGGTGGACGCCGCGGTCCACAGTGATGCTTTTGCCAACGACATATCAGGAGAAGTAGCTCAGCAGTGAATTAATCACCGTCCGTTGGTTTACCGCAGACAGGTTGTAGAACAGCGGCAAACGCAGCAGGCGTTCGCTCTCCTGGGTGGTATAACGATCTTCGCCGCAGAACTCGCCGAACTGTTCGCCAGCCGGGCAGCTATGGAGCGGAATATAGTGGAACACCGCCAGAATTTCTGCCTCTTTCAGCCAGTTAATCAGCGCCGCGCGGTCATCGTTATCCCGCAGCTTAATGTAAAACATATGCGCGTTTTGCCCGCAATCCGCCGGCACCGCCGGCAGATCGATCCGGCCCGCGCGCGCCAGCGGCAGCAGCGCGTCATAATAAGTTTGCCACAGCGTCAGGCGCTGTTGGTTAATCCGCTCAGCGGCTTCCAGCTGCGCCCAAAGATAGGCGGCCTGCAGATCGGACATCAAATAGCTGGAACCGATATCGCGCCAGGTGTACTTATCCACCAGACCGCGGAAGAACTGGCTACGGTTAGTGCCCTTTTCGCGAATGATTTCCGCGCGTTCCACCAGTTTACGATCGTTGATAAGCGTTGCACCGCCTTCACCACCGGCGGTGTAGTTTTTCGTCTCATGGAAGCTAAAGCAGCCAATATGGCCGATGGTGCCCAGCGCGCGACCCTTATAGGTGGACATCACGCCCTGCGCGGCGTCTTCCACCACGTACAGATTATATTTGGCGGCGAGCGCCATGATGGTGTCCATTTCACAGGCCACGCCCGCATAATGCACCGGCACGATCGCCCGGGTTTTATCAGTGATTGCGGCTTCTATCAGCGATTCATCAATATTCATCGTATCGCGACGGATATCGACGAAGACGATTTTCGCCCCGCGCAGCACAAAGGCATTGGCGGTGGAAACAAAGGTATAGCTGGGCATGATGACTTCATCGCCAGGCTGAATATCCAGCAGCAGCGCCGCCATCTCCAGCGACGCGGTGCAGGATGGCGTCAGCAGCGCTTTGGCGGTGCCGAAGCGCTGTTCAAACCACTGCTGGCAGCGACGGGTAAAACCGCCGTCTCCGCAAAGCTTGCCGCTGTTCATCGCCGATTGCATGTAATCGAGCTCAGTCCCCACCACCGGCGGTGCGTTAAATGGAATCATCGTGTCACCTGTATAACCAGTACGCGGTGCTTTCCACATTCGCACCGCTGAGAATATAACGTTTAAGCGCGGCGGTGTTGCCCATTTGGGTCGCCACCCGCAGTGTAGAAAGCCCGCGTTGCGCCGCCCAGTGACGCGCCGCCTGCATAAGCTCGGCGCCAGCGCCGCGCCCGGCCAGCAGGCCGATACGCGCGTCGGTGTCGTTGAGCTGACGCAAAGAAACAAATGCGCGGATGTCGCCATCGGACGCGCGAAATAGCAGACACTGGTGGTCAAAGGTCCCCAGCACCGCGTTTTCAATCCATTGCGCGTAGAATCGACCGCTGGCGTCAGCGGCATACCAGGGAGCGCGAAAACGGCTCATAGCAAAGGCCTGTGCCGCCAGTTCGCGCAGCCGCGCAATATCGCCTTCAACGGCCCATTCGGCGCCGGCATCAGCCGGCTCGCCTACCGGCAACGCCAGATCGACCTCGCCTTCCACCAGTTGAAAACCGATCTCCTGTAGCGCATCCAGCCGGGCGGTGTCGCTGGCGGCGACTTTCGCTTGCACTCGCGCCCATCCTGCCAGGGATTCAGCGGTGAGCAGCGGCGCGCGCTCGTCAAAGCGAACGATGCCGCTATTAACGGCGAAGAAGCGGTTTTCCCACTCCAGCGCTTCAATACTGGCGCGCAGAGGCATTGGATGAACCAGACGAGGGTAGGATTCTCACCGCCACACTCCTTTGGTGTCGATGATATAGGCCTGGGTAACGCTATCGCCGCTAACGGCTTTAAACTCGTTGTGATCGACCAGCATCACCAGCACATCGGCGCTCGCCAGCGCATCATCAAGGGTCGCCAGCGTACACAGGCCATCAAGCTTCTTCGGCAGCGTGTGAATGTTGGGCTCAACCACCTGCGTCACGCCGCTGTGCCAGCGGGCGATCTGCGCGGCAATTTCCATCGCCGGGCTTTCACGTAGATCATCAATGTTAGGCTTAAAGGCCAGGCCGAAGCAGGCAATAGTCAGTTCACTGGCGCGTTTATTGCTGGCATTCAGGCACTCGGCAACCTGTGCTTTCACCCGTTCGATAACCCATTCCGGCTTGTGGTCGTTAACCTCGCGCGCGGTGCGAATCAGACGCGCCTGCTGCGGGTTTTGCGCCACGATAAACCACGGGTCGACGGCGATACAGTGGCCACCGACGCCCGGACCCGGCTGCAGAATATTGACGCGCGGATGGCGGTTCGCCAGGCGGATCAGTTCCCAGACGTTGATCCCCTGGTCGGCGCAAATCAGCGATAGTTCGTTAGCAAAGGCGATGTTGACGTCGCGGAAGCTGTTTTCCGTCAGCTTGCACATTTCCGCAGTGCGCGAGTTAGTCACTACGCATTCGCCTTCAAGGAAAATTTTATACAGCTCACTGGCACGCGCCGAGCAGACCGGCGACATGCCGCCAATAACGCGGTCGTTTTTGATGAGCTCAACCATCACCTGCCCCGGCAGCACGCGCTCCGGACAGTAGGCGACATTAACGTCGGCCGCCTCGCCCACCTGCTGTGGGAAGCTGAGATCGGGGCGCATCGCCGCCAGCCACTCGGCCATCTGTTCAGTCGAACCGACCGGCGAGGTGGATTCCAGGATCACTAACGCCCCTTTCTTCAGGGTCGGGGCAATAGATTTAGCGGCGGATTCAACAAAGGCCATATCTGGCTCATGCCCGCCTTTAAACGGCGTCGGGACGGCAATCAGGTAGGCGTCAGACTCCACCGGCACGGTGGTGGCGCTTAAATATCCCTGTTCAACCGCCGTTTTTACGACGCTCGCTAAATCCGGCTCGACGATATGAATCTCACCACGGTTAATGGTCTCAACGGCGTGTTGATTGATGTCCACGCCAACCACCCGCCGTTGCCGGGAAGCAAATGCGGCAGCGGTTGGCAGACCAATGTACCCAAGGCCAATCACTGAAATGGTAGAAAAACTCATAGCGTTACCTGATTATTTTTAAGAGCGGATAAAATACGATCGCATGCCTGACCATCGCCGTAAGGGTTATGGGCCCGACTCATTGCCTGCCAGGCGGCATCATCCTGCAGCAGACGGGTGACTTCATCGACGATACGCTGCCTGTCGGTGCCGACCAGACGTACGGTGCCAGCGGCGACCGCCTCCGGGCGCTCCGTCATTTCGCGCATCACCAGTACCGGTTTCCCAAGCGACGGCGCTTCTTCCTGAATCCCGCCGGAATCGGTCAGAATCAGCCACGCGCGATTCATCAGCCAGACGAACGGCAGGTAATCCTGCGGATCAATTAATTTCACGTTAGCGACATGCCCGAGAATACGGTTAACCGGCTCGCTGACGTTCGGGTTCAGGTGAACCGGATAAACAATCTGTACATCAGGATGATGGCTAGCGATATCCGCCAGCGCATGGCAAATGTGCTCAAAGCCGAGACCAAAGCTCTCGCGGCGGTGGCCGGTCACCAGAATTAATTTCTTATCCTCTTCGAGGAACGGGTAGCGCTGCATCAGTTCATTGCGCAGCGCCTCGTCACCAAGGACACGATCGCGAACCCAGAACAACGCATCGATCACCGTATTGCCGGTGACGGTAATGCGTTCTTCGTTAATATTTTCCCGCAGCAGGTTATCGCGCGAGGTGGCGGTCGGGGCGAAATGGTACATTGCCAGACGCCCGGTCAGCGTGCGGTTACCCTCTTCCGGCCACGGCGAGTTCAGGTCGCCGGTACGCAGGCCCGCTTCCACGTGGCCCACCGGGATGCGCTGATAAAACGCCGCCAGGCTGGCCGCCATCGTCGTCGTGGTATCGCCATGTACCAGCACCACGTCCGGCTTAAACGACTCCAGTACCGGCTTTAAACCTTGCAGAATGCGGCAGGTGATCTCGGTTAATCCCTGACCCGGCTGCATAATGTTCAGATCGTAGTCCGGCGTAATCGAAAACAGTTTCAACACCTGATCGAGCATCTCCCGATGCTGCGCGGTTACGCAAACCTTTGCCTCAAAATGAGGATCCTTTGCCAGCGCATGGACCAGCGGCGCCATCTTGATGGCTTCTGGTCTCGTGCCAAATACAGTTAGTACTTTCACATCGATTCTCTTCGATTAGGTGATGATGGCGCGGAGCCTTCATCACAGGCCCCATTCACTGGACACGACGACGTGCTAACGCCACGCCTGCGCCGATGAGCGCGCCCACAATCCCCCACATGATCATCAGAAATACACGCCGCGGGCTATCGCGTTTTACAGGTTCTTCCGGCGTACGCAAATATCTGTAAGTCTGAAAACGTGGATCCAGCGTCGGGCCAACGTTTAGCGTGTTCAGCATGGCGCGGTTCTGGTCATAGTCGAGATCGTATTCCGGCCCTACGGCCTGCAGATTTTCGAGGCGCGCCTGCAGCATCGGCCGGCCAAGTAAGAAGAGTTCGGAGGCCGGCAGCTGTTCCGCCGGAACATCGGTCTCGCTGCGGGAAATGTTATGTTGCTGGGCGATTTTCAACGCCTGCTCGACGCTCTGCACGCGGCGGTTGAAGATCTCGCTTGCCACCTCTTCCTGACGCTTCACCTGCGCTTTCATCTGTACCGTACGCGCCGCCCAGGCGCCCTTCAGCTCATCATTAAGATGACCAGCGGCACGTTGGCTGGCAAAAGCGACATACTGACGCAGCAGATTATTGGCATCTGGCGCGGTCTCCGCCGTCAGCTTGATGCTGTCATTGACGCTTTTCAGCGGGTCGCCGGGGATAAACTGAATATCGTTAATCAGATCGTCAAGCATCGCGGCATCCGCGCGTGAGTTGCCTGACTGGCGCTGCTTGTAGTAATCGGTCTGCAGCCAGAAGTCACGGCGGGTATCCCATGACGCCTGTTGCATAATAAACTCTTTGTATGCCTCATCCATGGCGGAAGGTTGGTCTACCGAAGCCAGATCGGCTTTGATATCCAGGTTACGTAAGAACTGCTGTTGCGAATAGTATCCCCCCAGCATATTGACGGTCGGCCGGTCGGTAATTGCCGTCGCGCTCCACTCCTGGCGAGCAAAAAAGGAATAAATAAGAACGATCAGCGCGAACAGCACGGCGATGCCGACTATCCAGCCTTTTCCTGCCCATAAGGCGCGAAACAGCCCGCGAATATCCAGTTCGTTCTCAACGTTCACTGCTTGTGCTCCCGGTAATGGTTGAGTCATCACTTCCCCAGTTTTACTTGGTTAAATTTGGATTATTGCCGCTGTGTCGCCGAATTCTGCGTCTAATGCGCTTAACCAGACGCGCCACTTTCCATGCGCGCTTAATGCAGTAGCCATAAAGTAAAAAAGCAAACAAAAAGAGTATTAACATCACCCATTCAGGAACAATACGGGTGTATTCCGCCACTACGCCGACCAGCGCCAGTAAAGCGGCAGCCAGCGTAATCAGGACAAAGGCCTGCCGGGAAGTAAACCCGGCACGCATGATCAAATGATGAATATGCTGACGATCTGGCGAGAACGGGCTCATCCCCTTTCGCAGGCGGCGATACATAATCGCCACCATATCCATCAGTGGAATCGCAATAATCCACAGCGCCGTCACCGGGCTGATGGGATGCGTTTTGCCCTGCGTCGTCTCCAGCAGGATCCAGATAATGGTGAAGCCAATCATGGTACTGCCGGCATCACCCATAAACACTTTATAGCGACGTCCAAGCGCGCCAAGATTAAGTAAAATATAGGGCAGAATGGCGGCGATCATCGCAAAACACCACATCGCCAGGCTGTACTGGCCATCAAACCATAAGATGATGCCGGTTGCCGCGAAGGAGACGGACGAAAGCCCGCCGAGCAACCCGTCAATGCCATCCACCATATTGAAGGCGTTGATTGCCGCCCAAACGGCGAAAAGCGTGAGGAAAAAACCAAAGGGGCCGAGGACTAACTCCCACGAACCGAAAATATAGCCGAGGCTGCTGAGATGCAGATTACCCGCCGTCATCATGATAACGGCTATCGCGGCCTGAATAACCGCACGAATTTTTACGCTGATATCAAATCGGTCATCCAACGCGCCGACCAACACCAGCACCCCCGCGCAGGCCAGATACAGCGTGGCATGAGGGATATAATAATCGGCAATCGCAAAGGTAAAACAAATACCGGCATAAACTGAGATACCACCAACTAACGGAATCAAACCTTGATGCCGTTTCCGATAGTTTGGCTTATCCACTAACCCAATTTTTTTCGCTGCTTTACGGGCAACAAATATAAACAGGGTCGTGAATAAGAAAACACTGATTAATTCAGTAATAGCAGTGAGTAAATTCACAACACATGTGCTCTCAGCATAGTTAATCCGGGGAGTATAACGATGATGTCTCCACTCCTGAAGGGGAAAAGCAGAACATTACAAATTTATTGTATATATTTTAGACTGTTAAAGTCCTTTCTGCTTAACCCGCCGCGCATATCATACGTCAACGTTGGCGGTGCTTTTCCCGCCTGGATCATACAAAGCTACAAAACAAAACGCCACGCAATCGCGTGGCGTTTTTTCGGCGTATTCCGTCCTACGAACGCTTCATCATATCGAAGAAGTCGTCGTTAGTTTTGGTCATCGCCAGCTTGTTAATGAGGAACTCCATTGCGTCGATTTCACCCATTGGATGGATGATTTTGCGCAGGATCCACATTTTCTGCAGTTCTTCCTGGGTGGTCAGCAGCTCTTCTTTACGGGTACCGGAACGGTTGTAGTCGATAGCCGGGAAGACGCGTTTTTCCGCAATCTTACGGGAGAGGTGCAGTTCCATGTTACCGGTACCTTTAAACTCTTCGTAGATAACTTCATCCATTTTAGAGCCGGTATCGATAAGCGCGGTAGCGATGATGGTCAGGCTGCCGCCCTCTTCCACATTACGCGCCGCACCGAAGAAACGCTTCGGACGATGCAGGGCGTTAGCGTCCACACCACCGGTCAGCACTTTACCGGAAGCCGGAACCACGGTGTTGTAGGCACGAGCCAGACGGGTGATGGAGTCGAGCAGGATAATAACGTCTTTTTTGTGCTCAACCAGACGTTTCGCTTTCTCGATAACCATTTCGGCAACTTGCACGTGACGAGATGCCGGTTCGTCGAAGGTAGAAGCGACAACTTCACCTTTAACCAGACGCTGCATCTCGGTCACTTCTTCCGGACGTTCGTCGATAAGCAACACCATCAGCACGCAGTCAGGATGGTTGTACGCGATGCTCTGCGCGATGTTCTGCAGCAGCATGGTTTTACCGGCTTTCGGCGGCGCGACGATCAGACCACGCTGGCC
>OKVX01000897.1_pt1 | contig 13614 bp, 12 predicted proteins | sample 1606941 | NCBI WGS metagenome assembly OKVX01 (sample SAMN03281016, study PRJEB24777) | human gut metagenome | isolation source: fecal sample PR161 from 1 month old female Malay infant, caesarean... | reverse complement strand
TTTTAATGATACGGCGACCACCGAGATCTACACTAGATCGCTCGTCGGCAGCGTCAGATGTGTATAAGAGACAGAATCAGCACACTTTCTTACAGTGAATTAAAGGCTGTAAAAGCAATTTTCGATGCTTTAGAAGGAGATGAAGGACGATTAACTGCCTCAAATATAGCCGATAAAATTGGTATCACGCGTTCAGTGATTGTCAATGCTTTGCGGAAGTTAGAATCTGCAGGTATCATTGAATCACGCTCTCTTGGTATGAAAGGTACCTATTTGAAAGTTTTAAATCCATTGTTCAAGGATGAATTAGTCCGTCATAAGTAAAATGTCAGTCTAATCATTCTGTTTGAGAATAAGGTTTTCAATACAGTAAGCGGATAATGTAATGTATCGTTGGATGATATCGAAGGGAACAATTACAATTAACGAAAAGCGAGGAGTGGGGTATTTATGTCAGTGTCAATCAGCAATGATTTTTTGCAGGCAACGATTAATGAAAAAGGGGCAGAACTTACCAGTATACGTGCCAATAATATCGAGTATATTTGGCAAGCAGATCCAAAATACTGGAATCGCCATGCACCGTTTTTATTTCCATTTGTAGGACGCTTAAAAGATAATCAATACACATACAAAGGCCAAACATATCCGATGGGACAACACGGATTTGCTCGTGATAAAGAGTTTAAAGTCATTGAACAAAAAAAGGATAAGGCAACGTTTCTTTTAGAAAGTGATGAAGAAACAAAAAAAGTTTATCCTTTTGATTTTAATTTAACGATTAGCTATGAGATATGGGGCGAAGGCGTTCGAATTCGTTTCAATGTTGAAAATACGGGAACGGAAGAAATGATTTTTGCTTTAGGAGGTCATCCAGCCTTTAATATTCCACTGACTGATGATTTAAGTTTTGAAGATTACTTCATTGCTTTCTCTCCACAAAAGTCGCGTGTAAAAATACCTCTAGAAGGTCCTTTTGCAAATTTGGATCAAAAAACGATTGGACAGACCAATACCAATATTCAATTGAGTCGCGATCTATTTAAAGAGGATGCTTTGATTTATGAAACTCGTGGTCTAAATGCCTACACTTTAGGAAGTGAAGAGTCTCCCCACAGTGTAACTCTAGCTTATAACAACATCCCTTATGTCGGACTGTGGTCGCCATATCCGAATGAGGCACCTTTTGTTTGTATTGAACCTTGGTGGGGCTTTGCGGACACGGTAGATAGTACTGGGCGATTAGAAGACAAAGAGGGAATGAATCGCTTAGCGCCTAAGGGGAATTTTAAAACAGAGTTTTCAATTACTGTGAGTTAACGTATAAAAAATGCTTCGCCTGACAATCAAAATTGTCAGGTGAAGCATTTTTTTCTCTCTTAATCAAAAGGTACACGCCAATGATCCTCATTGTGTGCTTTAAAGCAAAGTTCAATTTGTTCTTTAGTATTTTTCTCTTCCGCCAATCGAGGCAGAGAGTCTTTTTCAAACCAATCCGTTTTTAATGTCTCTATATTTTCAACAAAACTGCCGCCGGTTACGTGGCACTCAATAAAAATTTTACAAACACTGTAAGCATAGCGTGGTAAATTATGCTTGTTGCGGTCCTGAATGGCAATTACTTTTTGCGGTATAACTGTTAAACCAGTTTCCTCTAATGTTTCCTTTACCGCATTTCCTTTAATCGATTGGTTGAAATCGACCCAGCCGCCGGGCAGTGCCCATTGCTTATCTTTTTCTTGAACTAATAAAATCTTATTATTCTTAAAAATGGCGGCACGAGTATCTAATTTTGGTGTTGGATACCCAACTTCTTCGGCGAATAGTTTTCGTAATTTTGGCATTGGAATCGGTGTTTGAACAGCTAACATTTCAGTTGCAATGGTACGAATACGTTCAAAACGTTCTTGATCAAAAGGGTCTTTCGTATAAGTTAAACCAGCCTGTGACAAAGCCTGTAATTCAATTGCCCAATCTAAAAACTGCTCTTCCATCTACTTCTCCTTTTTATTCAGTCCAAAAGAAACTTTGTTTTCAGTTCCTGACTTGATTCGTTGGATATTTTCTCTGTGACGATAAATGATGTAGCAGGTTAAAGCAAAACAGACCAACGTCAATAACCAGTTAAAAGAAGGTAAAATGGTGGGCCAAATAAAGGGCAACGCAATGGAGGAAAGCGTGACAAAAATAGCTGAAGCAATACTCGCTGCACTGACCATGCTAGTTATATAAAGAATGATCAAAAAGAAAACCAATGAATAGAAAAAGAATAAAGGAGCAAATGCTAGAAGCATTCCTGCGCTTGTGGCAACCGCCTTTCCACCTTTGAACCCGGCAAAAATAGGTAGTGTATGTCCTATTACAGCTACTAAACCAAACCATAGAGGATTAATATCCAAATGAAAAAGGATCGGCAGATAGGTGGCTAAAGAGCCTTTTAATAAATCCATAGCAAAAACAACAAATCCAGCGGTTCTTCCCAATACACGAAAGGTATTGGTGGTTCCTGAATTGCCGCTACCAAATTCTCGAATGTCTTTCTTGAAAAAAAGTTTTCCAATCCATATACCGGATGGGATAGATCCTAAAAGGTAAGCTAGGACAAAAAGTATAGCGGTTTTCATATGAATCCTCATTTCTCTGTTAGTAAGGCTATTTTATCAGATTTCAAAAGAGTGAACAAATTCTAATCACATGCTATACTGACTATTGTGAGTAAATAAATTGAACTAAGCGAGGGAAATCAAATGAGTTTTCAAAATCCTAGTCAAGAAAAGATCTTTCAATACTTAGACGAAGCGCAAGTGATCGCCGTTGTCGGCTTTAGCGACAAACCAGAAAAGACGAGTTATCAAATTGCGGAAGTTCTAAAAACACATGGCTATAAATTATATGGAGTAAATCCGAAATTAGCTGGTCAGACAATCAACGATATTCCAGTCGTCGAAAGCTTAACTGCTGTACCGGAAACGATTGATATCGTGGATATTTTTAGACGAAGCGAATTTTTGCCTGCTGTTGCGGAAGAATTTTTGAAGACCGACGCGAAAGTTTTTTGGGCGCAATTGGGTCTAAGCAATGAAGAAGCAGCTAAAATGCTGCAGGATCAAGGACGCATGGATATCGTTATGGATCGGTGTGTGAAGATCGAATTAAACAAAAAAGCGTAATGCTTGAGTTGATTTTATTAAAAAAAAAGCTTAAAATGCCTTTTCAGAAACAGGATAGGCTTTTTTTTTGAGCTTTTTTAGCGTATCATACAAATGATGTACTTTTAGAAACGGATCCATTGAACTTAGTAGGGCTCATCTATAGGTAAAAAATAATTTTTAGAGGAGCTTTGTTTTTGTGGTATCCGGTACGAACAAGCAATCTATTTTTCTTCTTGAAAAATAATTATGTTAAATAGGAATGAGGAGTTGTAGGCTTGGCTAAGATGAACAATGAATACAATGACGCTTCGATTCAAGTACTAGAGGGATTAGAAGCGGTTAGAAAACGACCGGGAATGTATATCGGCTCGACAGATAGTCGCGGTCTGCATCACTTGGTTTATGAAATCGTCGACAATGCAGTTGATGAGGCATTGTCCGGCTATGGTAATGAAATCGAAGTGACCCTGCATCCAGACAACAGTGTGGAAGTAAGTGATAAAGGTCGAGGAATGCCAGTTGGTATGCATGCATCAGGCATCCCAACAGTCGAAGTCATCTTCACCATTCTTCATGCTGGCGGAAAGTTTGGTCAAGGTGGCTATAAAACTTCTGGCGGATTGCATGGCGTTGGTGCGAGCGTGGTAAATGCGTTGTCAGAATGGTTGACTGTAACGATCGTCCGTGAAGGGGTGGAATACCGTGAAGTGTTCAAAGATGGTGGAAAACCTCAAGGGACTTTAGAGAAAATCGGCAAGACTCGTAAACCAAACGGAACGACCGTACACTTCTTGCCTGATGCGCAAATCTTCTCAACACTTAATTTTTCTTATGAAACGTTATCAGAACGTTTACGGGAATCAGCCTTCTTGTTAAGAGGCGTTAAAATTACTTTAACGGATCTGCGTGGAGAAGAAAAAGAAACAGAAGTCTTTCATTTTGAAGAAGGAATCAAAGAATTTGTTGAGTATTTAAATGAAGATAAAGACACGTTAACGCCGGTTGTTTATTTTTCTGGTGAGCGTGAAGGGATCGAAGTTGAATTTTCCTATCAATACAATGATGGTTATTCAGAGAACCTTCTCTCATTCGTTAATAATGTACGAACTAAAGATGGCGGTACTCATGAATCTGGAATGAAGACTTCCATGACGAAAGCATTCAATGAATATGCGCGCAAATCAGGTTTGTTAAAAGAAAAAGATAAAAACTTGGAAGGTTCAGATTTCCGTGAAGGGTTATCTGCGGTTTTATCTGTTCGAATTCCAGAAAATCTTCTGCAATTTGAAGGGCAGACGAAAGAGAAGTTAGGAACGCCTGCTGCTCGTGGAGCAGTCGATAGTGTCATTGGTGAACAGATGGGCTTCTATTTACAAGAAAATAGTGAAAATAGCCAAATGCTGGTTCGTAAAGCCATTAAAGCTCGCGAAGCTCGTGAAGCTGCACGCAAAGCCCGTGAAGAAAGCCGTAACGGTAAGAAACGGAAAAAAGGGGAGTCTCTCCTTTCTGGAAAACTGACTCCAGCACAATCGCGAAATGCGGCGAAAAATGAATTGTTTTTAGTCGAAGGAGATTCTGCCGGTGGCTCAGCGAAGCAAGGCCGTGATCGGAAGTTCCAAGCAATTCTGCCATTACGAGGAAAAGTCATCAATACCGAAAAGGCTAAAATGCAGGATATTTTGAAAAATGAAGAGATTAATACCATGATTTATACAATTGGCGCAGGTGTTGGACCTGAATTCTCAATTGAGGACTGCAATTACGACAAGGTAATTATTATGACCGATGCGGATACCGACGGTGCACACATTCAGGTGTTGCTATTAACCTTCTTCTATCGCTATATGAAACCCCTGATCGAAGCAGGGAAAGTTTATATTGCTCTGCCACCACTATATAAAGTTTCTAAAGGTGCAGGACGCAAGCAGGTGATCGAGTATGCATGGACCGACGACGAGCTGCAGGATGTGACTAAAAAAGTTGGGAAAGGCTATATGCTGCAACGTTACAAAGGGCTCGGCGAAATGAATGCTGAGCAATTATGGGAAACCACGATGGATCCTGAGTATCGTACGTTAGTTCGAGTTCGAATTGACGATGCTGCACAAGCTGAACGTCGAGTGACGACTCTAATGGGTGATAAAGTGGAACCACGTCGTAAATGGATCGAAAACCATGTACAATTCACTTTGGAAGAAGATGGCAGCTTATTGGACAATAAGGAAGAAACGTCTACTGTGCCCGTATCTGAACAACACGAGAAAGAAGAGACAGCTGATCAAGTGAAAATAATCAGTTTGTTCGACGAGTAGGAGGTGGTCAAAGATGGATGCAAAACATTCGATTCAAGAATTAACATTAGAAGAAGTAATAGGTGACCGTTTTGGCCGCTATTCGAAGTATATTATTCAAGAACGGGCGCTGCCTGACATCAGAGATGGATTAAAACCCGTTCAACGGCGTATTCTATTCTCTATGAATAAAGATGGGAATACCTATGATAAGGGATTTCGTAAATCTGCGAAATCTGTAGGGAATATCATGGGGAACTATCATCCCCATGGAGATAGTTCAATCTATGAAGCAATGGTTCGCCTAAGTCAGGATTGGAAATTACGGCAGGTTCTGATTGAGATGCACGGGAATAATTGGGCAATGGATGGAGACCCTCCTACGGCGACTCCGCTGCGGCGATGCGTTATACGGAAATCCGTATGTCGAAAATCGCCCACGAGCTGATGGCTGACCTGGAAAAAGAAACGGTTGATTTCGTCTGGAACTTTGATGATACAGAAAAAGAACCGACTGTTCTTCCAGCTGCTTATCCTAATTTACTGGTTAACGGGTCAACTGGGATCTCTGCAGGTTATGCGACTGAAATTCCTACCCATAATTTATCGGAAGTAATTGATGGAACGATATATTTAATTGACCATCCAAACGCTTCATTAGAAAAGATTATGGAGTATATTCCTGGGCCAGATTTTCCGACTGGAGGAATTCTGCAAGGAAAGGCTGAAATCAAGAAGGCTTACGAAACGGGAAAAGGCAAAGTAATTCTTCGTTCTAAAACGTCAATCGAACCATTAAAAGGCGGAAAACAGCAGATTGTTATTCATGAGATCCCTTATGAAGTGAACAAAGCGGTTTTAGTTAAAAAAATGGATGAAATCCGATTAAATAAAAAAATCGACGGCATCGCCGAAGTTCGTGATGAATCTGACCGGACAGGTTTGCAGGTGGTTGTTGAGTTGAAAAAAGACGCAAATGCAGAAGGAATTTTGAATTACTTATTCAAAAATACTGATTTGCAGATCAATTATAATTTCAACATGGTTGCTATTGATAACATGACGCCGCAGCAAGTTGGATTGAAGCATATTTTAGTAAGCTACATCGGCCACCGTAAAGAAGTGATCACCAAACGTAGCCAATATGAACTCGCTAAGGCACAGAAACGGCAACACATTGTTGAAGGATTGATGAAGGCTTTATCAATCCTTGATGAAGTAATCTCTACGATTCGCGGTAGTAAAGACAAAAAGGATGCTAAAAATAATTTAGTCGAACGTTTTGAATTCAGTGAAGAACAGGCAGAGGCAATTGTGACTTTACAATTGTATCGCTTAACGAATACAGATATCACTCAGCTAGAAAAAGAAGCTTCTGAATTAGCCAAGGAAATCAAAGAATTGCATTTGATTTTAAACAGCGAAAAAGAATTGTATAAAGTGATGAAACAAGAACTACGTCAAATCAAAAAGAGTTACGGAAATGATCGTTTGACGAAAATTGAAGACGAAATCACCGAAATCAAGATTGAGACGGAAGTTCTAATCGCTCAAGAAGAAGTTATTGTTACCCTAACAAAAGAAGGGTATTTAAAGCGCAGCAGTTTGCGTTCATACAATGCGTCTCGACCAGATGAACATGGTATGAAAGATGGCGACTCTATTATCTTCATTGATAAACTGAATACCCTTGATCATCTATTGATTTTAACCAATCATGGAAATATGATTTATCGTCCGGTTCACGAAATTACTGAGCTGAAATGGAAAGATGTTGGTGAACACATTTCACAGACTATCACTAATTTATCTATGACCGAAGAGATTATTGCTGCTTTCCCATATAAAGAGATTGATGCAAACAAACTCTTTATCTTCATGAGTAAAGAGGGAATGATCAAGCAAACTCGAATGACCGAATTTTCTCCTTGGCGGACCTATCGCAGCCGACCAACGACAGCCATGAAAATGAAAAGCGATACAGATCAAATCGTCTCCGTCTTTTTGACCGACGAAGTTCGCAATGTGGATGTATTTATTGCTTCTCATCGTGCCTTTGGATTGCGTTATCCATTAGATGAAGTGCCAGTAGTCGGATCGAAAGCTGCTGGTGTAAAAGCAATTAACCTGAAAGACGGTGACTATGTAGTTTCTGGTGCTCTGGTACCATCTGAGGGCGATTCACCTATACTATTATTGAGCCAACGAGGTGCGGCTAAACGGATGCTTGCACAAGAGTTGCCGCAATTAGGACGTGCGAAGCGCGGTCTGATGATTTTCCGTGAGTTAAAGAAAAATCCGCATCGCTTGAGTTATATGACGACGGATACTGAAGGAAAGCTTCTTCTTACGACGAGCAAAGGAATCGAAAAAGAATTAGAGATTTCAAATGTAGCTATCAGTGATCGCATTTCCAATGGTACCTTCACGATTGATGAGAAAAAGGAAGGCGAACTTTATTCTGTTGTTCACCCTCAAGAATTGATAGAAGATTAGTTCTTCTGTGCTACAAAAAAATAAAACAGTTGGGTATCTGTATTAAAACAGATACCCGTTTTTTTTATCACAAAATACGTCTTATTCACAATGAATAATGAATTTTATTTAAAGCTTAGTAATGCAAAATTGCTTTTAAATCAAGGGTTTGCGAACGATTACAAAAATATCTTATTTTCTAATTAATCTTTCACAAGGAAAGGCTTGCATAAAAGATTTTATGTGTTATACTTTGTTCGTAAACCTGTAGTAATTACGTTTTTAATATTCTAAGGAGGTCCTTTTGAAATGGGAACTGCAACAAATGAACTAGAAAAAATGAAAAACACAGAAAAACCTGCATGGCAAGGTTTTAAGGGTCATCTGTGGAAAAATGAAATCAATACTCGGGATTTCATTCAAGCAAACTACACACCTTATGAAGGTACTGCTGATTTCTTGGCTGAACCTACTGAGGCAACAAATGAATTATGGACTAAACTACAGCAGCTTCAAAAACAAGAACGTGAAAATGGCGGCGTATTAGACATGGAAGCAGATGTCGTATCTGCAGCTAATGCTTATGGTGCTGGATATATCGACGAAAACTTGAAGGACAAAGAAGCAATCGTTGGTATCCAAACAGACAAGCCTTTAAAACGTGCGTTTATGCCTTATGGTGGGATCCGCATGGCCGAAGAATCACTTGAACGTTACGGTTATACTCCAAATCCTAAATTTACTGAAATTTTTAATGATTACCATAAAACACACAACCAAGCTGTTTTCGATGTATACACACCAGAGATTCGTGCCGCTCGTCGTGCGAAGATCATTACTGGTCTTCCTGACACTTACGGTCGTGGACGTATCGTGGGCGACTACCGTCGTATTGCTTTATATGGTATTGACTACTTGATGCAAGAAAAATTAAAAGATCATGCAAACTGCGGTCACGGTCAATTTACAGAAGAGGATATCCGTCTTCGTGAAGAGATCAGCGATCAATATAAAGCTTTAAAACGTATCAAAGAAATGGCTGAAGCCTATGGGTTTGATATTTCACGTCCAGCAGAAAATGCGAAAGAAGCAGTACAATGGACGTACTTTGGTTATCTTGCAGCGATTAAAGAACAAAATGGTGCGGCAATGTCTATCGGACGTGTCTCTACTTTCTTAGATATCTATATTCAACGCGATATTGAAAATGGCACATTGACAGAAGAAGAAGCACAAGAATTGATTGACCACTTAGTAATGAAATTACGTATGGTTAAATTTGCACGTATCCCTTCATACAACGAATTGTTCTCAGGAGACCCAGTTTGGGCTACTTTGTCTATTGCAGGTATGGGTATGGATGGACGTACTTTAGTAACAAAAAATGATTTCCGCTTCTTACACACATTAGAAAATATGGGACCATCTCCAGAACCAAACTTGACGGTGTTGTATTCTTCTCGTTTGCCAGAAGGATTCAAAGATTATGCTGCAAAAATTTCAATTGATACATCTTCTATCCAATACGAAAACGATGATGTGATGCGTCCAGTATGGTTAGATGACTATGCGATTTGCTGCTGTGTATCTGCTACACAAACTGGTAAAGAAATGCAATTCTTCGGTGCTCGTGCCAACCTAGCGAAAGCATTGTTATATGCGATCAACGGTGGGGTTGATGAAAAATCAAAAGCACAAGTTGGACCTGATTTCCGCCCAATTGATTCAGATGATGCTTTAGACTTTGATGTCGTTATGGCGAAATATGATGATATGCTGGAATGGTTAGCAGGAATGTATGTAAATACTTTGAACGCGATTCACTTCATGCATGATAAGTATTATTACGAAGCAGCTGAACTAGCGTTGATGGATACAGACTTGAAACGTACATTTGCAACAGGAATCGCAGGATTCTCACACGTGGTCGATTCATTGGCGGCTATTAAATACGCAAAAGTTTATCCAATTCGCGATGAAGACGGAATCGTTACAGACTTCAAGATTGATGGCGAATTCCCTAAATACGGAAACGACGATGAACGCGCAGATGATATCGCTGTATGGTTGTTGAAGACATTTATGGAAAAACTTGAGCATTATCATACTTACCGTAATTCAGAACCAACAACGTCTATCTTAACAATTACTTCTAACGTTGTTTATGGTAAAGCAACAGGTACATTACCTGATGGACGTAAAGCAGGTGAGCCGCTAGCTCCAGGGGCTAACCCATCTTATGGTGCTGAACAAAATGGTCTGTTGGCTTCACTTAACTCATTGACTAAATTGCCTTACGAATATGCATTAGATGGTATTTCAAATACTCAAAGTATTAACCCAGATGCATTAGGTCATGATGAAGATGAACGGATTGAAAACTTAACAAACGTTTTAGATGGCTACTTTGATCAAGGAGCACATCACTTGAACGTAAATGTTTTTGGTAAAGAAAAATTACTCGATGCTATGGAACATCCAGAAAAAGAAGAATACGCAAACTTTACGATTCGTGTTTCTGGTTATGCGGTTAAATTTATCGACTTGACTCGTGAACAACAAGAGGATGTTATCAGCCGTACATTCCACGCAAAAATGTAGGTTGCTGACTTTAGTAATTGAATGTATAGTAAGGGCGGATGGACGGAAGTCTATTCGCCTTACTTTTCATCATTCTAATTAAGAATGACGTGAGTTTTAAAAATTTGAATGGTACAATGCATCAGATTCAAAATAGATAAAAGGTGTAACTATTATAAGTTATTTTCTCTTACACATTTAATGAGCTACAAGGTATAGAAACATAGTGAAAAACAACACTTAAAAAAATTACATATATTGAGGGAGGGACTGTTTATGTCTACTATGACTGAACAACCTATTGTCGGAAATGTCCATTCAATCGAAAGTTTTGGATCGGTGGATGGTCCTGGTGTACGTTTTATCGTCTTTATGCAGGGCTGTCGAATGCGTTGTCAATTTTGCCACAATCCAGACACCTGGAAAATCAATGATCCGAAAGCAAAAAAAAGAACAGCTGATGATATTTTAAAAGAGGCTTTGAATTATCGGAGCTATTGGGGGAAAAAAGGGGGAATCACTGTAAGTGGTGGAGAACCTTTATTGCAAATTGATTTTTTGATTGACTTGTTCAAAAAAGCCAAAGAAATGGGAATCAATACAACGCTAGATAGTTGCGGCAAACCCTTTACATTTGAAGAACCATTTTTCTCAAAATTTGAAGAATTGATGCAATATACCGATCTAGTACTATTTGATATCAAACAAATCGATAATCAAAAGCACAAAGAATTGACTGGTCAAAGCAACGATAATATTTTAGAGATGGCGAAATATCTGTCAGATATTAACAAACCTGTCTGGATTCGCCATGTATTAGTACCTTTTAGAAGCGACTATGACGAATTTTTAATTCGATTAGATAAATTTATTAAAACGTTGAACAACGTAGATAAAGTTGAGATTTTACCTTATCACACAATGGGTAAGTACAAATGGGAAGAAATGGGCCTGAAGTATCCATTAGAAGGAATTGAACCACCGACAGATGATCGAGTGGAGAATGCGAAAAAATTGTTGCATACGGAAGATTATAAAGGCTATTTAAAAACTAAAGTCTAAAAATGAAAATCGGGCAGATGGTGTCCGATTTTTTTTGAAAATGATAGAAGTTTAAATATTTATAAAAGGAAAAGGCGGTATGTTGTTGCTCTTTTCCTTTTTTTTGATATGATAAAGAAGAACTTATTTAAAGGAGCGAATCAACTATGGGAAAAGTTTTAATTTTTGGACATCAAAATCCTGATACAGATGCGATTGGAGCAGCGATTGCATACGCAAACCTACAAAAGGAGTTAGGTGTGGATGCTGAAGCAGTTGCATTGGGGACACCAAATGAAGAAACACAGTTTGCTCTAGATCATTTTGGTTTGACAGCTCCGCGTGTAGTAGAAAAGGTCGCGGCTGAGACGAATGACGTAATGCTAGTTGATCACAATGAATTCCAACAAAGCGTGGCAGATATTGAAGAATTAAACATTCTTTCAGTGGTTGACCATCACCGAGTAGCAAACTTCCAAACAGCGAACCCACTTTATTATCGTGCAGAACCTGTTGGATGTACTTCAACAATCGTATTGAAGTTATACAAGGAAAATAATATTGCCGTTCCTGCAAAAATTGCTGGTATGATGTTATCAGCGATCGTTTCGGATACGTTACTATTTAAATCACCTACTTGTACACAAGAGGATATTGATGCAGCTAAAGAATTAGCTAAAATTGCAGGAGTTGACTTAGATAGCTATGGGTTAGATTTATTGAAAGCTGGAACCAATTTGGGTAATAAGTCTGAAGCAGAATTGTTAGACTTAGATGCCAAATCATTCCCTATGGCTGACAAAACGGTTCGAATCGCTCAAGTTAATACCGTTGATTTGAACGAAGTTTTTGCTCGTCAAGATGCGTTGCGTGATGCTATGCTATCTGAGAATGTAAAAAATGGCTATGACTTGTTCTTGTTGCTTGTTACGAATGTGCTAGATTCTGATTCTGAATTATTAGTTGCTGGCGAACCAAGAGAAAAGGTTACAGAAGCATTTAACGTAAAACTTGAAAACGATCGAGCATTTCTACCAGGAGTTGTTTCCCGTAAGAAACAAATTGTTCCTCAATTGACAGAAGCATTTGATAAATAATATGAATGATTAAAAAGTGGACTTTTGAAGGTCCACTTTTTTGTGGGATTTTTTAAGAAGGATTATAATACGAAGGGACATGAACTGTTTTCCTCTAATTAAGTCTAAAACAATCGCAATAGGCAGTCCATTTGTTGAAATCTTAGAAATTCTCTAACTAGAAAGGACAGTGCGATGAACATCTATACACGGGATAAAAAAATTCAACAAGAATTAAAACGTCAGGATATTCAAAACCTCTTAAACTATTTCCAACAATTGCAAGAGCCTGTAATTTTACGTGACATTCGAAAAGAATTTTCTGGCGCAAAGCGTTTAGATAAGGATTTAGATTTTTTGATTGCTAATAGTATCATCTCTCGCGAAGATCGGCGGTATCAATTGTCATTAGTTCCACTAAAAGAATATCCAACCACTGAAAAGGTGGAAGCATTCAAAGAAAAGATGGCTGGTAGATACTCTATTGAAGAATTACTGGTTTGGCTAGGGGAAGTGCTTTGGCTTGACGATATCGATGAGATAATCGCCATTGACTATGATTTGCCGACACTGAATCGATTAGAAACCGATAGCTTCCGACTGGCGACAATCAATCATCGAGAAAAGTTATCGGAAACGTTATCGAACTATTTTAGCAACGTGGATCAACCGGATAAGTTTCCCAAACTAGCGCCGTTACTTGGTGATGTGAATACTGAATTTTTTAGTAATCAAATTGAGTTGGTTCTTGAACGAGTGCTGTTAAGGAAAAAGCCTAAGAGAACATCGATTTTTTTAGATAGCTTGGTTGAGACGAAAGTAGTTGTCGCTGAGCCAGAATGGCAAGTAGCAATTCCATGCGTTGATCGAACACAGCTGACAGATATTGAAATAGAGATGAATAAGAAAGAACAATTCTTTTTCGGGCGACAACTGGCGGAACAACTATTAAAAGGAAAAGAAAGTTTTACGTATATGATAAAAAAGAAGGCATAATAG
>OKVX01000895.1_pt1 | contig 13631 bp, 16 predicted proteins | sample 1606941 | NCBI WGS metagenome assembly OKVX01 (sample SAMN03281016, study PRJEB24777) | human gut metagenome | isolation source: fecal sample PR161 from 1 month old female Malay infant, caesarean... | reverse complement strand
TTTTTTTTCAAGCAGAAGACGGCATACGAGATTCGCCTTAGTCTCGTGGGCTCGGAGATGTGTATAAGAGACAGAATACATATCTTCTATATACCCAGCTAGATAGGGTTATGATAGATAATTATATAGGTTCTACTGAAACAGGTTTTTATGCGATATCCTTTAAAATAATGAACATAATTGATATTTTAATATTTACAATAATACAGGTATCAATGGCGAGACTTGTAAATTACCTTGCTAATAAATCAAAAGAAGTATATATGCAACTTTTAAAGAAAGTTATAAGCATATATTTTATTTTGTTATTTCCTGCATCCATAGGATTGTTATGTGTATCTAAACAGGCAGTTATAATATTTGGACGTGGATACACATATATTGCAGCAGTTCCAATACTTATGGTATTTTCAATATATCTTATGGCAGTAGGAATAGACAGAATTATAGAACAGCAGATAATATATGTATTTGGATATGAAAAAGCAGATACGAAGCTTGCCTTATACGGGGGAATACTAAATCTTATATTAAATTACGCACTAGTGTTAGGGGGGATTTTTACTCCAACAACAGCAGTTTTTACAACTCTTATTGCAAATATATTTTTGATAAGTTTAGAATATGGTTATCTTGTTAAAAAAGTTATAAAAATTGATATAAAATTATTTTCACTGAATAATATGAAGTATTTGTTTTATTCATTAATATTTATACCTGTATGTATGTTTATAAATTCAAATGTTGAAAATATATTATTTTCATGTGCTGCAGATGTGATTTGTTGCGCAATTATATATGTAGGAATTTTATTTATTACACGTGATAAAACATTTAATGAATTGTATAATCTTATATTAAAAAAACTTTAAATAAGTTTAAATTTAATCCTTATCTTTTAACTTAATCTTCAAAGATAAGGATTAAATTATTTGTTATTGATACAGTTTCAGTATCAATAACAAATGGAAATTCGTCATTTTTAAAAGAAAACCAATTAGAGCATGATTTTATATTACTGCTTGTATGTCATGATTGATATAATTTAGGTATTAAAACTAAATTATATTATTAGCTTCCTTTAAAATTTTCTCTAATTTATCTAAAGATGTAATTTGATTATTGCATTTTTGGCTGTCTAGACATACAGAAAATCCTATTGATTTATAATTTCCATACTTAGTATTTGTTTTGCATACTGTTGAAACAAATGCTATTTCAGCATCAGAACCAGCATTATTACAAAATGAACAAATATGAGAAGTATTTGAGTTTTGGTTTACAATTCTGCAGCTCATACCTATATTTTTACCAGCCATATTATGAATAATAAATAGTTTTCGTGTAGCTTCATCAATCCATCCAAGATATGAATTTTTAGATTCTCTTGCTTCTAATGATGGAAATTTAAGCTTTTTTTCTTTTTTGAATAATTTACTTATCTGAGAATCAGAAATCTGTGCCATACCATAAACATACTTATCTAAATTCTTTATATATATGTCAATATGTTGTGGATCAGTTATATGATCTATGCTTAGTATTTCTTTTTCAGCTTCAGATAAATTACTAAATTGATTGAGAATTTTATTCTGAAGATAAATTTTATTTGTTTCTACAATTTTATTATCAATACATCCTCTAAAAGTATTATTTAAATTAAAAAGACATTGTTTTATAAAATTGTACTCATGTTTTTTTATGAACGGTTCCATAAATTAAAACACCTCTTTTCTATTTTCATGTAATCATAATTTTAATAGGACACAAGACAAATGATACCATGCTAGAAAAGGGGTATTCAATCTATTAAACATTTCTGTACCGATTATGAGCATATTTTCTTTTCATAACTTATTATTCTTCGGATACTTTTTTCTGAAAGATAATATTCATTAGATAAAGCATCAACACTCATACCATTATTATATTTTATATAAATTTCTTTATTTCTAATCTTAAGTATATTTTTTATACCACTATTTTCACCCCAGGATTTATGATTATCGTCTTTTCTAGGGATATAAAGATAATTTCCATCTATATATTTTTGGATTAATTCAATTAATTCTTCAGGTAACACATCCTGTGCTTTTACATATTTCATATTCTTACTCCTTTACTAATAAAAAATCATAGTATTGAAGCAAAGAATACTAAAAGCCATGTGTCAGAACCTAAAATATAAGTTTTTAAGTTAATTTAATGTAAGATTAGGCTCCAGACAAAGCATAGATGGCTTTGTTGTAATCTTTGCAAGGAGCTTCTTGATAAGTAGTTGAAAGTTTTAACTTCTTTCATACAAATACACCTCCATTTTGTTATAAATTATAGCATATTCAATTTACTAATCAAGGGTTAGAAGTTGAATAAGGATTATTGTTATTATTTTCAGAATAACTTAATGTTATATATGAAGATTGATTTATAACTGGATTTATAATTTTACAAATTATTTAAATATTAAGAAATAATGTCATGTGTTATAATTAATATATTATGACATTAAATGAAAGATTTTTTGAAAGGATAAGATTATGGAGAACATAAAGGTATATAACAAATTAGTTAGAGATAAAATTCCAGAAATAATTGATATAGATTATAAAATATGTGATTTTGAAATGATTGATGGCAGAAGAAAGTTTAGATTATTACAGAAAAAGCTCCAAGAAGAAGTAAATGAATTCCTTGCAGACAATAGAAATATAGATGAACTTGCAGATATAATGGAAGTGGTATTTGCTATTGCAGATATCTTGGGTGTAAGTGAAGAAGAACTTCTTAAAGTTAGAACTGAGAAACGAGAAAAACGTGGCGGATTTGAACAAGGGATTTTTCTTAAAACAGTAGAAGAGAGAAAATAGTAATAAAGAAGGAGAGGGAAAAGTGGCTAAAATATTAGATAAGGACAGATTTATAGATATAATTAAAAATGGAGCAAAGATTAATATTATTGGAGATAGTATAGCCGCAGGAAAGGGAAGTTCACAAAGTTATAGCAGCGATAAAGTGATTTTTGAAGACGATATAAAGAAATTTTATAGAATAATTGCACCAAACAGCTGGGGAACATTATTTGAAAATTATATAGGTAAAAAATTTCATGGATGCTCAGTTATTAATAATGGAGGTTGTGGAGCTTCTTCTTGTCAGATATATAATAATATAAGAAATCTTATTAATGAAGATGATGATATTGTATTTTTAATGTTTGGAGCTAATGATAGAAAAAATCAGAATGGTATGAATGATTTATATGAAAATTCAGTAAGAATTATAAACTTTTTAAGAGAAAAAAATAAGTCTATGATTCTATTTTCACCAATACCATCAACAATAGAAAATGAAGGACGTCCAAATAGGCTTTATCATATGGATGATGTTACAGCAGTATTAAAAAATGTAGCAGAGAAAGAGAATATTTTACTTGTAGATAATTATTCCTTTATTTTTGAGTATGTACATATAAATAATCTTTCTATTGAAGAAATAATGTTTGAAGAGGGATGTGAAAATGATGGTTTGCATCCATCAGATTTTGTTCAAAAGCTTATGTTTGAAAACTTGAAAAGAGTATTGAATATTTGATTTAGTCCATAATTACCGTATAGATATATATATTGGTTGTAATTAATAGAAATGATATTGTAATATGTCATAAGTATGTATACAGATATCTATATTGGTTGTAATTTTAACAAAGTAATAATAGGAGATAAAAGATTATGGATATCAAATAATGTCGGTTGTGTTGTAATTTTAATAAAGTAACAATAGGAGGAAAGGCAATGGAAGATGAAATCTTGCAGATAGAAAAGTCGATTAATTGTTTAAATAGTATAGGTGGGTTTTTATCTTCTGGAAATGAGTATAAAGCTAACACAATGTCAATTACATGGGGAAGTGTTGGGTACATGTGGAAAAAGAAAATCTTCTCAGTTGTAATAAGTGATATAAGATACACTAAAGAATTTATAGACAAGGGAAATACATTTACAATAAGTATTCCATATGGCAGAAGTTTTGATAAAGCAATAGACTTATGTGGACACAATTCAGGAAGAGATGTGAACAAAGAAGAACTTACTGGAATTAAATTCATTTCTGGAAAAGTAGTCGAAAGTCCTGTTATAGATGGATGCAATATGTACTATGAATGTAAGGTTATATTAAAACAGAAAGTAGATGTAAACAGTGTAAATCCAGAACTTAATCTTGATGAAGAAGAAAATGGATATACAATGTACTTTGGTGAAATTGTGGCTCAATACTTAAGAGAATAAATGATAAAAAATCTACTATAAAACATGGTGCAGCTTAGATAATTTAAAAATAAATATAGTATTACTTACGTAAGAACATAAGCCTAAAAGCCCTGACGAATATTCAGGGCTTTTTGCACTTTAGAGAAAGCTCTTAAGGAAAAAATATACAATATATGTGGTTATTATATCCATATTATATTATAATTATTAATAGATATAGATATAGATATAGATATAGATATAGATATAGATATAAATATATTATATGTTAAATATAAGCTATGGGGGAGATATGATGAAAACGAAACAAATTAGTAAAATGCTTGCACCATTATCTGGAATTATGAGCTTTATGTTTGCTATGGGGGTAATGACTGTGCCAGTTTCGGCACAGGAGATAAATATGGCAAATTCAGCTTATGAAGAAAGTGTAAAAACTGACTACACAACTTATATAAACAGCACAGTAGAAAAAAATGGATTTAAGGTTACAATAAATAAGTTGACAGCGGCAAAAAATAGGATGAATGTAACTACTACTATAGAATTTCCAAATGAGATAACAGATGAATCCTTAAACAATTCAATATTTATGTTTACAGTGAAGAAATCTAAACTTGAATCAGACTGGGGGAATAGAAGAATTATTAATGATAAGACAGTAGAAGTGAATTTTGATATAACAGGTTTTGAAGACCTTCCTTTAAATGCTGACTTAAGATTTGATGTTATCATACCAGAATATAATCTTAATGCATGGGTTAATGTTAATGCAGACTTATCTAAAAACATTGATAAGATAATAGAAAAAGATATTGATATATATAATGATAAGGCAAAAATAACATACAATAAGGTTGAAGCTGATGTTTTAGGAACTTCAGTTTATTTTAAAGAAGATGAGCATAGTGATGATTATGATCATGAAAACAGCTATTCAGATTCTGATTCCAAGATTTTAATAAAATGTGATGGGAAATTATATGAATTTAATGATAAAGATAATAATTTTTATGGAGAAGGAAATGAGGGGAGATATACATGCAGAGAATTGAAATATGATACTATTTGCAATGCGGAAAGTATAACATTAATTCCAGTAACATGCACCCTAACAAACAAGGACAAAGAACAAATATACAATACTATGAATTATGATTATGAAGATAATATGGAAACTTTTGATAATGTAACTTACAAAAAAGACTTTGACTTTAAGGATGGAAAAGATGGTGAAGTTACCAAAGTAGAAAAAGATGATAATAAAGTTAAACTATATATAGACACGGATTCTGAAAATAAGAGCATACTTATGGCATGCGGAATGAATGGATGGATTGAACATAATAATGATAGCAATTATTATGGTGATGCTGAAAAATCAATATATAAAGATCCAGATAGCAAGTATGGGTATATTGTTGAATTTGCAGGTGTAGATAAAGATGCCAATCTACATGTCTATTGTAATGATGATATATTAAGTTATAGCGAAAAATTTGAATTTGGTAAAGAAGTTAAAATTAAATAAGAACATGGCAGAGCCATATATAAAGGAGTGGAGTTTAATGATAAACAAGAAAATAAGTAAAATTATAGGCCCTGCAGCAGGTATTATGGTATTTATGATGTCAATAGGAATAATACCTGTACAAGCATATGCAGCAGAAACTCAAAGTATACAAAATGAAGCATCATTATCAAAGAGTGGAAATGTGAATTATGAAATAGAGCAAAATGGTGTAAAACTTACAATAACTGATATTATTGGAACAAGGAACAAGATAAAGATAAATGCAACTATTACACGAGAAGATGGATTTGATGAAGATATCAAGAGTCATAGAAGTATTGAGTTAAATATGCATAAGGAGAAAGAAGAATCTAATGGTGGTGGTTCATCATGGTCATATCCTAATAAAAATACAATTGAAATAAGCTCAGAAGAAAAAAGTGAAAATGGATTTTCTGAAAAAGGAAATATAAGAGCTGATTTAGTAATTGGAGAATATGATTTTAACGGAAGTCTTGTAATACCAGTAGATTTTACTGAAAGTTTTAAACAGTATATGAAAGCGGATATTGATGTGAATATTGATAAAAATAATAAAGTTCTGGGATTTGAAAGCGATGCTATTGGCACAAGTATTATTGTATCAAGACCTGTGGAAGATATAAGGCATGGAAGTTATTATAGCATAATGGAGCCTTGTTTTATAATAAAGGTAGGAAATAAAATGTATCGTACAGATTATATTGGTGGAAGAAGTTATAGTGAAGATGATGAAACATATAAATGTAATTTTGAATCAGAAAAGCTTACTTACAATGATATAAAGGATGCAGATAGTATAAGTATTATACCAGTAAAATGTACTATGACATATGATGAAATTGAAGCGAAGTACAATGATAGTTCATTGTATGAAAAATTATCAAAAGAAGCAGTAACAGAGAATAATGTAAAGTACAATAAAGAAGTAGAATTTACAGATGGAACAAAAGGTGAAATAAAAGTTGAAAGAGCAAATAATAAGATACGTGTATACTGTAGTTCAGATTCTGATATAAAAAGTTTTATGTTAGCTGAAGGTATAAGCAGTATATTTACAGATGGATCAGATGATTACAGAAATTCTGTATATGAAGATGATAAAGTTATATGTAAAGATGAAAATGCAGAAAATCAATATATAGCTGAATTTGAAGATTCTCATCCTGAAATGATGCTTGAAACACATATAGATACAATTATGCTAAATAGCGATAAGTTTGATATAGGTGATGAAATAAAAATTAAATAATGTGAAAATTTTAATATAATTTGATATTGTGATTATTTATAGATGAAATTTACAGTTTCATAGGCTTTAAAGGTAAAGTTTAAAAAGAAATATTGACAAGTTTCGACATGATATGTATAATCATTTCAAGAGAGAAAACTAGTCCTTTAAGTTATGTCCTGTGAGACAAACAAGGTCGTATAACACATAGATGAAACACATTGATATTGTGGAGTATCAAAGATTATATAGATATTAAGGGACTGTTATACTAATTATTAATTAGTAGCAGTTCCTTTATTTTTATGTAACAAAAGAAAAAATACTTTCAAATTTTGAATTGTATAAAAGTACTGGTTTTCCTAAATATTAAATTTAGGAGTGAAATTTTTATGGAAAAAACAAAAAACACTAATGATCACGATTATGCATTAACCCATGTACATGAAAAGGAGAAAAAAGGATTTTTCTCAATGTTTGTAGTAATGCTTGGATTTACATTCTTTTCAGCAAGTATGCTTACAGGAGGAAATCTTGGAACAGGGCTTCCACTTAAAGATTTCTTTATAGCAGTTCTTATAGGTAACTTTATATTAGCATGTTACACAGGTGCTTTAGCATATATGGGAGCTGAAAGTGGACTTTCAATGCATCTTCTTGCAAGATATTCCTTTGGTGAAAAAGGATCATATATTGCATCTTTTGTAACTAGTATTACTCAAATCGGATGGTTTGGTGTTGGTATAGCCATGTTTGCAATTCCTATCGCTAATAGGTTTAATATAAATTTATATTTATTAGTTGGTATAACAGGAATTTTAATGACAGCAACTGCTTACTTTGGAATGAAGTCATTAACTATTTTAAGTGCAATAGCAGTTCCAGCAATAGCGGTTCTTGGAAGTACATCTGCATTTATGGCAGCTGATTCTGTAGGAGGACTTCAAGGTTTAATGAGTATTGAACCATCAAATAAAATGACTTTAGTTACAGCAGTTACTTTATGTGTAGGTTCATTTATAAGTGGTGGTACTGCAACACCTGACTTTGCAAGATTTGCAAAAACTAAAAAAACAGCAGTGTGGACAACTGTAATTGCATTCTTTATAGGAAATTCTTTAATGTTCTTATTTGGTGCAGTAGGGGCAATGGTTACTGGAAATTCAGATATAGCTGATGTTATGTTTTCACAAGGATTAGTTGTGCCAGCAATAATAGTTTTAGGATTAAATATATGGACAACTAATGATAACTCAATATATACAGCAGGATTAGGTCTTTCAAATATAACAAAGCTTCCTAAGAACAAATTAGTTATAGCATGTGGACTTATAGGAACTGTAGGTGCTATATGGTTGAACAATAATTTTGTAGGATTTCTTAATTTATTAAACTCAATGCTTCCACCAGTTGGAGGAATATTAATAGCAGATTATTTCCTTATAAATAAAAGAAAATATGAAAGTATTGAAAATACAAAATTTATAGATATAAACTGGGTAGCAGTAGCAGCGTTTATTTCAGGATTTGTAGCTGCAAACTTCATAAATGTTGGTATAATAGCAATAAATGCAATTGTTGTAACAATAGTTGTTTATGTAGTAGGAATGAAATTTATCAAAAAATAAAAATATATTAAAGTTGTGATTACTAGTGCATAATAAAATATGCACTAGTAAAATTTTAAGGAAAAATATTTGAGAAAAGGTGGATACAATGTTAATAAAGAATGTAAGACTTTTAGATAGAAATGAATTGGTAGACATAAGAATAGAAAATGGTGTTTTTTCAGAAATAGGCCATGATTTAATAGAAAATGAAAATGAAGAAATATTAGATGGAAATGGAGCTTTAGCTTCTTCACCATTTGTTGAACCACATGTTCATTTAGATACTACTTTAACTGCTGGTGAACCTGAATGGAATAAAAGTGGTACTCTTTTTGAAGGTATAGAAAGATGGGCTCAGAGAAAAGAGTTCTTAACAAAAGAAGATGTAAAAAGCAGAGCAAAAAAAGCAATAGAATGGCAGGTTGCAAATGGTATACAATATATAAGAACTCATGTTGATGTAACAGATGCAAATCTTACAGCACTTAAAGCTATGGTTGAAGTTAGAGAAGAAGTGAAGGAATACGCAACACTTCAGATAGTAGCATTTCCACAGGAAGGAATTCTTTCATATCCTAATGGATTAGAACTTCTTGAAGAAGCATTAAAGATAGGTGCAGATGTAATCGGAGCTATTCCTCATTTTGAATTTACAAGAGAATACGGAGTAGAATCTATTAATAAAATGTTTGAACTTGCAGTAAAATATGATGTTTTAGTAGATGTCCACTGTGATGAAATTGATGATGAACAATCAAGATTTTTAGAAACTGTTGCTGCAAGAGCACTTGAAACTGGATTAAAGAATAAAGTTACAGTTAGTCATACTACAGCAATGGGATCTTATAATAATGCATATACATATAAATTGTTCAGATTATTAAAGATGTCTGGAATTAATTTTGTTTCTAATCCCCTTGTAAATACTCATCTTCAAGGAAGATTTGATACTTATCCAAAGAGAAGAGGAATTACAAGAGTAAAAGAATTAAATGAAGCAGGAATAAATGTATGCTTTGGCCATGATGATATTTTTGATCCATGGTATCCAATGGGAACAGGAAATATGCTTGAGGTTGTAAATTTTGGACTTCATGTATGTCAAATGATGGGGTATGATGATATAAATCAATCTTTAAAATTCATATCAACAAATAGTGCAAGGACTTTAAATTTAGAAGCGCAATACGGTATTGAAGAAGGAAAGCCAGGTAATTTAATTTTACTTAATGCTGACAGCGGATATGATGCAGTAAGAAGAAGAGTAGAAGTGCTTTATTCAATAAGAAACGGAAAAGTAATTGCAAAGACAGTTCCAAGCAGAACTTCAGTATTTTTTGGAGAAGAAACTGAAGTAACATTTAAAAAGTAAGTGAAAATTAGAATAATACATATTTAATTGTGTGATTGATTTTGTAAAGGGTCCTGAAGAAATTCAGGGCTTTTTATTATTTTTATGGAAAATTTTGCTTTGAATAATTTTGAGGATTACTTTTAAAGGATAAGGATATAAGGTATAATCATAACAAAGTATTAATTAAAAGGTGTGAAAAGATAATTCATGAAAGAAAATAAGAGTTTTGGCATTTTTATTATATAAGTTTATACGATAATGAAAAGTATATGTGTTTAGAAATTAATAAAATATATATAGAGGAGATAGTTGTATATGAATGAAAATAAATACGAAGAATCTATTAAAATGACTTATAATTATGTGTATAGAATGCTAGTTCATCTGAAAAATATAAAAAGTAATTTTGAGACTTTTGAAAATCCAGATGAAATCACAAAAGAGGTATACAGAGATTCGATTATAAAAAAATATGAGATGCTTGAAGATCTTACATGGAAACTTCTATCTAAAATATTTAAAGATAGAGGTCTTGAAATAAATAATCCTAAGGGATGTTACAGGCAGGCATTTAAAGAAGGATGGATAAAAGATATAGATATTTGGAATGAAATTTTAATCTCTAGAAATACAACAGCACATATTTATAATGAAAAAGATTATGAAGAAATAAAAGATAGAATAGTAGAAGAATATATTGATGCTATTGAAGGGCTACTTTTTAAAATTTCAGAAGAAGTGATGTGATTATTATGTATGGTATAAATAAGAAAGTTTATGAAAATCTTTTGAATTATTTCAGTGAAAGCCAATATATTAAAAGAGTAATATTGTTTGGTTCAAGAGCAAAAGAGAATGCTTGTTATAATTCTGATATAGACTTATGTGTAGACTGCCATAGAAAATTCAGAAGCAGAGTAATTGATAGTATTGATGACATTGTTGGAATATATTCTGCGGATATATTATTTTTTGATTCATTAAATTTAGAAATTGAAAATGAAATAAAGAAATACGGTAAAATAATATATGATTGTGAAGAGTCTTGATTAAATTCAGGACTTTTTTTGAGTGATTTGTTTGGAATTCAGAAAATGATAAAATTGTAACATAAGTATAATTATGTTACAATTTTAACTATAATTACAAAATAAGGGGAATAATTATGTTTCTTATACTAGTATTAATACTTATATCTTTAGGACTACTTTTAAAAAAAGAACATATTGTTAGAAAAAAATACACACAGGAATCTGGAATTTCATATGACAATGCATTTAAAGATAAAGGAATGTATGGAGAGTATCTAACCTTTAGAGAACTTGAAAAAATAAAAGGTAATCATAAAATCATTACTAATGTTTATCTTCCATGTGATAATGGTAAAACTACAGAGATTGATTTGATATATATACATGAAAGTGGTATTTATGTTATAGAATCAAAAAACTATAGTGGATGGATTTTTGGTAATGAAAATGATCGATATTGGACACAGGTTTTCAAAAATAAGAGGAAAGAAAAATTTTATAATCCAATAAAGCAGAATGCTACTCATATTAAGAGTCTTATTAATGTATGTGCAATAGAAAATGAATTTGTAAAATCAATAATTGTATTTAGTAAAAGGTGTACACTAAAAAATATAACAGTACATTCAGACAATGTTTCTGTAATTAATAGAAATGATTTAGTGGAGAACATTAAATCTCATATTGGAAAATCCTCTATAAAGCTCAGTGAAGATAGAATTAATGTTTTATATTATGTGCTCAGAAATTATAGTAATGTAGATGAGTCAGTTAAAGAAGCTCATGTTGAAAATATAAATAATTATAAGAATAGGGGAAAAAGCAGTACAAATAAAAGTACATATAATAAACAGGGTGATAATGAAAGTAATAAGGCAGATTATGTTGAGTATAACTTTAAAACTACATATACTGATTTTTCTAACAATGATGATAATCATGAAAATACTATTGAAAAAGAACAACAAGTATTTTCAGCTTCTCTTGAAGAAGAGTTAAAGAAGTACAGGCTTAACAAAAGTAAAGAGCTTGGTATTAAACCATATATGATTTTTTCAAATAAAGAAATGAATGATATTATACTAATTAAACCAATTGATATTGATTCACTTTGCAAAATTAATGGATTTGGAGACGTTAAATGCAGTAAGTATGGAGAGGATATTGTTAGGAGTGTTGGTGGATGTTTATAGGTGCTTAATATGGTTTTAGGAGAGTCTAATCGAGGGATTAGGCTTTTTTGTTTTATTATAAATTTTAATTGGTTATGTTTATGAATGGCTATGTTTTAATATGATGTTGAAATATAGCCTAAAAAAATTATAGGTAGATTGTCCATCTATACTACTCAATAAAAGAACATTGTGACTTAATTATCTGACTAAGGACTTCTTAAAATTCAATGGAACATCAACTTCTTCATACCCTAATGATTTATGAGCGATTGGGCTAATAGGATACCTCTCAGTGGTATCTGACCCCATTTCTATGCATCCCTTTTCTACAGCCCAAGTTTCACCTTTTTCGACTAATAATTTTCCAACACCTTTTTGCCTATATTCTGGTTTTACATACCACCCCTCTATAAATCCTACGTTCTTTGTTTTACATCCCAATGCAGTTTCACGTATTGATACCTCTATAAACCCTACTATATTTCCATTATCTTCTGCTATATAAAACATATAATCTAATTTGAAGCGCTTATATATTTCTTTCATCTCTTTTTCTAATTCTTCCAAAGTATGATAAGACCATAACAAATATCTTAGTTTTAGCCATTCATCAAAATCTTGTATTGATACTTCTCTTATTTTCATATTTTCACCTCAAATTAATTCGTAATATGAATATTGTTCATTATATTATAGTCTTACATAATGCTTATTATAACATAATTTGAAAAATATTACATGTAATATATATACATTGGCTCTCTATTCTTTAAATCTTCTACTTTTATATATGAATGTGTTACATTGCTTTGAATCATAAAGTTCTTAGCCTTTACTATATCTTTATCTGTATCAAATATTTGAACCACTTTATATAATTATTCAGGTATTTTGTTGCAACACCATTAAACCTATTCATCCACTTCTTTAAATTGCTATGTAGAGCATTAATATGTTGAATATGGTATAATCCCTCTTTATGTTTACCTCTTTTTATACTTTCTGCAAAGAATACTTCATCTGCTTCAACGACATTAAAATGTGATTGTTTTAACATGTGTACAATTTAAATAAGGTTAATATCTTTAGGATATTTTTTACTATTTTTATGAAAATACAAACTAAATTGTAATTCTATAGTATAATTATAAATAATGAATACATATTTGTAGAAAATTTAAAGGAGATTATATGGCAGGACCAGGAAAACATGACAATCGAATATACTGGAATAAAGTATATGAAGGAATTAATGAAATTAAGCCAGTTTATGATTTATGGCTTGATAAATACAAAGATATATTAGAAAAAAGTAGAGATACAAAAATCATAGATCTTGGATGTGGAAGTGGGAACAATTCTATTTATTTAGATGAAAGAAATTATAAGGTTATATCATGTGATTATTCT
>OKVX01000893.1_pt1:0-12500 | contig 13664 bp, 2 predicted proteins | sample 1606941 | NCBI WGS metagenome assembly OKVX01 (sample SAMN03281016, study PRJEB24777) | human gut metagenome | isolation source: fecal sample PR161 from 1 month old female Malay infant, caesarean... | reverse complement strand
CCGCTACACTAGGAATTCCACTTTCCTCTCCGATACTCTAGATTGGCAGTTTCCATCCCATCACGGGGTTAAGCCCCGAACTTTTAAGACAGACTGACCTATCCGCCTGCGCGCGCTTTACGCCCAATAATTCCGGACAACGCTTGCCACCTACGTATTACCGCGGCTGCTGGCACGTAGTTAGCCGTGGCTTTCTATTCCGGTACCGTCAATCCTTCTCACTATTCGCAAGAAGGCCTTTCGTCCCGATTAACAGAGCTTTACAACCCGAAGGCCGTCATCACTCACGCGGCGTTGCTCCGTCAGACTTTCGTCCATTGCGGAAGATTCCCCACTGCTGCCTCCCGTAGGAGTCTGGGCCGTGTCTCAGTCCCAATGTGGCCGTTCATCCTCTCAGACCGGCTACTGATCATCGCCTTGGTGGGCCGTTACCCCTCCAACTAGCTAATCAGACGCAATCCCCTCCTTCAGTGATAGCTTACATGTAGAGGCCACCTTTCATCTATCCTCGATGCCGAGATTAGATCGTATGCGGTATTAGCAGTCGTTTCCAACTGTTGTCCCCCTCTGAAGGGCAGGTTGATTACGCGTTACTCACCCGTTCGCCACTAAGATTGATAGAAGCAAGCTTCCATCGCTCTTCGTTCGACTTGCATGTGTTAAGCACGCCGCCAGCGTTCGTCCTGAGCCAGGATCAAACTCTCCAAGATACCTTGAAGCTATTTGAATAGCTCATTATTTGTTATCGTTACTTTTAAGTAACTTTGAATTATGGTTGGTTTTGACTATGTCAAAACCCGCACTCTGGCATATGTTCAATCATTTCGATTGATTACCTATCATTGTTCAGTTTTCAAAGATCTGTGCCCCTTCATATGGGGTACTTGAATATAATAACATTTCCATATACTGATGTCAACAAAATTTGGGCAAATTTTACTATAAATTTCAGAAAATTTTTGCCATTATTTTTACACACTTTCACAGCCTAATTTTACAAATTTAAAACTTGAGTTATATCACGTTTCCACACATATCATATAAGGAGAATTTAAAATAAAAAGAAGCCGCAACAAGAATACATATTGCATTCTGTTGCGGCTTCTTGCCTATATAACAGTGTATTTATAGAATCCCTTATTTGCGTCTCAACACTGCATATTAAAAACTTTTATATATAAGGTATTGCATCTGCATACTCTATACAACAAAAGTTATACATATAAAGATTTAATTATATATGTATTAGATAATTAGTTATCTGTTTGAATCGCTTCACGAAGGTTGATTTCGTGCATATCGCCAACAGAAGGTTCTTCTGCAGACATATTTTTTACAGTTTGTTTTGTAGCAAACCAAACTGCTTCGTTCATGTAATAACGCAATTCTTCATTAGATACATGTTCTTGATCTTGAGCCATGATATCAAGCATAGCATCTTCCAATGCTTGTGCTTCTTCATCAGTCAAAGGACCGCCAACGGCCTTTTGTTTTTGAAGCAATTCATTCATGCGATCAACCATGCTGCGCAATACATTGTAACCATAGCTATTTGTGTAACCTTGGTCCTTATCATATTTAGGGAATGTGTAATAGCTATACTCGTTTTTATTACGGTTTTCACCATTCCAGTTCAATGCAGTTTCTTGGCCATGTACATAACCTAAAGAATGTTTACGGAAATAATCAGCATAGTTATGCTTATCTTTAGAATGTAACCATTTAGCTTCTTCTTTAGTTAACGCTTGATGATTATTCTTTTTGCTTTCAGCTAAAGCAATGTGTTTTTCCGCATTTTCCCATGCTTTCACAAATTCATGGATACTTTGCACTGCCTGAGGGCTAGCCACAGGAACCAATACAACAGAACCTGTTGTAGGCGCTTTAGCCGGATTTGGTAAAAGCAATGGATCATCAAATGTAGCAGATGCCGCATTAACATGGAATACGCCACTGCCGAATAATACTGCCGCTGTGAAAGCAAGCAAAGTGGATTTTTTCATTATATATTCCTCTTTTCTATCAACGAATTAAATCGGGTGAGAGGACCCCCAAAAGGGAATCCTCAACCCGTAATGTTCAGCATGAACGTATTATAAACCTAGTCTTGCCATCATTGCAGCAATATTAGCTTTCATTTGTTCATTTTCAGCTTTCAAATCAGCTACTTCACCTTTTAATCCTTGATTTTCAGCTTTCATTGCAGCAAGTTCACGTTGCATTGCATATGTAGAACTGATAGGTCCTTTACGATAACGATCTGCAGTTTCTGCTTCACCGTCTCTGTTGCCTACTTTCCAAGTTACACCAGCATTTGCCATCATATGGCTATTGCTACCCGCCCAAGCTACGCCAGCATGTAACATCATGGATTCATTTTTGTAATGAGCCACGCCTAATGCCAATGCGGAGTCACCACGGTAGTTACCATAACCTGCCATGATTTGAGTAGGTTCGTAAGGATCATAAGCCATAGGTTTCAATGCAGACAACGCGGAGGATAAAGCACCAACTTGACGAACTTCTTTTACAACATTATTCATGCTGTTTGCAACACGATTAAGTTGGGAACCATTAACAGCATCAGTAGAAGTGGAGCTAATTTCACCTGGTGCTACGTTAGTAATCTTATTACCACCGTTATTCAAACCAGAGCTTGTTAAGGATACGCTGCCACCACCATTATTTTTGATTGTGATACCATTACCGTTTGTTACAGTTGTATGACCGGAGTTATCCATAGTTGTAATGGAGTTGATACCAGTAATATCTTTTGCCAAACGAACATTCAAGCTGCCGTTGTTATCGGAAATAACACCGATATTGTTTGCAGAGGAAAGTTTGCTTTCATCAGTAACGCCACCTTTAACGGTTACTTTTTCACCTAAGTTACGATGGAATTCACCTTTGTCACCTGCAAAGTCTAAGCCAGCTTTCTTAAGGCCATCGATACCTTTTTTCAAGTCGCCGATGTTAGCACCATTTGTTAAGCTGCTGCTATTATCAGCAATATTGTTGATATCTTCGCCTTCGCCATAACCACTTGCCATGTTAACAACTTTATTGCCACCATTGTTCAAGCCGTCCTTAGTCAATGTTACTGCACCAGTACCATCTTTAGGGGACCCTTGACCTGCTGGAGGAGTAGTAATTGCAACACCGTTGCTGCTAACAGTAGTAGTTACTTTAGTACTACCCATGCCAGATGTAACAACCACACCATCTGCAGTTGTGCTTGTTCTCTTAGTCTTTTTGTCAGTAGTTACAACACCGTCAACAGTCAACTCAGTGGCCTTAGTTGGATTATCTACAAGTACACCTTTAGCTGTTGTTTGAGTTGTATTATTTTGACTATCAGATACTTTCACATTATCTGCAGTAAGAGTAGTCTTATTACCAAATGTATCAGTGCTTGTAACACCTCTACCGTTTGTTAAAGTGGAGTGTTGTTGATCGTCTGTAGTTGTAGTTACACTACGTAAGTTCAAGTCTTTTTTGATATCTACAGTGTATGTTTTGGACTTATCCGCATTTGTTGTAGATGTTACAGTTGTATTGCCGCTATCGCCAGCTTTCACTGTTGTAGTTGCTGCCGCCATGCTGCTCTTCAACTGTTGAACGTTAACTGCATCTGTATCATTTACACCAGCTGCCACGTTAGTAATCTTTTGATTATTTGCGTTTAAGCCTTCGTTAGAAATGTATGTTTTACCGCCTACGGACACGCCTTTATTATCAAGAACAACTTGTTTGCTTGGATCGGAACCAACAGTTACGGAATCAAGACCTTTAAGATTCTTAGCGAGTTTAACGTTCAAGTTGCCGTTTTCATTAACTACGCCAATGTTACCATTTGAAAGTTTAGAAGCATCAGCTTCGCCACCTTTAAGTTCCAATGTTTGACCAAGGTCTTTATGGATAGCTTCACCGGAGTCGCCTTTGAAGTTCAAGCCTTTCTTAGTCAAGTCTTCAGTATTTTTATCAATTTTGTTGTCTACAACTTTCAATTGATCTTCTGTTGCAGCTTGACCATTAGTGATCTTATTAGGATCCCAAGTTCTGTTAGTCAAATCGTTAACAGTACCAGAACCACCATTGATAGTTACCTTACCGGAGTTGATTGTACCGTTTGTACCATTGATATTTACAGCATTAGAACCTTCGCCAGCTCTAATGATACCTGTTGTACCATCGAAATGAACTGATGTATTGCCAGAGCCCAATGTCACTGTGTCTTTCAAGTTTACAGTGTATGTTTTAGCTTTTGTAAGATCGTTGATTTCTTCTTCAACATGAATGTTCTTGCTACCTTTTACCTTAGTATCGGACGCAGCTTTTACTTCATTCAATTGTTTAAGGTTAACAGCATCGCTATCTTCTGTACCAGCTTTAACGTTTTTGATTTGTGTATTGTTTGCATTGAAGCCGTTGTTTGTAACAAATGTATTACCGCCAATTGTCAAACCATTATTGTTAATAGTTGTTTGACCAGTTGTTACGCTATTCAAGCCTGTTAAATCTTTTGCAAGTTTAACATTCAACTTACCGTTTTCGGATACAACACCGATATTGTTGTCAGACAATTTAGCTTTATCAGTAATGCCACCTACAACATCCAATGTTTGACCAAGATCTTTATGGATTACTTCGCCAGAATCAGCTTGGAAGTTCAAGCCCTTCTTAGTCAAGTCTTCAGTGTTCTTATCGATTTTGCTATCTACAACTTTCAATTGATCTTCTGTTGCAGCTTGACCACTTGTGATGTGTGCAGGATCCCAAGAAATGTTAGTCAAGTTGTTTACAGTACCGTTTGCACCGTTAACAAGAACTTTACCAGCATTGATGTTACCTGTTACGCCATCGATTGCTACTTTACCAGCGTTGATTGTGCTGTTTACACCATTGATAGTTACTGCGTTCGCACCGTTACCAGCTTTCACGATACCAGTTGTACCGTCGATGTTAACAGCTGTGTTACCGGAACCCAATGTTACAGTGTCTTTCAATGCAACTGTGTAAGTTTTAGCTTTTGTAGTTGGATCTACAGCTTCATCAACGTCGATGTTTTTGCTACCTTTTACTTTTGTATTAGATGCAGCTTTTACATCGTTCAATTGTTTAACATTTACAGCATCGTTATCTTCTACGCCAGCTGTTACGTTTTTGATTTGCGTATTGTTAGCGTTGAAGCCATTAGCTGTAACGAATTGTTTGTTGTTGATTGTCAAACCATCGTTGTTGATAGTTGTTTGACCAGTTGTTACGCTGTTCAAGCCTGTTAAATCTTTTGCAAGTTTAACATTCAACTTACCGTTTTCGGATACAACACCGATATTGCCGTCAGACAATTTAGCTTTATCAGAAATACCACCTACAACATCCAATGTTTGACCAAGGTCTTTATGAATTAATTCACCAGAGTCAGCTTGGAAGTTCAAGCCTTTCTTACTGTTGTCTGTAACTTTTTGATCTACAGATTGCAATTGATCTTCTGTTGCAGCTTGACCGTTAGTGATGTTATTAGGATCCCAAGTTCTGTTAGTCAAGTTGTTTACAGTACCATTTGCACCGTTAACTAGAACTTTGCCAGCATTGATGTTACCTGTTACACCATCGATCGCTACTTTACCAGCATTGATTGTGCTGTTTACGCCATTGATAGTCACTGCGTTAGCGCCTTCACCAGCTTTTACGATACCTTTTGTACCGTCGATGTTGACTGCATTATTACCGGAACCTAATGTTACAGTATCTTTCAATGCAACTGTGTAAGTTTTAGCTTTTGTTACATTATCTACAGTTTCATCAACATTGATGTTTTTGCTACCTTCTACTTTTGTATTAGATGCAGCTTTTACATCGTTCAATTGTTTAACATTTACAGCATCGTTATCTTCCACGCCAGCAGTTACGTTTTTGATTTGTGTATTGTTAGCATTGAAGCCATTATCTGTAACGAATTGTTTGTTATTGATTGTCAAGCCATCGTTGTTGATAGTTGTTTGACCTGTTGTTACACTGTTCAAGCCTGTTAAGTCTTTTGCAAGTTTAACATTCAACTTACCGTTTTCGGATACCACACCGATGTTGTTGTCAGACAATTTAGATTTTTCAGTAATGCCACCTACAACATCCAATGTTTGACCAAGATCTTTATGAATTAATTCGCCAGAATCAGCTTGGAAGTTCAAGCCTTTCTTAGTCAAGTCAGTGCTGTTGTCAGTGATTTTCTTATCAACAGATTTCAATTGATCTTCTGTTGCAGCTTGACCGCTTGTGAAGTTTTTGCCATCCCAAGTAATGTTTGTCAAGTTGTTTACAGTACCAGCAGTACCGTTAACAGTCACTTTACCAGAGTTGATAGTGCCATTTGTACCATTGATAGTCACAGCATTAGCACCGTCACCAGCTTTCACGATACCTGTAGTACCATTGATGTTGATTGCATTATTGCCAGAACCTAAAGTTACATTGTCTTTCAATGCTACTTTATAAGTTTTAGCGTGTGTATTAGGGTCTACTGTGGAATCAACATTGATGTTTTCGCTACCTTCTACTGTAGTGTTAGACGCATTTTTAACTTCGTTCAATTGATTCAAGTTAACTGCATCATTACCTTCAGTACCAGCTTTTACGTTTTTGATTTGTGTATTGTTAGCATCAAAGCCGTTAGCTGTAACGAATTTCTTACCACCAATTGTTAAACCTTCGTTATTAATTGTTGTAGCACCAGTTGTTACACTTGTTAAACCAGTCAACTCTTTAGCAAGTTTAACATTCAACTTACCGTTTTCAGATACCACGCCGATGTTATTGTCAGACAATTTAGCTTTATCGGAAGTACCACCTACAACATCTAATGTTTCGCCAAGATCTTTATGAATGCTTGTAGCGTCATCGCCTTTGAAGTTCAAGCCCTTCTTAGTCAAGTTACTACCATTGTCAGTAATTTTCTTATCAACAACTTTCAATTGATCTTCTGTTGCAGCTTGACCGCTTGTGATATGGTCAGCATCCCAAGTGATATTTGTTAAGTTGTTTACAGTACCTTTAGCACCATTAACAAGAACTTTACCGGAATTGATATTGCCTGTTGCACCGTTAATCGCTACGTTACCAGCATTAATTGTGCTGTTTGTACCGTTGATAGTCACAGCATTGTTGCCTTCGCCAGCTTTCACAATACCTTTTGTGCCGTCGATATTAACAGCAGTATTGCCAGAACCCAATGTTACTGTGTCTTGTAAACCAACTGTGTAAGTTTTAGCTTTAGTAAGTGGATCTTCAGAATCAGTTACATTGATGTTTTTGCCAGCTTTTACAACAGTTTTAGCTGCAGCTGCGTTGTTAGATACTTCTTTCAACTGTTTAAGGTTAACTGCGTGGTTATCCTCTGTACCAGCTTTCACGTTTGTAATTTGAGTATCGTTAGCATTGAAGCCGTTTTCTGTAACGAATTGTTTGTTGTTGATTTTCAAACCATCGTTATTGATAACAGTATTACCAGTTGTTACGCTGTTCAAGCCTGTCAAATCTTTAGCAAGTTTAACATTCAATACCCCGTTGTTATTAACTACGCCGATGTTATTTTCTGAAAGTTTGGATGCGTCAGCTTGACCGCCAGAGATTTTCAATGTTTGACCAAGGTCTTTATGAATTGCAGTACCTGCATCGCCTTGGAAATTCAAGCCTTTTTCTACGATTTCAGTTTTTGTAGTATCAATTTTATTGTCTACTACTTTTAATTGATCTTCTGTCGCAGCTTGACCATTAGTAATAGCATTAGGATTCCAAGTTCTGTTAGTCAATTCATTAACAGTACCTGTAGTACCATTAATAGTCACTTTACCGGAGTTGATAGTACCATTTGTTCCATTGATAGTCACAGCATTATCGCCAGTGCCGGCTTTCACGATACCTGTTGTACCGTTGATATTGATAGCTGTATTACCTGCGCCTAATGTTACTTCATCTTTCAAGCCTACAGTATATGTTTTAGCTTTAGTTACATTGTCGATGCTTTCATCAACTTTAATGTTTTTACCTTCAGCTACCTTTGTATTTGCTGCAGATGCACTGTTGGATACTTCTTTCAATTGTGCCAAGTTTACTGCATCGCTGTCGATTGTACCACGAGCAACGTTAGTAATCTTGTTACCACCATTATCCAAGCCTGTTTTAGTAAGGGATACAGATGCATTGTTTGTAGCGCCGTTGCTGATAGTTACACCGTTGGAAGTAACTTTTGTATCACCTACAGTTACGCTGTTCAAACCTTTAAGGTCTTTAGCCAAACGAACTTTCAAGTCGTTAGAGCCATCGGATACAACACCGATATTGTCTTCAGCAGTCAATTTGGATGCTTCTGTGATGCCACCTTTAACGTTTACTTGTTCACCAAGTTTTTTATTGATTACGTTACCGGAGTCAGCACCGAATTTCATGCCTTTATTGATCAATTCTTCTTTAGTCTTGAACAATTGGCTACCATTAATAGCATCTGTAGATGTAGCTGTTACAGCACCGTCTTTTACATTTGTAATAGTAGTGCCATTAGCGCCTTCCAATGTTACCTTAGTTTTATCAACAACACCGTTATTGATGTCATATTTAACAGCACGATCTGTCAATTTATCTACAGAAGTCTTGGATGCAATGTTATTGATTGTAACTTGTTCTTTAACACCTGCATGGTTTTTATCCTCTACAGTCAAGGATACTTCACCATTGTCGTTTACCTTATAGGAACCGTCAGCGCTGGAGTTTCTTACAAGACGATAGTCAGTTGCACTGCTACCTTGTTGAGTAATTTGTTCACTAACTTTTTTCAACTGATCTTCAGTCGCTGCACGACCGGATACGATAGATGTGGAATCCCAGTTCTTATTGCTCAAGTTAGTTACATAATTACCAGTTTCACTTGCATGTTTCGTATTTTGAACAGTTTGAGCGCCCATTACAACAGCACCAGCAGTTACTCTACCTGCTGTACCATCAAGAACTACTTGATTGTTACCGCTACCCAATGTCACTTTGTTGTTCAAACGAAGATCATATTTAGCGCCTTCAGTGCTTGTAGCAGGAGTTGTTGTCAATTTAAGGTTATCATCGGAAACAGTTACTTTTGAATGTTTGCCTGCTTCGATCTTTACATCATGCAATTGACTACCATTTACAGCATCTGTAGAAGTAGAGGATACTTCGCCGGCTTTCAAGTTAGTAATTGTTGTGCCACCTTGACCTTCCAAAGTAACCTTGTTTTTATTAACAGTTGCACCATTAAGATCATATTTAACAGCGCGTTCTGTCAATTTATCCAATTCAGTTTTGGATGCGATATTGTTGATTGTTACCGTATTAGCAGGGTTGTTAGGATGAGCTTCATCTTTAACTTTTAAATCAACCTTGTTGTTTTCTACAGAGTAAGAACCGTCTGCAGAGTTTGTATTGTTGATCAAACGGTAATCTGTTTTAGCCGCATTAGTAGTCTTGATTTCATCAGACACTTTTTTCAACTGATCTTCAGTTGCTGCACGACCAGATGTGATGGTAGGGTTTTGAACATTCCATTCTTTATTGTCCAAACCAGTTACATAGTTTTTATTGTCGCTATGTTTACCTACGCGAACAGAACCTGCAGTTACGCTGTTCAAACCTGTTAGGTCTTTTGCTAACTTAACATTAAGGTTTCCGTCTTTAGCTACAACACCGATGTTGTTGTCAGATAAAGCACCTGTAGCGCCACCAGTAATACCTAAAGTATCGCCAAGTTGTTTATTGATTTTAACATTGTTATCGCCTTGGAAGCTTAAGCCTTTAGCGATCTTGTTAGTGTTATTTGTGATATTAGTAGTATTGATATCTTGTTGCTCTTTAGAAGCAAGGTTCGTCAACTTAACTTGTTTAGGGTTGGAACCATCAGCATCCGCAACAGTCAATGTCATGCTACCATCAGCAGCTACTTTATATTCGCCGTTGCTGCCAGGTGCAGGATTTGCAATCAAGCGGTAGTCGGTTTTGGAAAGACCGTTAGAGATTTTAGAGATATCAACATCAAATGTTTGATTATCATTACGTGTCAATGTCAATCTCTTACCGTCATTGGATACTGTACCGGATGTAACATAAGTATTTTTCAAACCTGTTACTTCAGCAGTCAAACCGTTTGTACCGGTCATGTTAATTTTGCCGTTACCATTTGCTTCATAAGTAGCAGCACCACGTTGCAAGTATTTATCGTATTTTGCAGCAATACGAGAAATATCACCGATATTAGCAGCATTTGTTAATGTATCACCACCAGATTGTACATTGGTAATTTGATACCCACCAGCATTGATACCGTTTTTGCTCATAGATACGTTACCAGTTGTAACGGAGTTGAAGTTTGCATTATCAACTGTTGCAACTGTAACATTGTCTCCGGAGCCTTCTAATGCAATATTTTTACCAGCGTTAAAGTTCACTGTACGATTAGGAGCTTTTACGTCTTTAACCTTTTGGCCATTAACTTGAAGTTCCCAACCGGAGTTTGCGGATTTAATAGCTTCATGAACAGTATTTTTACCTGTATCACCAATATTAGTCATGGTGATAGTACCGTTTTGGTCAACCTGAGCATTGCCGCCTAAGATATTCTTAGTGCTTTTAGCTACATTACCTACTGCATTAGCAACGCCATATAATTGGCTACCATTAATAGCATCTGTAGATTGTGCATTTACACGACCAGCAGCAACGTTAGTAATTGTACGTTTTGTAGAATTATTACCTACGCTAACTGTGGAATCAGCAGTACCACCAGCATAGTTGTATTGCAAACCGTTAATTGTTTCACTAGCTGTGCTTACCGGAGCAGCTGTTACAGAATTAGCACCTAACGCAACGCCACGAACGTTATTTACTGTTGCTTTGCTACCGAGAGCTAAGCCTTCGTTTTCTTGTACGCTTGCTTCGCTACCGATTGCTACCGCGTCAGTTACTTCTTTTTGAACTTTAAGTTTAGTGATTAATTCAGGATTATCTTTATAAACACTACGATCACGTACACGTTCTAATGTACCAGCTTGAGCGCTTACGCCCAATGCGATAGAACGAGAACCAGTTGCTTGTGCATCATCACCGATAGCCACAACATTTTTCTTGTCCCCATCTTGAGTACTCAAAGCACTAGCTTCACGACCCATAGCAATAGAGCCGTAACCTTCAGAATGAGCATTGTTACCGATAGCTGTAGAACGTTCACCTAATGCCCATGCCGCATTACCTGCTGCTACAGAGGAACCGCCTAATGCATAAGTATCATTACCCAATGCCACACCGGAACCACCATGAGCACGTGCGGAATTACCTACAGCAACGGAGTTATTCACTTTATAATCTGGATCATTTTCAATACCGGATTCAGCCTTATTACCGATAGCTATACCGTCCAAAGCACGTGTTTTTGCATTATTACCGATTGCTACCGCATTATCACGATAATGAGCAGCTTCATTACCGATGGCTACGCCTTGTAAACCTTGCGACATAGCAGATCTACCGATAGCTATTCCTTTCACAAACGGCTCATTATTACGATTTGTCCCCGTCGTTACTTGAGCACCATATCCCATAGCGATACTATCATTCGCATTCGCATTAGCCTCTCGGCCAATAGCTAGCGAGTTTTCACCTGAAGCATTGGATTGCTGTCCTAACGCATTGGAATATCTACCGGAAACAGTATTTTTAAATCCAGCAGCCAAACCATGATCAGCGGTAATGGTATTTTGGGTACCAAAGGCACTAGAAAAGTCCGCCGATCTTACCGGGATTTTATCCTCCACATCAGTCTCTTTATGAAAGGGATGTTTCTTAAATTCTCCAACTCTATTATGGCTACCATATCCGCTTACTTGAGCTCCATATACGGCGTTATTATCTCCAAACGCCATAGCACGTCCACCACCATCTGCGGTAGTAGCTGCTCTTCTACCCGATTGATCAATGGCTGTCAACGTTCCATAGACATCATTACCTTCCCCGAATGCATCAGAATGTTTCCCATTCACATAATTCTGATTACCGAAAGCACCGGAACTTCCATATTGACTGGCAACAATATTCTGTTGCCCTACAGCCACATTGCCGGGTCCCTCCACATATGTTCTCGACACCTCATTTTTATATGCCGGATTATTCGATGAATCAGTAGAAACTCCGTCTATCCACTTTGGTCCCTCACCCGAAACCAACCCGCTACCGCAGGTCAACACCATAGCCGCCAAGCCGACTCTTACGGATGCTTTAGCGGAATTGCTAACAAAGCTTTTAGAGCCACGAGAATGACTCTTCGCGATTTCAGATACAACGACATAAGCGCCACGTACCTGACTCCAAATTACCCTATAAATACGATTCATTTAGTAGTACCTACCTTTCACACAGTTTTATAAGGGATTCTAAAACCAGCACTAAAAATAATAAAATTTTCATCAAAAATTTAATTACTATACATA